>Ga0209075_1000139_pt1 | contig 62859 bp, 51 predicted proteins | sample Stecom2011_FD_187523 | JGI IMG/M metagenome (GOLD analysis project Ga0209075, IMG submission 187523) | Agricultural soil microbial communities from Utah to study Nitrogen management - Steer compost 2011 (SPAdes) (version 2) | ecosystem: Environmental > Terrestrial > Soil > Agricultural land...
AGCTCATGGAGGTTTGGCTCGGCTCGCGCTGATAGCCCAGCAATTGCCAAAACGCCGGAGACCACCAAAGCACATCCGACTCGATATGCCACTCCCACAAACCCTCGTGGGTGGCCGAGGTGATACGCTCTAAGCGATCGTGAATCGCCTCTAATTGCTGCTGTTGCGCCAGTCTCTGTGACACGTCCACCAGCGAGACAAACACCTCAACGCCACTGGCTCGGTCGCGCCTGACCAGTTTGATCTCGACCGGTAAGCGGCCACCGTTTTTATCAATCCCCGACACCACACACTCGGCCAGATTCGTGCGCAGCTTGTGCTCGGGTGAGAAGAACGTGGTTAGGGTTTGGCGGGCCGGGCCATCGCCATTAAAATCGACCACGGTATCAAACGTTTGCCCCACCAGATCGCCTTGGGCGTAACCAAACAGCTGACTTGAGGCGTTATTGGCCATGGTGATTTTGCCGTAGCTGTCAATCATCATTAAACCAACGGGAGCCGCATTGGCGGCCTCGCGCAAATTGTACTCGGCGTCGTAACGGGCTTTAAGCTCAAGCCGCTCAAGCTTTTCGTTATTGGTGGCCTCCATCGCCTGGCGCAGCTGCGCCATACTGGGAATGGTTAACGCTTTAGGGATAATCCACAACAACCCCAGCGCAGTGGCCAGCGCCGCCACCGCGGTGATGCCAGACAACACCGCATGAGCGCCAAAGGTGCCAATCCACACGGTGTAGATACGCACGCTGTGGTTAAAGCCACACAGTAAAATAAACACCGAGAACACCGCCAGCAAACGCGGATAACGCAAATCGGCACGCTTGCGACGAAACACCCACGAGCCCACGGCAATGGTAAAAAAAGACACTGCCAATAAAGCGTCAGCGCCCACCTGAAGACCAACCAAGCCGGGCTGCCAGTCAAGATTGCTCCCTAAGGGCGGCAAGTCTTGACGAAAAAAATCCAACCAGTTAGGCACTACTGCTCCCCCCAAAGCTATGGCTGGCACCATAGCCAAGCACTGCATAGGACACCGTTTTTAAGCGGTGTTCAATTCACATTGTTAGCGTCCAAACATACCTTTAAAGGCATTGGCTAAGTCGGCCGGATAGACGACTGTTTTAGAGTTGCTGGACTGCGACAAGTCACTGATGGATTCAATGTACTTCTCGCCCAACAGGTACATCACCGGCAACTCGTCACCGCCGGCCACCGATTCGGTTACCACCTTAATGGCCCGCGCCGAGGCGTCAGCCAAAACGATTTTCGCTTCGGCGTCGCGTCTGGAGGCCTCGAGGCGTCCGTCAGCTTCTAAAATAGCCGCCTGTTTTTCACCTTCGGCTTTGGTTACAGCGGCGCGGCGCTGACGCTCGGCGGCGGCCTGTTCTTCCATCGCCATCTGCATGGTTTTTGACGGGTTTATGTCCTGTATCTCGACGGTTTTTAACACCAACCCCCAATCGGCAATGTCGTCCGAGATGGAATCTTTTAAGCGGGTTTTAATTTGCTCGCGCGAGGACAGCGCCGCATCCAGCGCCATCTCACCGATGATCGAGCGCAGTGATGTCTGGATCAGGTTTTGAATGGCAATGATGTAATTCTCTACCCCGTAGACTGATTTTTCGGGGCTGACAATATTAATGTAGGCCACCGCGTTGGCCAAGATCACCGCGTTATCTTGGGTGATCACATCCTGCGAGGGTATATCCAACACTATGTCTTTGGTGGTGACCTTATAAGCCACCGTATCAAAAAACGGAATAATTAAGTTTAAACCTGGGTTTAGGGTTTGATGATAGCGTCCCAGCCGCTGGACAACGTCTTTACGCCCTTGCGGCACAATGCGCACGCCGCGGGTAATAACAATAAGTACCAATACCACAATAGCGCCGACGGTAAGCAATATATCCATAAATAACTCCTTGTTTTAGCTGTTATGTTTAGCGTGGTTTGACGATCAAGTCGTTGCCCGAAAAGTCCACTACCACAACTCGATCACCGGGTTTAAGTGGCTGCTGACAAATAAAACGCCACTCGTCCTCACCCAAAATAGGCGCCGAAAATCTTAACTGGCCACGGTTATTGGCCACGTGATAATCAAGCACTGTGGCCACTTGGCCCACCATTGACTCCTGTGCCATGCCCGAGCTGGTTTTATGTTTTAACTTCGGCGCGACAAAACGGAACCAGCCGATTAAACAGCCAAGCGATAACATGGCCCACAAAAACAACTGCCAGGCCAGCGTCATCGGCAATAGCAGTGTTACCAGCCCCACCACAATGGCGCTAAGGCCCAGCCACAACATAAAAAAGCTGGGCAGCAATATCTCTAGCGCCGCCAGTAAAAAGCCGATCACAACCCAATGCCAAGCCAATAGGCCGGTCTCGATCCATGTTTGCATAACGTTCTCCTAATCGCGCGCAAGCCACAGCATGGCGCCGAGTATACCTTAATTGTCGGATGCGCCCGCCACAGACCACCGCCGTGTCAGCTTACGCCAAGCCCTGGGCCAACGCCTAGTTTAACCCAGTTAGCACCGGCTGCGATGGCTATTTAACCGTCCGTTAAAGGTTTATAAATGGCCCGTTTGGGCTCACCGCAACCATAAACCTGTGCCATTAATCTGCCCCATTAAGCCACCATGCAGCGGCTGAGCCTTTTAGCGAGCAAACGCAAACCCGGCCAACAGCCGTTAATCTGTGCTGTTTTTTGTAAAAATAATCCAGCCTAAGCGGCGATTGCTCCCCTACCTTAGCGCTTGTGCGTTACACTTTACAAAATCCCGCTACAGATCCGTTCCCCCTGCATGAAGAATCACACTAACCGCACAACCACGGTATTACCCCGTTATTTTTTACTTTACTTAGGTGCGCTGGTAGCGCTCGGGCCGGTGGCGATGGACGCTTACCTGCCGGCACTGCCTACTATGTCCAAGGCACTGAATGTGCCCATCGCCACCCTCAACGCATCGATCAGTACTTTTTTGGTGGGCTTTGCCCTGGGCCAGTTAATGGGCGGGCCGATATCAGATCAAGTGGGCCGAAAAGTCGTCTGCGTGGTGGGCACTGGGTTGTTTATCATTGCCAGCAGCGCCATTGCCCTGTCAGACTCGGCGGGGGTGATCAATCTGTGGCGTTTACTGCAGGCGTTTGGCGGCGGCTTTGCCACCATTACCGCCATGGCACAGGTACGCGACAGCTACCCCGCAGAGGAAATCGGCCGGCGCTTTGCTACGGTGATGATGGTGATGATGGTGGCGCCGGTTGTGGCGCCGCTGATCGGCACCGGTTTACTCCACTTGGGCTGGCGCAGTATTTTTGTGTTTCAGGTGCTGTACGCTTTGCTGATGCTCACGGTGATGCTGCGCATGATCCCCGAAACTTTACGCGAGCCCAGGCAGCGTTTATCACTTAAGCGCATTGCCTCGCAGTACGGCGCCATTTTACTGCACCGACACCATGGCCAACTGTTGGCCATGCGTTTTGCGTTGTGCGTCGGCTCGGCCGCCGGTGTGCTGCTTATTTTTGTCACCCACTCGTCGTTTATGTACATGACCTACTTTGGCGTGAGCGAGGCGACCTTCTCAGTGTTGTTTGGTCTCAATGCCATTGGCTTAATTGCCGCTAACTCGCTAAGTGTGCGGCTATTAGGTTTTATGAACCCGATGAAGCTGTTTAGCATCAGCGTGATTGTGCAGGCTTGTCTGGTAACGCTAATGGCGGCTTTGGCTTGGACTGAGATTTTAACGCTGGCCATGGCGGTGCCGCTGGTTATTCTCAGTGTCGGTTGCGTGGGCGTGACTAACCCATCGGGCATGACGCGCTTTATGGCGTTGTTTCCGCCCCATCGGGGCGGCAGTGCGGCGGCGATACAAACTGTGTCGATGTTTGCCTTGGGCTCGGGCATGGGCGCGCTGGGCAGCGTGTTTTACGATGGCAGTTTAAAACCGGTGATGGCGGTGATGTTAATCTCGGTGGCCATCAGCACCAGCTTATTGGCGACCTTGCGCCCACTGCACAAAGATTAACCGTCGCTAACACTGCACCTAAGCACGCTATTTAGTGGCCAATAACGACCAGCACCAACAGCAAAGACAACCCCAACAGGCCCAGTGTGATGCTCAGGGCAACACTGTAGAGCGAGCGGTAATGGCTGTCGCCGTCGCGCGCCAATAAGTAGCGCACGTAACGCACATGGCGAATCGACGAGCCCAGCGCGGCGACAACCCCCAGCAAAATAAAACCTAACCCCAAGGCGCCGGTAAAACCCTCATCGGCCGCCGAGGTAACCCCAAAGGCGGCCATGAGTAAACCGGCGCGCTCCAGCACAAAGCCAAAACCAATTAAGCCTAACGCGGTGCGACTCCAGGCCAATAGCGTGCGCTCGGCGGCCAATAACACTCTTGGATCTTGCATAAAAAACACCTAACAATACCACCGCAAGCGCATCGCAGCCGTGGGCTATGGTTGACCGCTAGTAAACATTTTATGGCGCCCGTGCAGCATCGAGACTGTTACGCAGCGAGCGGGTCCAGCTGCGCAGGTAGCGATTGGCGTCGGCCATATTCGTGGCGCGGTTGGTCCACTCGAGTCGCATGGTGTCAAAGTCTCTTTTTTTATCCACCACCCGCGCGACTATCTCGCCACTGGCGGCATCGTAGGCCTCTAGGTACAAAGTCATCTCGCCCGACGATGTGGTGTAGGTGCGGGTGATGCCCGGGTCGCTAATGTCCGGCGCGGTGAGATCCAAATCAATAATTTTTGGCCGCACCTCAAGCACCATGTCATCGCGGGCGGCGGCGTCAACAATACGGTAACTGGGGGCGTTTTCTAAGGCCTTTTTAAAGTGCTCATCGCACGAGCGGGCTAAACGATCTGAGATAGCCTGCATATCTTGCTCGGTGACCCGCGTCCTGCCGGCGCTGCGGCTGGAGTTTTGGCTGCGCAGCCAGTTGCCCCGAAACGCCACAGTGCAAGGCTCTAGGCGTATGGCACTGTACTGCGCCAGCGATACATCGGGCTTTAGGTAGACCTCATCAAAGGAGCGTTGCGAGGCTAAATGCAAACCGTCGTGGGAGACCGCCGGCGGCGCCGTGGTGCAACCGCTGAGAAGCCATAAGCCACCTGTGAGCATCAGTAAACGTACAGCGCTAGAAACCATCGGAAAGCCTCCGTTATATGAAAGATAATACGAGCCAAGTTTGCCGACCGGTATCGTTACCATAACAGGTTAAATCTAGTCTACCCCGGGCTTTGCGGCAAGTGGCTTAACTCAGCAGCGTATCGATACGGCGCAACAGCTCTAACACCTCTGTGGCATCGATGTTTTGCGGGGCAAAATACTCCTCGGCCATAGGGGCAATGGCGCATTTGCGAGGCAGGGGCTGGCGCTGTTCGAGCAAGGCCTCCATGCGCGGCAAAAACACAAACTGCAGCCACTGGCTAAAGGTCAGGGTGTCGATTGCAAAAGGCGCACGGCTGGCAAGCGCCTCGGCCGAGGGCGGCTGCTGGTGCCATAAACCCAGTTGGCGCAGCGCTGGCTCGAGCTCGGCTAAAACAGCGCCGAGCGCCTGATAGGGTTGCCGGCTCATGTTAAGAATCTATTTGACGGCTAAACGGCGGCAGCGAATCGAGGATGGCTTTGCCGTAGCGCTTGGTCACAATGCGCCGATCCAGCAGGGTAATTCGCCCGGCATCGCCTTCGCTGCGCAGTAAGCGGCCGCAGGCTTGGATCAGCTTTAACGAGGCATCGGGAATGGTGATTTGCATAAACGCGTTGCCGCCACGGGACTCAATCCACTCGGCCACCGACGCCTCGATAGGGTCGTCGGGCACAGCAAACGGCAGTTTGGCAATCACCACGTGGGCACAGTAATCGCCGGGCAAGTCCACTCCCTCGGCAAAGCTGGCCAAGCCAAACAGCACACTGCCCTCGGCTTGATCAATTTTTTTACGGTGAGCCATCAGCATTTCTTGTTTTGAATGCTCCCCTTGCAGCAGGATTTTACTTTGCCACAGGGCCGGCAAACCATCGTACACATCCAGCATTTGCCGGCGCGATGAAAACAACACCAGCGAGCCTTCATCTGGCTGCAACAGCTCGGGCAATTGCTCGATCAGTGCCGCAGTATGGTGACGGCTGTCGCCGGCGTCCACAGCATCTTTAGGCACATGCAGCACCGCCTTTGAAAAATCAAACGGGCTCGGCACCACCGCGTAGCGACTGTCATCGGGGGTGCCGGTGCGCATTTTTAAACGGTCAAATTTACCCAGCGCGGTTAACGTGGCCGAGGTAAGCACAGCGCCGTAGGCGCGATTCCACAAGCTGGTCTCTAAGGTGCGCGCGGCCAAAATGGGGCTCGAGCACACCTCAATATCGTAATTGCCGTTAAAGTCGATCAGCGTTAACCAGCGCGCTTTAGGGACACTTTTATCGCTATCGATACGGGCGTAACTTAACCACAAGCTGGCGTTGGTTTCGGCGCGCGCCTGCCAAGTGCCAATGATTGGGTAGTTGGCCTCAAGGTCCACCTTGGGAACTCGGCAGTGAGCATCCTCCATAGAGTCGTTTAGCTCGCTGGCGATCTTGCCCAGCAAATCGGTTAAGCGATCGAAGCTCGAGTGCAGCTGCTCGGCCTGACGGACGATGTTATCGGGCACCACTCCGGCGGCAAAACGGTAGTGCCTGCTGCCCCACTCGCGGGAGCTTTCCTCCAGAGATTGAATTTTTTCATCCAGCAGCGGATACAACATATCCAGCTCGCGTTTGCACTGCATCAGCTGACCGGGCAATTGCTCGGCGTAATCATCCACCCGGCCGGCACCACTGATTTGCCCCAGGATCGCGCCTAAGCCTTTATTGCACTGCTCCAACCAGCGGCTGGTAGAGAGCATCCGGCTGTGATGGGCAAAGTGGTTAAGGGCTTTATCGGGCAGGTGATGGCCCTCGTCAAAAACATAAATGGTGTCTTCTGGGTCGGGCAAAATTGCGCCGCCGCCCAGCGCTAAATCGGCCAGCACCATATCGTGATTGGTGACAATGCAGTCGGCGGTGTGCAGCTCATCGCGCGCTTTAAAAAAACTGCAAGACGACACGTTAGAGCAGCGCCGGCCGGTGCACTGGCGGTGGTCGGTGGTGACTCGGGCCCAGTCGTTTGGCTCGAGCCGCGTGGGCCAAGAGTCGCGCTCACCGTCCCACTTGTTGGTGGCCAGCGCGTCCATCATCGACTCGTACAGCTTTACCCCCTCGGCATCGACGCTGGGCAACTCGTCCTCGTACAAAGCGCGGGTTGGATCGACCGCCGAAGAGAACTCGTTCATTAAGTTGTCGAGTTTCGACAAGCATAAATAACGCCCACGGCCTTTGGCCAAGGCAAAGCTAAACGACAAATCGGTGTGGTTGCGCAGCTCGGGTAAGTCTTTGTGCACGATTTGCTCTTGCAGGGCAACGGTGGCGGTGGACACCACCAACTTTTTACCCAGTGCTTTGGCGATGATAATGGCCGGTAAAAGATAGGCGATGGTTTTACCAGTGCCGGTGCCCGCCTCTACCACACACACGTGGCCGCCACTGTTGCGCACGCCCTCGGCGTCGCTGCCAATAGACCCTAAGGTGCGGGCAATCTCGGCGATCATGAGCTTTTGTCCGTGTCGCGGCCCCAGCTCGCGGCTTTGCAAAAACGCCGAATAGGTTTGCTGGATCGTTTGTTTTATCTCGTCAGTGAGCATGTGCGCTACTATCACCACCGGCGGCGGCCAATTTGTGTCGCACCGGATTGGCGTACATAGTTTTAACAATATCGCGATAATCCTGTGGCACCGCCTGCAAGCGCGCCTCAAAGCCGGCTCTCTCTGAGGCGATATCCTCTTGGTTGTAGGGCCGGTTTTGCTCTGAGTAACACAAGCCGTGGGGCTGATCGCCGGCGGGGTCAAAGGCTATACAATTGCTCGGGTGCAGCACATAGTTGCTCCAGATCTGCCGATCAATCTCGGCGGTGACCGCGTCTGTATCGGCAAAGTCACCGCTCAAGACATCGCCAAAGGCCACATGCACATGCCCTTTTTGGCCTGCAATACCGCGGGCAATGCTTTGTATGTCTTCTTGGTCGCCTTTTTCATAGGCGCCTGAGGTACGCTGTTGGTGTAGCTCGCGCGCTTTCATTTCATCGCACGGGTCTAAACCGTAAGAAATCGCCACCGGCACAATCGACAACTTGCGCACGTAGTCGGCAAAGTCTTCGGTTTTTGGACGGTTCAGCATCAGCATTCCCACCACCGCCGAGTTGGTCATATCGTTGCCGTCTTTGGCCCGACCCTCGCGCTGAGCGATCCAGGTGTTGGCGTTCTCTTCGCGCAGCGAATGGTAAATATAAGCCGACAGTTTTTTGGCCGCCTTAAGTTTTTCTCGCGGCGCTTTGGCCGAGCGGTTGACGATAAAGCTTTTATTAAGCCGCATTAGATCAGAAACATAAGCCTTGGTTAACAGGTTGTCGCCAATGGCTATGCGCAGGGTTTGAAAACCCGCATGGAATAAGCTCCAGTTAATAAACGCCGGATCTAAGGCAATATCGCGGTGATTGCTGATAAACAAATAGGCACGGTTGGGGTCGAGTTTATCCAGCCCCGAGTAAGTGCTCTTGCTGGTGGTGGTGGCGATCATGTGGTGCAAGTATTTTTTAACCACCAACTGAAACTGGTCAACGCTGTTCACGTTTTGCAACTGGCGGCGCATGACCCACCTAACCAGCGGGCGCAAAACAAAACCAAAAGGGCCTGCCAAACGCGGAAACTTTAACCGCGCCACGGCATCGGCCAGCTCGGGGTCGGCCAAAATCCGGTCAAGCGCCGGGCGCACTTCTTGGTCGTTATAAGGGCGAATATCGTCAAAATCAGTCATGGGCAATGTTCAAGCGGTTAGTCGTGATGATAAGGGGCGAAGCAGATGCCAAGCCCCACAAACAAAATAGCCTGAGCGGCAATTGTAAAAAATAGCTCGCAGCTGAGAGGCAGTAGTCGTCTGCGTGCCAGATTAACACGTAAAATAAGCCGCACAACATACCCAAAAGAGGTGCAAAATGCCACTTAATGCCAGCACAACTTGTCCTTGCGGCTCACAAGAGTCGTTGCACAAGTGCTGTTCGCCCCTGATATTACAAGGCGCTAAAGCGCTCACCGCCGAGCAATTGATGCGCTCGCGTTACACCGCCCACACGTTGCTGGCGGTGGATTATCTCTGGCACACTTGGAGCCCCGCGCGGCGCGGCGACAGCTCGCCCGAGGCGATTTGGCAATGGGCCAGCCGCTGCCAATGGCTGGGGCTTAACATCCTCGCCTGTGAGGCGGGCGGCATTGATGACAACGAAGGTCATGTCACCTTTTGTGCCCGCTACCGGCTTGAGGGACAAACCCAATATCATCTTGAAAAATCGCTGTTCCGGCGTGAAAATGGCCTGTGGCGTTATCTAGACCATGCCCCGTGATAGCTCTTTACCCGTTAGTTTGCCGCCAGTTGCAGCACAAACAAAAACCATTGAACTGTAAAACGCATAAAATAATGTTTTTGGCGCCAAAAGTCATTACACTTTATACTTCCCGTGCCCCATTGGCACAACTGCATTCTGGGCAACTGAATGAAAATTTTGTTGGTTGAAGACAGCGCAACGTTGCGCCACGCCATGAGCCAGTACATTATCGAGGCCGGTCATACACCGCTGTTGGTTGACAGTGGTGAGGCGGCGTTGCAACTGCTGGAAGACACTCCGGTGGACATGATTATCATGGACGTTGAGATGCCCGGCCTTAACGGTTTTGAAACCACAGCCCTAATACGCGAATGGCTTGGCGATCACTGGATCCCGATTATTTTTGTCACCGGCATGAGTGACGACGAAGACTACCGCCAGGGCATTGAGGCGGGCGGCGACGACTACCTGATCAAGCCGGTCAGCAAGATGATCATTAACGCCAAGATCCGCGCGATGGAGCGCATTGCCGATATGCGCGACCAGCTCAACAAGCTTAACCAAGAGCTGGCCACACTCAGCCAGCTCGACAGCCTGACGCAACTGCTAAACCGCCGCACGTTTAATGAATTTGCCGAAAAACAATGGCTGCTGGCTGGCCGCCAACTCACCCACACCTGTTTACTGATGCTGGATGTGGACCACTTTAAACTCTACAACGACCACTATGGTCACCCGGCCGGGGATCGCTGTCTAATAGCGATAGGCAACGCCATTAAAAACTGCCTTAAGCGGCCCTATGATTTAATCGGCCGCTATGGCGGTGAAGAGTTTATTGTCTTGCTGCCCGATACCGACAGCTGTGGCGCCGCGCGCGTGGCCGAGTCGATCCGCACAGAGATACAACAGTTAGCGGTGCCCCATGAAATATCGCCCACCAGCGCCCATGTGACCATCTCAATCGGCGGCGCCAGCTGCTCGCACACCAACGGTTACTCCCTTGAAGATCTCACCCGGGCCGCCGACCGGGCGCTGTACCGCGCGAAAAGTTTAGGCCGCGACTGCTTTGAGATAGATGAAATGTCGGCCCACCGCACGGTGGTGATAGCCCATCCGGACGCCGAGATACAACACCAAGCGGGTAAAGTGCTGCAGCCTTATTACAACTTAATTACCGCCGATAGCACCGAGGAGGCGCTGGAGTTGTCGCAGAATATTCGACCCGACTTAATTGTTTTAAGCCCACTGATGAGCGATAAAAAAGGCCGCACCTTAACCGAGCGGCTGGCGCAAGCGCCCCGCTGCCGTGCGACACCGCTGCTGTTTATTTTAACCGACCAAAGCGGTATTGATACGCCGCCCGGCACCACATCGCTGTCGCTGCCAAGCGAGCTGGCGCAGCTGCCGGTACTGGCCGGCCGGTTGATTGACGGCTAACCGGTTTGCGCTTAAGGCGTGCGTAAAGAGTTATACCAATTGACATCGCGGGCGTATTTATCCACCTGGTCCACCACATCCAGCACCAAGGCAAACAGTGCCATACGCACCAGTACGCCGTTGTCAGCCTGACGAAAGATCGCTAAATTTGGGTTTTGGTTTAAGTCGTTGTCCAGCTCGTTGGCGCCGGCCCGCGAGTCCCGCGGCAAAGGGTGCATAATAACGGTGTTGGGCTCGCAGTACTGGGTATAAATGGCCTGATTTAAGCGAAACCTGCCGCGGTAAATATCGGCCTCTTCTTTGCTTGAAAAGCGCTCTTCTTGAATCCGAGTGGAGTAGGCAATATCGACGCACGAGATGCTCTGAGGCAGATCGTCGGTCACCAACACCGTGTGGCCCGCCTCACGCATCAGCTCGACAATCGGCTCGGGCATCGCCAACTCCAGCGGCGACACTAAAGTGATGTGCATATTATCAAACAGGCACAACAGCTTACACAAAGAGTGAACCGTGCGGCCGTACTTAAGATCGCCGATCAGCGCGATGCGCAAACCATCGATACCGCGCCCTTTAGAGACCAACTCTTTGCGTATGGTGTACAAATCCAACAGCGCTTGGCTGGGGTGCTCGTTGGCGCCATCGCCGCCGTTTAACACCGGCACCCGACTGGCATCGGCAAACTCTGCCACAGAGCCCTCCGCGGGGTGGCGCATACAGATCACATCCGAAAACCCCGACAACACCCGAGCGGTGTCGTACAAAGATTCGCCCTTGGTAATCGCCGAGCTCTCAAACCCTGTGGTCTCGCGTACCTCGCCACCGAGCAAATTAAAGGCACAACCAAAGCTAATGCGCGTGCGGGTGCTCGGCTCAAAAAACATATTGCCTAAAATGGCTCCCTCTAAGACCCGCGTTACGCGGCGCCTTAAAGCGTAGGGGGCCATCGCGTCGGCCACCTCAAAGATGCGCTGAATATCTGCGCGCTGAAACTGTGCAATAGAGAGAATATGAGCGCCGGTAAATATCACGTTGAATCCTCAGGACGGGGTTGCAGGTGGGTGAGAGAAGATTACCGTGGCCATTTTAACCTCCACAGCGGCGATGGCAATCGGCAATATCAACAGAGCGCCCAAATAATGAAAAATGCGCCTTGCATCCCAGCAGCGGCTCTTTAATAATGACTCTGCTAGCACGGGGCTGGCCCTTTAACGCAAACAACCCCCTGCGTGTTGTTTCGCCCAAGTGCTAAACTGCTGCAGGGCTTTGACGGCCGAGCCCAACCCGGCCCTGTGGTCTGGGCAAAAGGCTTGATAAAATCGCCCGCCAGCCGATAACGGCTGTTGAGAGGGTTTATTAACGCCCAACCCACAAGCAATCGACAGGTGTGTAGAGCACACTGTGCAACAACAAATAAGGACCCGCTGTGCCCGAGCACCCAGATACACTGGCAAAATACTGTGACGCCCAAACAGCACTGGCGATTCTCAAAAGCCAAGCGCTGCGCTGGAGCACGCCGGCACTGTTTGCTGATCCGTTCGAGCTCAACCACCGCACCACCCTCTCGTTTGACCCGCACACGCTGCTCGACAGCGTTATCCGCACCGCTTGCGCTATGATTTTTGCTCGCGAGCAACCGCTCGGCCACTCACCGCTATCGATGGTGATTCGCCGCTGGCGCCAAGAGGAGCGCTTTGCCTCCCCCGAGGAGGCCGAGGAGGCGCTGCACGAGCTGATGGCGCGCATGGTGGATCAGCGCCAAAATGCAATCGATGAGATGATGAGCGATTGGCGCCAATACACCCGCGCCCTGCGTATCTGCTCGTTCAGTACCAAAGCCGACAACCTGACCGCCTGGCAATATTACGCCGACAGTCACCGCGGCGCGGTACTTAAGTTTGCCTGTGGTGAGAACACCTCGCTGCCCCGGCCCAAGCCGGTTAACTATGGCCCGATACGGCCCGAGATCTCTAATTTAAAAGAGCAACTTAATGCGGTGTTGCACAATGAGCGACTGCGCCCGCAAGAGTCGTTTGAGGATAAGTTTTTAACCAAACCCCCCAGCGCCAGAGGCGAAAAAGAATGGCGCTGTTTTACCGAAGCCGACGAGACCGACGGCCTGCGCAACAGCGACGAGCAGCTTTGGTATATCGACCGGGGGTTTAACAAAGAAGAGCTTAAATCTGTGTATCTGGGGGCTTTTATGTCAACCCAAGACAAAAAAACACTGCTCGATCTGGTCACAAAACTGTACCCAGACACCCGAGTGTTGCAAGCCTCTGCGGTGGCCGGTAAATACGAGGTGGAGTTTACCCGAGTGTAACGGCGCGGGGCTTGTTAAAAACGCCGGCGAGCACTGTACACACCCACCAATAGCAGCAGTGCTAAGACCGCCAACGGCAGGCTGCCCCAGCGCATAAACGGCGTTTCACCATAGGCGGGGTAGACAGTACCGCTCAGGGTGGTGGCGACAAACTGCGGGGTTTTTGCCACCACCGCGCCGCGCGCATCGACAATCGCACTGACCCCATTATTGGTGCTGCGCACCATATAGCGGCCGGTTTCTAAGGCGCGCATCTGCGCCATTTGTAAATGCTGTAAGGGCGCGATCGAATCGGCAAACCAGGCGTCGTTGCTGACCGTTAACAGCACATTACTGTGCTGTGCACCGTTGGCCACCAGCGACGGGTAAACCACCTCGTAGCAAATGCTGGGGGCTATGGTAACGTCGCCCACCATTAAGCCGCTTTGCTGTTCAGGGCCAATGTTGATATAAGAGGTGGGCAGATCAAAAAACTCGATGGCACCGCGCAACCAATGCTCTAGCGGGACATACTCGCCAAACGGCACTAAGCGGCGCTTGTGATAGATACCCAGCGCATCACCCAAGCCCACCAGCGAGTTATAGTAACGCCGCCGCTGCTGGTCATCGTAGATAATTCCGGTGATTAAACCTGTGCCTGTGTCGCTGGCGCGACGGCTAACGGTGTTTAAAAAATCCAACGCACGGTGATACGTTAGCGGCACCGCCGCCTCGGGCCAGATCAGCCAATCGACTCCCCAGTGGGGTTCGCTTAACTTTTGCAAGCGCTCTAAAGTGGGCTGCGCGTGGTCTGGATCCCACTTTACCTCTTGTGCAATATTTGGCTGCACCATCGCAACGCGGATTGGCGCGTCGTAGTTAATTTGCGTCCAGGAGACGCTTTGCAGCTGCCAACCGCCCAGCCAAACCGCCACCACCATCACGCTGGCAACGATTAAATTGCCCGAGGGCCGCACAAAAAAGCACCAGCCCGCCACCGTAGCGGCACTGAAGGTGGCCAGATAACCAACCCCCATCACCCCCAACAAAGGCGCCCAACCCGCCAGCGGTGTGGTGATGTGGCCGTAGCCGGTGTAAAGCCAAGGAAAGCCCGTCAGCAGCCACGAGCGCAACCACTCGCCAAGCAAACAGCAGGCAGGAAACACCAATAAGATCCCCAGCCGTCCGTAGCCGAGCAATTTGTAACTGGCAATAAAAGGTGCCGCGTACACTGCCGCCATGGCCAGTACAAACACGAGGGTAAGCAAACCCGCCAGCAGCATAGAGGCGCCGCCAAACTGGTGAATGGCAACGTACACCCACGACACGCCCACACCATACAAACCAAGGCCAAAACAACCGGCCACCAACGCGGCGCGGCGGCGGCTCACTTTAAACAGCAATAGCGCAAAAATGCCCAACCCAAGCAGTGCCAGCGGCCAGATATTAAACGGCGCCAGCGCCAGCGGTTGCAAGGCCCCCGCCAGCAGCGCAGCGGCGGCCGCGTAATAACTGGGCAAGCTATTAAGCCCTCGCCTGACGTGGCCGGTGATAATGGTTTCAGTGCTGATCAAGTGTCAAACGCACCAAGTGAATCTGCCGGTTATCGGCGTAGAGGACACGGAAGGTAAAGTTATCGATCACGGTTATCTCATTGCGCTTGGGCAGGTGACCAAACGATTGCATTAAAATGCCACCGATAGTGTCAAAGTCTTCATCGCTTAAGTCGGCATTAAAGTAATCGTTAAACTCGTCAATGGGGGTCAGCGCTTTAATCACATAGTCGCTATCGCTGACGCGTTTAATCAAATCGTCGCTCACTTCTTCGTCGGTTTCATCTTCAATGTTGCCGACAATTTCCTCGAGAATATCTTCGATGGTAATCAGCCCCGAGATACCGCCGTACTCGTCGATCACCAATGCCATGTGGTAGCGCTGCTCGCGAAACTCGCGCAGCAGCACATTGACGCGCTTGCTCTCGGGAACAATATTGGCCGAGCGGATAACGCTTTCTAGGCTAAAATCGGTGGTACCCTCCAGCAGCATGTGCAATAAGTCTTTGGCTAACAAGACGCCTTTAATATCGTCAATAGAGTCGCCAATCACCGGAAACCGCGAGTGCCCCGACTCGAGAATTTTGGGCAAAAACTCCTGTGGCGTATCGGCCAATTTGACCGCGACAATTTGCGTGCGCGGGATCATGATCTCGCGCGCCTGCAAGCTGGAAACATCCAGCGCACCCTCAATAATGTTGAGCGCCTCTTGGTCCAGCAGTTTGTTGTCTGCGGCCTCTTTAATGATCTCGAGCAGATCGTTGCGCGATTTTGGCTCGTTGGAGAATGTGTGCATTAGCCGCTCCAGCCAAGATCGCTCTTGGCTGCGCGTCGCATTGCTCCCCGATGGGTCATCCGTCATGGCACTGTAGGTTCCTGTGTGGGTTGGCCTTGAATAATATCGGCATAAGGCGGCGCAAAGCCTAGGCCGGTGACAATGTTTGTCTCCAATGCCTCCATAGCCTCTGCCTCATGGTCGTCGATGTGATCATAACCTAGCAAATGCAAGGTACCGTGAACAAGCATATGAGCCCAGTGGGCACTGATCGTTTTGCCCTGCTCGGCGGCTTCACGGCGCACCACATCGGCACATACCACAAGATCACCCAGCAGAGGTAAGCCCAGCTCGAGCGGTAAATCAGCAGGAAAAGACAACACGTTGGTGGGGGAATTTTTACCGCGATAGCGGTGGTTGAGATCGGCACTGGTGGCCATATCGACAATACAAACACTGACCTCGGCTGCCTCGCGCCGATCGCGCAAGGCAGCCGTAACCCATCGATGTACCTCTTCTTCGCTGGGCACACCCTTGGCATCAACTTGTATGTCTATATCGACTTGAACGTTAGCCATAAGCTTTAGCGCTGCTCGCCCTGGGCGGCGTTGGCCTGCTCATAGGTTTCGTAAGCCTGCACAATACGCTGCACCAACGGATGGCGCACCACATCTTTAGCGTCAAAGTGAATAAAGCTAATGCCCTCAACTCCCTCTAACACCTCAACCACATGTTTTAAGCCCGATTTTTGCCCGCGTGGCAAGTCTACCTGAGACGGATCCCCGGTGATCACCGCGGTGGAGCCAAACCCAAGCCGGGTAAGAAACATCTTCATTTGCTCGCAGGTGGTGTTTTGGCTTTCATCCAAAATCACAAACGAGTTGTTCAGTGTACGGCCGCGCATATACGCCAGTGGGGCCACCTCGATAATACCGCGCTCGAGCAGTTTACCCACGGTTTCAAAGCCGAGCATCTCAAACAGCGCGTCGTACAATGGGCGCAAGTAAGGGTCGACTTTTTGCGCTAAGTCGCCGGGCAAAAAACCCAGCTTCTCGCCCGCCTCGACGGCGGGGCGCACCAGCAAAATACGCTCCACGTCATCGCGCATTAATGCCTCGACCGCGCAGGCCACCGCAAGGTAAGTTTTACCGGTACCGGCAGGGCCCACGCCAAAGTTAATGTCGTGTGTTTGCACTGCCCGCGCATAGCGCTTTTGGTTGGTGCCGCGCGGCTTGATAGTGACTTTTTTAGTGCGGATGGTCACCGTGCCGGCGGGCACCGGCTGATCATCGCCTGCCTCAGCCTCTGTGTCGGACAAACTCTGTTGCTGCATAAGCTCCTCTATGCCCGCGCTTTGCAGCGCGAGGTGGACTTCATCGGGGGTTAATTCTGTGTCAGCGGTATCCTGATACAGTTGGCGTAACACCGCAGCGGCCGCCGCGGTGACGGCGCGATCGCCGAGCAACGAGAATCGATTGCCGCGGTTGCGCACTTCGATACCGAGGCGTGTTTCGATCTGACGCAAGTGTTGGTCAAGCTGGCCACACAAACTGGCTAAGCGGCGGTTATCGTTAGGTTCCAAGGTCACCTCACAGGTGTCCTGCGAGGGCTCGGGGGTGACGTGTTTATTCAAGGAGGTATCTGTACTCTTTTTGCGTGTATTAAACGAAAGCGTAAACTATTAAAGTCGCCGTGGGAAGATAGCTAAGCAGCCATTGTGTTATTAGCCGCAGCGCTATTGATGCCCACAAAGGAAAAGCCGTCCACTTACCTACGACGGCCAAACGCTCTACCCATTATGAGGCATCGAGCAGCGAGCTTAACGGTCCAGCTCAGAGCTTATTAGGGTGCCGCGCAGCGAGTTTGGCAGGGCGTCATCGATGCGAATATCGGCAAACTTACCGATCAGCGCCGGATCCTGTGCACTGAAGTTAACCACACGGTTGTTCTCTGTGCGGCCCGATAGCTGGCCCGGATCTTTTTTACTGTAGCCACTGATCAGCACCCGCTCGACCTTGCCCACCATTTGGCGGCTGATTTGCTGCGCCTGTTGGGTGATGCGATCTTGCAGTATTTTTAAACGCTGCTTTTTGACTTCCATCGGGGTATCGTCTGGCAAATCGGCCGCCGGTGTTCCGGGGCGGGCGCTGTAAATAAAGCTAAACGAGGTGTCAAAACCGATATCGGCAATCAACTGCATGGTTTTTTCAAAGTCGGCTTGGGTTTCGCCGGGAAAACCGATGATAAAATCCGATGAAAAGCTGATGTTGGGCCGCAGCGCACGAATACGACGCATTTTAGACTTATACTCGATGGCGGTATGGCCGCGTTTCATGGCCATTAAAATACGATCTGAGCCGCTTTGGACCGGCAGGTGCAGATGACTGACCAACTCTGGCACTTCGGCGTACACGTCGATCAAAGAGTCGGAGAACTCCACCGGGTGCGAGGTGGTAAAGCGAATACGATCGATGCCATCGATCGCCGCGACATAGGTTATCAGCTCGGCCAGATCGACAATACCAGCGTCGGACTCGCCGCGATAAGCGTTGACGTTTTGCCCTAACAGGTTGACCTCGCGCACGCCCTGGCCGGCCAAATGATGCACCTCGGCCATTACATCTGCCAGCGGCCGGCTAACCTCCTCACCGCGGGTGTAGGGCACCACACAAAAGCTGCAGTATTTAGAGCAACCTTCCATAATCGAGACAAAAGCACTTACGCCATCGGCGTCAGGCTTTGGTAAATGGTCAAACTTCTCGATCTCGGGAAAGCTAATGTCCACCACAACCGCACCATTCTCACGGGGCTGGTCGATCATCTCAGGTAAGCGATGCAGCGTTTGCGGGCCAAAAATCAGATCGACAAAAGGCGCGCGGGTGGCAATTGCCTCACCTTCTTGACTGGCAACGCAACCGCCAACACCGATAATCATGTCGGGATTCTTGTCTTTTAGCTTTTTCCAACGACCCAACTGATGAAACAGTTTATCGGCGGCTTTTTCACGGATCGAGCAGGTGTTGATCAACAACACATCCGCCTCTTCTGGGTTTTCGGTCGCCACCATGTGGTGGGACTCGCCCAGCAGATCGCGCATGCGCGATGAGTCGTACTCGTTCATCTGGCAGCCATGGGTCTTGATATAGAGCTTTTTAACCGGTGTCTCGGTCGCTGACATTCTCTGAAAACCTTTACGGGACAATAAATTGGGGCCGCCATTATAGCCATCTCGCCGCTTAAATCACAGGGCTAGGCGAGCTTATCAGGCTGATTTTCGTCCAGGTCAGTTGGCATTTAGCCAGAATATGCTATTCTTCGCGCCCCTTGCTGGCGGCAGCCCGTCGGCCCGTCGGTACTGAGTTCAGTCTTATCATCGAGGCACTATGATCGGCAAAACCATCTACAAAGTTATTTTTCACAATCAAGAGCAGGTGTACGAGGTGTTTGCACGCGCAATTTACCAAAGCGACATGTACGGCTTTATTGAAGTGGAAGAGTTTGTCTTTGGCGAGCGCAGCCAGCTGCTGGTGGATCCAGGCGAGGAAAAGCTAAAAGGCGAGTTCGCCGGCGTTAAGCGCTCTTATATCCCCATGCACGCTATTATCCGCATCGACGAAGTAGAAAAAGAAGGCTCGGCCAAAGTGCGCGATGCAAAAGGCTCAACCGTCACCTCCTTCCCTTACGGTGGGTTAATTCCCAGCGGCGATTAAACCCCTTTTTTGCCGGTGATTTACTCACCGGCGTGTTTGCCTTAGTCTCCTATAACAATGACCACAACAGGAGCCGAATGTGGACAGCCTCATCAGTTACTTACACTGCCTTAGTTTTATGGTGCTGTTCGCCGCCCTGGCGATGCAACACCTGCTGTTTAACGTACGCCTTAGCCCAGCAAAAATAACGCGCTTGGTACGCCTTAATGGTGTTTACGGCACCGCCGCCATGATCGTTCTAGCAACCGGCCTTTTAAACGTTTTTGCGCTTGGCAAACCCAGCGGTTTTTACCTGCACAACGGATTCTTTCACGCCAAAATAACCTTATTTTTACTCGCCGTCGGGCTATCCGTTTGGCCCAGTAAACGGTTTTACCGCGCGGCCCAACAAGTGCAGCAGGCCACTGCAGCCGCCATAGAGCTGCCCGCCACTATCGCGGTTTACCAGCGCGCGCAGCTGTTGGCGCTGGTATTGTTGCCACTGCTGGCGGTACTTATGGTGCGCGGCGGGTAAACCCGCAATCTGTCGCGCCGCGCGGGCCACGCGGACAGAGCAACAATGACTAATAACGAGACGCTTATGGATTACGATATTGCAATCATCGGTGCCGGCATCAGCGGTGCCGGCATGGCACAGGCGGCCGCAGCGGCAGGCTATAAGGTGCTGCTGCTTGAGCAAACCGCCATTGCCTGCGCCACCTCAAGCCGCTCCAGCAAACTCATCCATGGCGGTTTACGCTACCTTGAAAGCGCGCAGTTTTCGCTGGTGCGCGAGTCGCTGCAAGAGCGCGCTTTACTGTTACAACTGGCCCCCGATCTGGTTAAACTGGCGCCACTGCACATCCCTATTTATCGCGACTCACAGCGCTCGCCGCTGACCATTACAGCGGGTTTAAGCCTCTATCGTCTGCTCAGCGGACTGGCACGCAACACCCGCTTTACACGGCTGGAAAAATCGCAATGGAGCCATCTTGACGGGTTAAAAACCGACCAGTTAAAAGCCGTGTTCCGCTACCAAGAGGCGCAGACCGACGACCGCGCCCTCACCGCCGCGGTGGTGCACTCGGCGCAACAGTTAGGGGCCGAACTGTTGCTGCCGGCAACCTTTAGCGGCGCGCACATCACCCCCGAGCACTGCGATGTGCGCTACCGGCACAATGGCCGCGAGCAACAGGTGCGCGCGGCCATGCTGATCAATTGCGCCGGCCCCTGGGCGAGCGCGATAAACCAACTGATAACACCCACCCCCACCCTACCCGAGGTAGAGCTGGTGCAAGGGGCGCATTTATTACTGCCGCCGATCTTGCAGCACCATTACTATTTAGAATCCCCCAGCGATGGCCGCGCGGTATTTGCCCTGCCCTGGCAGGGCAAGCTACTGCTGGGCACCACCGAGACCCCTTACAGCGGCGATCCGGCCAAAGCACACTGCCACCCCCACGAGATGCATTATTTATTGGACGTGCTTAAACATTACTTTCCCACGCTGCCTACCCTGGCCAGCAGCGCCGAGAGCTTTGCCGGCTTACGGGTCTTACCCCGCACCAGAGGGCAAGCGTTTGGCCGCAGCCGCGAGTCGATTATGGAGCTTGGCCCACACCAACATAACCGCGCCTTAACCCTGATGGGGGGCAAACTGACCACCTACCGCGCCACCGCCGAGCAGGCCCTAAAAAAGATAACGCCTCGCTTACCGGTGCGCAGAGCGCGCGCCGACACTCGCACGCTGCACCTAAGCGGCGAGCCTAGCAGCACACGCTAACACCGGTTTAAATACGGCGGTGCGCCCCATAAATGGAATCGGCGCACAAACTGTGCTGTTGCACCAGACAGCCATAATCACTTGCGGTATGATTGGCCCGCCATTGCAGCCGTGCCGTTTGGCGGGCGCGCAGCCATAAAAATAAATTCTCTATTACGCAGAATATCAACGACGGTTTAAGTTTCTGTTATGCGCTCATTTATCAAACACCATCTCACACGTTTTTACCTATTGCTTTTACTGCTTGTTTCGGCGGCTGTTTATATTACCGGCTACGGCCAACCCAACGCCCTTTTTTGGGATGAGAACTACCATATCTCATCGGCCGAGAAGTACATCGAAGGCGTTATGTATATGGAGCCACACCCACCGCTGGGTAAGCTTCTGATGGCCGCCAGCGAAAAGCTTTTGGCGCTTAACGCCGACAAAGACAAAAGCGCCTTTACGCGCACCGATTATGTGCGCGATAACGACTTACCCGACGGCGGCATCAGCTATTACGGTTTTCGCCTGCCCTCTACGGTACTGATGGCGCTCTCGGCTTTGTTTATGTTTGGCATTATTCGGCGCACCACGGGCAACCCCCATGTGGCGCTTGCCTTTTGTTTTTTCTTGATCTTTGACAATGCGCTGGTGATTCACGCACGCTCGGCCATGTTAGAGGGTATCCAGTTATTTTTTATCCTCGCCTCTTTGTATTATGCGGTGCGTATCGTCACCTCAAAGCAGGGCCCTAAGCTGTTTCAGTATGCACTTTTGGGGGTTTTAATCGGCCTTGCGGTGGCGGTTAAGGTCAACGCCTTAGTGTTACTGTTGTTGTTTGTGCTGGTGTACGGGGTCGACCAATGGCCCGCCATTAAAGCGTTTAATATGCTCGAGCTGGGCAAACGTTTAGCCACCACGGTACCGGTTGCCGTGGCGCCTGTGGCACTGACTTTTTTTGCCGTGTTTTATATTCACATTGGTTTGGGCGGGCAGATCTCGCCCCATAAAAACTACGACGCCAGCGAGGCCTACCAACAGGCGATTAAGGCCGGCAACACTTGGTCGCCCAGTACTTTTGTCGTGGCCATGCAAGACAACCTGCGCTACATGTCGAGCTACGCCGATGGTGTACCGCGCTTAGATGTGTGCAAAGAGGGCGAAAACGGCAGCGCCGCCATCGGTTGGCCGCTGGCCACCAAGACCATTAACTACCGCTGGTCTAAACGCAGCGTCGATGGCACCACCTACGTTCGCTACCACAACTTAGTGGCCAACCCGGTTGTCTGGTTTAGTGTCTTAGCCGGTATGATTTTATCCGTCGGCCTGATCATCAGCCGTTTTATCTACAACAACCCCGTTAAAGACAAGGGTTTGTTTTATTGGATTTGTGGTTTTTCTGGCCTGTATCTCAGCTACATGACCGCCATCTTGCAAATCGAGCGGGTGATGTACATGTACCACTACTTAGTGCCATTGGTGTTTGGCATTATCAATTTAGCGCTGGTGTTCAGTTATATCTTTCGCGAGCAATTGCTCGCCTCAAGCCGGCACACTTACATCAATCTTGGGCTGCTGGTGGCCTTTACTGTCGGTGTGTTTTTTGTCTTTGCTCCGTTCACTTATAGCTGGGAGCTAACAGAGGCGCAGTTTGAATTGCGCGACTGGTTTGCCTACTGGAAATTGCAGGTGGTGCGCTGATGCTTAAAAATATTGTTTTCTCTTGTCTGCTGGCCCTAGCGGTTGTGGCCACAGTTAATAAGCTGATACCGCCGTCTGTGAAACCGGTGCTGACATTAGTGCTGAGCAAAAACGCAGAACAGATCCGTCAAATCGATCAACCACGGCAAATTACCGATACCCGCCACCTGTTGATTGATCGGGTCGAGCTCAACAGCAACAATCGTTTTAAACACCCAACCCTGGGTGTGCTGGGTTGGAGCGAAAACTTTTTTGCCGACATTGACACTCAGTTTACCGTTGCTAAAAAATCCCGTTACCGCTTTGAAGTTGGCAGTGATGACGGCTATCAATTAGAGATCGACGGCAAAATAATTTGCCAATTCCAACGGGACCGGCCGTTTCAGCGCAACACTTGCTCGCATCAGCTTAGCGCTGGGCAACACCGGCTCGTGCTGCGGTATTTTCAAGGGTATGGCAACGCTGGACTAACCTTAAAAGCCGCCCCAGAGGGGGTCAATAAGCTAAAGTTTTGGGGGACAAAAATTAACGGGGTTCGCTACCTAAAACCCAGCCAGCCCTAAAACTAAAAAGACACAATAAATACTTTTAACAATTTACAACTGGCGCAAAGCATGGGCTCTGGTTTAGCTTAATACCATAAGGCTTGAGAAAACCGGAGCACCCTTTATGCCCTACCCCCCAGGATTAAACACCGGCCGCTGTGTCAGTGTCATTGCGGCCCTGTTGCTGTTTGGCTGTGGCGCAAGCGATAACAGCAACGATCACTTAAACACCCTGTCCGCCAACGCCACCGTTACGCCCCACGCGGTTACATTTAACTGGAACGAGATTGACGCCGCGGCTTATTATCGCGTGCTGCACGACCCAGATGGCAGCTCGGGCTTTACGGGCATCAGCGGCGCGCTGCCCAACACCTCTTTTACCGCGCCGCTGGCGGCGCACCTTAGCGATTGGGAAAACCGGCGCTTTATGGTCGAAGCCTGCAACACCAGAGGCTGCACAACCAGCGCCGAGCTGTACCTAACCGAGCAAGCGGCCAGCGCAATCGGCTACTTAAAAGCCGAGCCCGTACAGGCCCAGGCGGCGTTTGGTTTTGCCACAGCAATATCAGCCGACGGCGCGACACTGGCGGTGAGCTCGCCGCGCTTTGATAACACCGAGCTGTCCGCCAACAACAGCGGCGTGGTGTTTGTTTTTCAGGCGACCGACACCGGCTGGAGCCTAACCCAAACCTTACACAACCCCGCCCTCGCGCAAGGCGCCGGCGATTTGTTTGGTTACTCGTTAGCGCTGTCCGACGATGGCACCACCTTAGCCATTGGCGCCCCTTACGAGGACAGCGCCACAGAAGACTCAGCGGCAAACGCTCGGATACCCGACTCCGGCGCGGTGTATTTATACCGCAACAGCGACAACGGTTGGCAGCAACATGCGCGGCTGAAAGCCTCTAATGCTGGCAAGAAGCACTTTTTTGGCGTGCGCGTGGTACTGTCGGCCGACGGCACGCGGCTGGCCGCCAGCGCACCCTATGAGGACAGCAATGCCTCTGGGGTCAACGGCGATCAAAACGACCACAGCGTCAAGCTGGCAGGGGCGGTGTATGTGTTTCAGCAAACCGACCAGCACTGGCGCCAGCAGGCCTACATTAAGCCCAGCACCCCCTCTTGGCCCGACTCGCCCTGCTTTGATCCGCGTCCACCGGGCATCGAATGTCATCCAGCCACCCCCTCGCGCTTTGGTTACGCGCTGGCATTTGCCGACGCAGGTAACCTGCTGGCGGTGGGCTCGCCGGGGGACAACTCCGGCAGCGGTGGCGTAAACGGCAATGAGAAAGACTTTAGCGCGCGCAGCTCGGGAGCGGTGCATATTTTGCGCTATCACGAGGCCAGCTGGCGTCACACGGATTACATCAAAGCCAGGCAACCTGGGGCCGATGATGAGTTTGGGTTATCCCTTGCTCTGTCGCGCGCCGGCAACACCCTGGCGGTTGGTGCGCCCTACGAAAATGGCGCCGGCGCTGGGTTACACGCCGATGCCAGCAGCCTCGGCGAGAGCGACTCGGGGGCTGTGTATCTGTTTCACTACGACGGCCAGCTCGAGCGCGACAAACGTTGGCAACAACAGCACTACATTAAAGCCGAGGGCAACCGGCGCGACAATTTATTTGGCTGGCAAGTGGCGCTATCGGGCGAAGGGGATATTTTAGCGGCCGGGGCGCCGCGCGATGACTCTGACGCACGCGCTATTAGCCGCGACTGGCACAACAGCTCGGCCCCCAGCGCGGGCGCAGCTTATGTCTACCAGCGCAGCGGCCAACAGTGGCAGCTGCGCAACTATATCAAAGCCAACAACAGCCAAGCCAACGACACCTTTGGCCGCTCTGTGGCACTGGCCCGCGACGGCCAAACCCTTGCCGTGGGCGCCACCGGCGAAGACGGCACGGGCGGCAACGCGCTCGATAGTGGCGCGGTTTACTTGTATTAAACAGCCACAGCTCTGACAACGGCGCGGTAAAGCTCCCGGCGGCAAAACGTCCATCGCGCGGCTTTTTGCCCCTATGCGCCGGTGTTGTACAGCGAAACCGGCCACGTGTGCGCCGGTCATAACGAGGCGTTTTGTGGGATACTGGCCACCGAGGCGCAGTGCCAATTTTCGCCTTTGCATTGACACGCTTGTCCGAGCCGGACAAAATCCCCGCTCACGATACATTTTAGGGTTCATTGAATGAGTTATAAGCTTATGCACGCGGTTAAAAAATACAGCCTATTGCCCTGTCTGCTAGTGGCTTTAGGGCTGGTTGGCTGCGGCAGCGACGATGACGACCAGCAAACCGCCAGCACCAGCAGCAGCTCATCCAGTAGCTCCAGCGTTAGCAGCTCTAGCAGCAACTCTTCAGTGGCGCCAGGGCACTGGCCCGATCTTAATGTCGCAGCCGCCAGTACCGGCAGCTTACGCATTTACTGGGACCCAGTGCCCGGCAGCAGTTTTTACCGTTTGTATAAAGACCCAGACGGCAGCAGCGGTTTTAGCCAAGTGGGAGAGGATGTAACCGACCCCGAAGCCTTCGACCAGATCAGCGCACACTTGGCCAACTGGCCCGAGGCGCGCTATATGGTAGAGGCCTGCAGCAGCGCCTCTGACTGCAGCAACTCCAACGAGGCTGTCGCGCTTAACGCCATGCTCGATAGCATTGGCTACATGAAAGCCTCTAACACCGAGATGAATGACTGGTTTGGCTGGAGTGTCGATTTGTCCGATGACGGCACCACCTTAGCGGTAGGCGCGCCCCAAGAGAACTCCAAAGCGCAGGGGATCAATGGCGACCAAACAGACAACAGCACCTTTGCCGCCGGCGCCGTTTATGTGTTTACGCACACGAGCGGCCACTACTGGCAACAACAGGCCTACATTAAGGCGTCCAACACCCAACAACCGTTTGAAAACGACGAGGGCGTTACCCTGGTGCGCGGCAACGGCCGGTTTGGTTACTCGGTGTCTTTATCGGACGACGGCAACACGCTTGCCGTGGGCGCATTGGGTGAGCCCAGCAACGCCACCGGAATCAATGGCGACCAATCCGACGACTCGGCCCCTTACGCTGGCGCCGTCTATTTGTTTCAGCGCAGCGACAGCGACTGGACACAAACCGCTTACGTCAAAGCCTCTAATACCCTAGAAGAGGCAACACAAGAGTCCAGCAGCTCCTCTTCGGGCTCTAGCTCATCGGCTGCAGCTAATATCACAGGCGACCGTTTTGGCCACAGCGTGGCTTTATCTGGCGACGGCGCAACTCTTGCGGTAGGCGCTTTAGGTGAGAGCAGCAACCTGAGCGGCATAAACCCTGAGCAAGCTGATGACAAGCGCGTAAAAGCAAGTGCCTCGGGCGCTGTGTATGTGTTTGCTAAAAACAACACCGACTGGGCTCAGCAAGCTTACATAAAAGCCAAATACCCTCGGCCTAACACTCTTTTTGGCGAGTCTGTATCGCTCAGCTACAGCGGTGACACCTTAGCGGTAGGTGCCAGTGGCGAAGACCAACCCGGTTACGGCGTCGATCAAGAGATCCCCGAGAAAACCCGCAAAAACAGCGGTGTCGGTGCGGTGTTTATCTATACCCGCGATGCCGGTGTGTGGCAGCGGACGAGCTACATTAAACCCGCTTACGCACCACGGTTTTACTTGCCAAGAAACACCGCCGATAGAAGCCTGCTCTATTTTGGCACCAGCGTCAGCTTGTCTCACGATGGTAAGCGCCTGCTGGTAGGAGCCCCAGGAGAGGGCAGCCGCGCCACTGGCGTTAATGGCGACCCCCAAGATTACACTGAGGCCGATCCAAATTTAACCAACGACATGGTGTCTTACCTTGGCTCGGGGGCGGCTTATGTGTTTGATCACCTCGCCCAGGGCTGGACCCAAAGCAGCTACATCAAAGCCTCCAACCCAGCCCCAAAAGAGGCTTTTGGCACCAGCGTGCGCATCTCTGGCGACGGACGCTACCTGGCCATTGGCGCTCACATGGAGGGCGGTGCAGCGCTTGGCATTAATGGCGACGACACTGACAAACGCGCCAGCAACAGTGGCGCCGTGTATATTTTTGCCCAGCGTGAAGATCAGCAGTGGTATCAGCACAGCTACGTGAAAGCACCCCAGAGCGCCGCGTACGACCGCTTAGGGCGCAGCTTGTCGCTATCGGCCGATGGCAGCCGTTTAGCCGCCGGTGCCTACCGCGAGTCAGGTGCCGGAACAGGCCCTGACGCCGACCCCAGCGACCAGAGCGCTGAGGCCGCCGGAGCCGTGTACCTGTATTAACTCGGGCGCTTTAACCGCAAAAAAAACCGAGCCATGGCTCGGTTTTTTTAGGCGTAAATGACGTACCCTACTAAGGCGCGCCCTAAGGGTTTAGCCACACATCCCGCACCCAGTGCCATACCGATGACCAGGTGGCATCGTCCAGCTCGCCACTGCGCCACAACAGCACCTCGCCCTCTGGATCGACGCAGTAGTAATCGCCATTGATCTCGCACAAAGGCAATAAATGCCGCGGTAAACCCTGCGACCAAGCAACCGCTGCCACCTCGGGCAAGTAGGTGTGCGAGTATGGATCGGCCGCCGTCACCGGCTCTAAGCTGCCATACACCACATCGCTGGCCTGTAATAAATAATCCCGCAACTCGCGCGGTATCGACAACAATAACTCCTCCTCTACCACCACTAAACTGTCCTCATCGGGCAGCTCTAACGGCACCAGGACAGGCGTGTTTTGCTCGCGCAGTTGCTCTAATACTTCTTCCATCGTTATCTCATATCTGGCTGTTCAGCAGGTAGGCAATGCTACCGCTGCCGCAAGTCGCAGACAAGGATTGAATAAACTGTTATTTTTGTGTCTCGGTTAAACGTTTGCAGCGCAATATTTTGGTACTCTAGCCGCCATATTAATGTAAGCCACAACTGCCATAGGAATACCCTGTGAAGCTGATAATCCCGCTGTTACTTGTCACCCTACTGAGCGCCTGTGGCGGCGATACTGGAGCCAAGACAGACCACACCCCAGATAACGACCAAAACACAAGCCAGCATAGCTCTTCCAGCCACAGCAGCCGCGGCAGCGATGCTAGCAGCTCATCTGTAGTCAGCCGTTCGAGCTCCAGTTTAAGTTCAAACTCTAGCTCCAGTTCTAACTCCAGCTCTAACTCCAAGTTCAGCTCCAGTTCTAGCTCCAAGTTCAGCTCAAGTTCTAGCTCAAGCTCAAGCAGTGGGCCGGCAGCTCCCACCAACCTAACAGTAGGGGCAGCCAACCGGCAGGTGTTACTCGACTGGCAAACCGTCACAGGTGCCGAGCATTACCATGTGTTTTTTGCCTCAGAAAAGAACATTGACCCACGCAATATCGGCGCTTATATGGACGGTGATTGGCAGCAGGCAGAGCAGCCGCCTTTTACCGTTAGTGGCCTTAGCAACGGCAAAACCTACTATTTTGTCGTCAGCGCAGTAACCTCAGGCCGGGAGAGCAAAGCCAGCGCCGAGCTAAGCGCCACCCCATCGCAGCCGACGGCGGCACTTAATGTCAGCGCGGCAGAGGCTTTAATGCTCGAGCTGGTGAATCGGGCGCGTTTTAACCCTGTGGCCGAAGCGGGCCGCTTTAGCATCAATTTAAACAAGGGCATTGAGTCCGGCCAACGGTTAAGCACCGAGCAACGCCCCCCGCTGGCTTACAATCAATTACTGGCCAACGCGGCACGGGCTCACAGTCAGTGGATGTTAAACCAAGACACCTTCTCACACATAGGTGCCGCCGGCAGTACTGTGAAACAGCGCATCATCGCGGCTGGCTATGCCCTAAACGGCAGCTGGGCCATTGCCGAAAATATTTCTGTATCGGGAGGGGCTCACACTGAAGATCTTGCCGCTGTAGTGACACGTCAGCATGAGAGCTTGTTTCTCTCGCCCGGTCACCGCCAAAACATGCTTAACGGCGCCTATCGCGAGCTAGGCATTGGCCAGCGCTCGGGCGATTTTACCTTTGACTATTCCGGCTCGCTGCCCAGCTCTATGATCAGCCAAAACTACGCCCGAAGCGGTAACCCGTATTTTGTTTCGGGGGTAGTGTATCGCGACACGGATGGCAACGGCCGTTACAGCGCCGGCGAGGGCATCGGCAATATCACCGTCAGTGTTGGCGGGGCCAGCACCATCACCAGCAGCAGCGGTGCCTACAGTATTGCCCGGCCAAATGGCCGTTACCGTTTTGCCGCTTTTGGTAGCGACCTTAACCTGCTTAACGACACCGTTAACATTAGCAACCGCAATAAAAAATTGGATGTGATCGTCACCGGCAACACCGCGCGGGTGCAGCAGTGGTAAGTAAAGGGCACCTCTATTAATTAAGAATTGCCTCTCGGCAGCGACTCCATGTGCTGCTCTATCTCCTGCGTCCTTGCACTCGTGCGCGAGTCCAAAACGTTCAGCCGTTAGGCGCTCTTTGCAGACAATGGCCGTAGCCCTTGGCAAAAAGAGCAACGACGCGGATGGGCGTTTTGGCCGCGCCCTTCGGGGCCTTGATAGCGAAAAGCAATGAAGGCCAGAGGCGGTTCCGAATCAATAGAGGTGCCCTTTAACCAAACAACGACATTTGCTGATCGGTGATGGCCGCTAACGAGTCGCCTAAAAAGTACAAAATAGAGTCGGCCACTGGCGCTAATTGGCGGGTGCGGTAATGCTCGTAATCCAGCTCGCTGCGGCGCTCAATGTGTGGCTCGGGCCCTTGCAGGGTAATTACGTAGCTAACCCAGTCGCCTCGTTTTAGCTCGCCCAGCCCCCACTGTTTTTGTTTGCGTGCCGCCTGCACATGGGGCGGGATGTTTTTTTGATAGTCGCCTAAGCGTCGGCGCAGACGTTTTTTATACACCAGCTTAGCGTCGCTCTCGCCCAACATCAGTTTACGCACACACTCTTGCACGTAATCCTGGTAGGGCTCATCGGCAAACACGCGGCGGTACAATTCCTGCTGAAACTCGCGCGCCAGCAACGTCCAATCGCTGCGCGCCGACTCGAGCCCTTTAAACACCAACGTCTCGTTGCCCGGCTCGCCCACCAAGCCGGCGTAACGCTTTTTACTGCCCTCGTCCGAGCCGCGCACAGTGGGCATTAAGAACTTTTTATAATGGGTTTCCAGCTCAACTTCTAAGGCGCTTTCGATGGCAAACTGGCGCATTAACGTTGCCTGCCAATACTGATTTAATCCGCCGGCTAACTGTCGGCCAATAGCGCGTGCGTCAAGATCTGCCATGGGGCTGTCAACGCACAGCCAAACAAACAGTGAATCAGTGTCGCCGTAAATAACCCGATAGCCTTGCGCCTCGATCCAGCGCTTGCTCGATTGAATAATTTCGTGCCCGCGCAAAGTGATAGAGCTGGCCACTCGGGGGTCAAAAAAACGGCAACCGGTGGAGCCTAAAACGCCGTAAAACGAGTTCATAATAATTTTTATGGCGTAGGATAATGGCTTATTATTATCCGCTTTGGCGCGATCGCGAGCGCGCCAAAGCGATTCGATCATATCGGGCAAGATCGCCTTGTCGCGGTCGAACGAGGCACCGTTAAAGCCTGGCACCAAGCGCTGTGTACTGGTCGCTTGCTCGGCACACCAAAAAGCGCAGGGATCGATATAAAAAGTGCGAATAATGCTCGGGTATAGACTTTTAAAATCCAACACCAGCACATGCTGGTAAATGCCCGGGTCGGAGTCCATCACAAACCCACCAGGGCTGACAATGTCCGAGCGCAGCTCACCCAAGTTAGGTGCAATAAAGCCGCTGCGGTGCAGGCGCGGTAAGTAGCTGTACTCAAACGCCGCCACCGAGCCGCCAATCCGATCGAGCAGCAAACCGGTCAACTGGCTGCGCTCAATGGCAAACTCCAGCAGCTCTTGGCGGGCAAAAATATCCCACACCAGCTGGCAGTCTTTTATGTTGTAGCGGGCCAGTGCGGTTTTATCTTCGTGAAACAGCCGCGTAATATCCTCTCCGCGGGCGGCGCCGTGCAGCAGTTTACCCTCGCCCAACAACTGCTCGGCAACGTTATCCAACGCAAAGCTAGCAAACTGATAATTGGCCTGTTTTAACAGCTCGATACCATCCAGAGCTACTCGCCCTGGTATCGAGACAAAGCGCCGTCCGCCCTCGCCTTTTTCTTCGCGCCAATAGGCCCGTGCGCCGCCGCGACCTAAATCGAAGGGCAATTTAAGCCGCGCCGCGATCTGACACAACACCCACAAATCAAACTGCACCAAGTTCCAGCCAATCAGCCCGTCTGGGTCCTCTTGCTTTAACCAGGCAAGAAACTGCTGCAGGCAAGCTCTCTCATCAAGGCACTCGATCAAACTAGTACCGTCATCCAGCAGGCGCCGCTGCGACCGCCCTGTCTGCATAAACACACAGCGGGTTTGCGCCGAGTAAACACCAATCGAGTAAAGCGTTTGTGCGTCCATGGTGGTTTCGATATCAATCGAAGCCAGGCGTAAGTTGGGGCGGTAATCGCTGGGGGCAAGTTTCGGGTTAAGCAATGAGCGCGGCTTATCGGGCTGAGCATCGATACAGGCCGCGGCGGTGATAAAGCGCTCCATTAAAAAGCGCTCTGGCGGGCGGATGTCGGCCTCCCAGCAGGGGATGGTATGGGAGGTTAACAGCTTTTCTGCCTCGCGCGCGCCGGCCATGGTCCGAAAATACAGCGCGGTAACGGCTTTGCCGTCGCGGGTTTGCAGGGTTAAATCCCGGTGACGCCAACCCGCCAACGGGCGCAACAGCTCAAGCGCCTGCGGGCTCTTACGGGTGGCAATAAAGAACACCGCCTCCTGCTGGGTAAAGCGGGTGCAAATGGCGCCAGAGTCGCTCGCCCAATGAAACTCTAACTCCAACCCTTGGCGTGTATCGCGCCAGCCGCGGGTTAACAAAAAAGCGTTAAGCATGACACGCTAAGCGCAGGGTTAACCCTGCTCAAGTAACTCCCGTAGGTTAATAATCGCGGCGTTTGCCCGCGAGATATAAGAGGCCATCACCAGCGAGTGGTTAGCCAACACACCAAAACCGCTACCGTTTAAAATCATCGGGCTGTAAATGGTTTGCTGGGTTGCCTCTAACTCACGGATAATCTGGCGCAAACTGACCAGGGCATTTTTCTTCACCAGCACCTTGCTAAAGTCATGCTCTACCGCGCGCAATAAGTGAATCAGCGCCCAACTGGCGCCGCGCGCCTCGTAATAAACATCATCGATTTTTAGCCAGGGTGTTTTTACATAGTTGTCAGAGGATTTAAGCGCGTCGGAACTGCTGCCGCCGTCGCCGGCAAGATCGGTATTAAGCCGCTGCTGGCCAACACTGGCACTTAAGCGTTGCGATAAATTACCCAACCGGGTTTCAACGGTCGACAACCAGTAACGCAAGTTATCGGCGCGGGCAAAAAACTGTGCGTCTTTTTGTGCCGGATCCAGCAGACGCTCTAAATACACCTGCAGCTGAGAGATGCCTTGGCGGTATTGTTTTTCGGTGGACGGAAACATCCAGCTGTCATTGTTAAAGTTAAAACGCGACTCGGCCAGCGCTAGGTTTTCATCTTCTAACGATTGAGATTGCGAGCGGCTAAAAGCCTCGCGCATTGCTTTGTTCATATCGCGCACCTGAATCAGCACGCCATACTCCCAGTTGGGCATATTATCCAGCCACCAACTCGGCGGCGTTACATCGTTGCTCAGGTAACCGCCGGGCTTATCCAATAATGTGGCGGCCACCTCCATTAGTGTAATGGTAGTGGTGGCGCCAACCGTTGCCGAGCGCTCCATTTGCGCAAGCTTGGCCTCGGTGCGAGCGCTGACATTAAACGTCGGTTGCATCAAGCTCCAATACCAGCCCAGCGCAACTAAAAACACCATTAACAACAATAAAAGCAGCAGCAACCAGCGCCACGTTCGCGAGCGCTTGGTGTCGTTAGCTGGGCTTTGGTCGGCCTCTTGAGCGCTGCCGAGCTGCTCGGTAGCGGTACTGTCCGCCAAGCCATCGCGGCGCGTTAATTTACGCCAGCTTGATCCTAAGCTTTTCATATATGGGTAAACCTATGGTTGTGTTTCAGTGGTGCTGTGAGTGGTTGGCGTGATCGTAACGGCTCACGGCAGTGGCTTGCACCAGATGACTTGCGCCACCTTCAAACTCCAGCGTTAACTCGACGGTATCGCCGGTGTTAATAGCGCCTTGCACATTCAACAGCATAATGTGGTAGCCGCCGGACTCAAACAGCAAGGTCTCCCCCGGCGCTAGTGTAATCGCCTCCACCGGCCGCATACGCATCATGCCATCGACCTGACTGTGCAAGTGCAGCTGTGCTTTGGCCGCGCTGTCGGTGCTAACACCTATTAGCGTTACAGGCGTGGCAGCGGTATTGCTCATGCGCAAAAAAACAGCGCTGTTATGACTGCCAGGTATCGGCAGCAGCAGCACCGCATCGCTTACCGTGACCGCGGCGGACACCTCGTGCGCCGGCTGGTCGGCCTGTACCGAGCTGGCCAGCAGAACGCTAATAACCAATACTGGCCCGAGCAATAACCTTAGTAGCTTATCCGTTGCGGTTGCATTTTGCGATGGGATGAATTGCATTTTTAAAGCCTCATTGTTTGCCTGGTTTGCGGCATTACGGTGGCGGTAAAAACTCAACCCGCGCCGGCGAGCCCACTTTGATGTCGCCCCTTAGTAGATACCCTTTTACCGCCTCGCGCATCACTTTATACACCCAGCGCCCTTGGGCATCGGTGGCGGCGACAATCAGCACCATGTGATTGTCGCGCTGGGCACGCTGGGCCAAATCTGATAACTGCTGTTTCACACTGTCAGTGCGAGCTTGCAGCGCGCTGCCATTAAGCAACACGGAGTTGTCCCCTACGGTTACCGGTTGTGGCGCTACCGTTTGTGCGCGCTGCTCGCGGATCATCGCCGCCACCGTTGGGTTGTCGGGCAAAATGCTCGCGGCTCTATCGAGGTAGCCGTGGGCCTCTTGGTAACGGCTGCGCTGGGCGGCCTCGCGTGCCATGGCCAAATAGCGCAACACGATGGCCTGCAGGCCAAGCTCGGCCGCTTGGTTGCCCGGCTCTAACTGCAACACACTGGCATAGCGATCGTAGGCGTTGTCGTAGGCGGGCATTAATAACCGATCGCGCGCTAGTGCTTGCTCGGCGCGAGATAACAATCGGGCCACCATAATAGCCCGCTGCTGCTGTGGTGTAATTGTGGGCTTTACCGCTATCGGCTCACTCGCCGGCACCTGGGGCTGACCGCTACTGCTAGAGCAGCCTGCCATCACCATTAATGCGCATAATAACGCTAAAGCACTAATACACTTCATTGCCGCCCGAGTCTCCACTGCTGCGCTTAGATAATTTATTTTACCGAGCGGTAACGCTCAAGGGCGTCAGTGTAGCTGGTCTCGCCCCCCCGCGGCAACGCACCGGAACTGGACAGGACAAGTGCGGTCTGACAACTGGCGGCCTGTTACCGCGCACACTCTATTTGTAAAACAGCGCCGTCAGCGCGAGAATAGACCCCGACACTTACCCCACACTATGCGAGTCACCACAACGCAATGACCGATACTCTCTGCCACCGCTCACCCACAGCTGTTATCCGAGCGCTATTGTTGCTCATTATATTTTTTGTATCCGTCACGGCCCATGCAGGCAACGGTACCGACTTGCTACCGCCTAAATCGGCCAGCCCAGTGAGTGGCTTAAGCTTGGGGCTAAAAAACGATCAGGCCGAACCTGAGTTTTTGCCTGTCACCGAGGCCTATATGCTCAGCGCTTGGGTGCGCAACGGCTCGCTGATACTGCACTGGGATATAGAGCCCGATTACTATTTGTACCAAGAGCGCTTTGTGCTCAGCAGCGCCAGTGGCCGAGTGTTAACGCCACGTTTTTCTGAGAGCATCGAGCAATACGATGAGTACTTTGAAAAAAACATGGCGCTGCACGTGGGCAGCGCCACCCTTACCGTAGCGCTGCCCGAGGATAGCGCCCCGTTTGATTTAAAAGTGCAGTCGCAAGGCTGCGCTGCGGCTGGGCTGTGCTACCCACCCTACGACGAGTATTTGCGCATCGACCCACAAGCCGGCTCGGCCGATCAGATCAGCGCCGAGCTTTTTAACAGCCCCACTAACGCCAGCCTACCCGTTGACAGCAGCGCCATGGGGCTGTGGGCAATTTTGGGGCTGGCCCTTATCGGCGGCGTTATCCTTAACCTAATGCCCTGTGTATTCCCGGTGTTATCGATCAAGGTGCTGAGCCTAACCGGCGCCAACCGCCAGCACGCACGCCGTCACGGCTGGGCCTACACCGCCGGGATTCTTATCTGCTTTGCCGGCTTTGCCGGTTTATTACTGATTGCCCGCGCCAGCGGTGAGGCCGCCGGCTGGGGCTTTCAACTGCAATCGCCGCTGGTGATTGCCGCGCTGGTGTATCTGTTTGTGCTAATGGGCTTGGTGCTGTCGGGTTTGGTGAATATGGGCAGCAGTCTAATGGGCGTGGGCCAGCGTTTAACGCAAAGCCGCGGCATGACCGGCTCGTTTTTTACCGGGGTATTGGCCGCCGTGGTGGCCAGCCCTTGCACCGCACCTTTTATGGGCGTCGCGCTCGGTTACGCATTAACCCAACCAAGCGCCACCGCTTTGTTGGTCTTTGTAACCTTGGGCTTTGGCATGGCACTGCCCTTGCTGCTGCTGTGCTATATCCCTGGATTGATTCGCCACCTGCCGGCTCCGGGGCCGTGGATGGATACCTTAAAGCAGTTTCTGGCCTTCCCCATTTACCTCACCGCACTTTGGCTGCTTTGGGTACTTGGGCACCAAGCCGGTAGCGATGCGGTGGTGATTTTGCTGCTGGGCGCGCTGCTGTTTGGCTTTGCCCTATGGTTGCGCCAGCACCGCTCTGCGCGCGCCGGCGCACGGGTCACGATCAATACCATCGCAATAGTTGCGGTGCTATTGGCGCTGGCGCTGCCGTTTATGGCGTTTAAATCCCACACTCGCAACAGCGCCGAGGCTGATCATTGGCAGCCTTACAGCGCTGCCACTTTGACCCAGTTGCGCGCTGATGGCCGCGGCGTACTGGTGAATTTAACCGCCGACTGGTGCGTTACCTGCCTTACCAACGAGGCCGTTGTGCTGAACACCAACACCATTAAAGACGCTTTTAAAGCCCATAATGTTGCCACTTTAAAGGGCGACTGGACCAATGGCGATCCGGCCATTACACAGTTGCTTAAAGAGTATCAACGCAGCGGCGTACCCCTTTATTTATGGTTTGCCCCCGGCAGCTCGGGTAAAGCCGTGATTTTGCCGCAACTATTGCGCAAAAAATACCTGCTGGATGAGTTTGAGCGTGCCTACGGGAAAAACCAATAAGGTTAACAGCTTTTACCGTCACGATCGGCGAAGTTGCCCAACTTGCCGTTAACTGGTCGATAACCCGCCGTGAAATGCTTTTATCGTCTGCAACCGGCGGGTTTGCCAAAGCCATAAGCAGCCAGCTGCTGACAAAAGCCTACTAACAGCGGCAAACGTGCCGGCATTTTTCATGACTTTGAGAAAAACAACGTGCATTATGGACAGCTGCGCTTTTTTGCGGCAAAATCGCGCCCTATACGCGACTGAGCCACTGCGGCTGACTCAGGCACTGGCACGAATAATAAAGGACCTCCCATGGCGAGCATACTGGTATTACACGGCCCCAATCTGAATTTGCTGGGCACTCGTGAGCCGGAACTCTATGGGGCGACAACGCTGAACGACATCAATGCGCGTTTAGCCGATATCTGCCAACAGCAGGGGCACCAACTGGCAAGCTTGCAAAGCAACGCAGAGTACGAGCTGATAGACCGTATCCATGCGGCGCGCACAGAGGCTGTTGATTGCATTATTTTTAACCCCGCCGCTTTTACCCACACCAGTGTGGCGCTGCGCGATGCGCTGCTAGCGGTGGGCATCCCGTTTATAGAGGTGCATTTATCGAACGTCTATAAGCGCGAAGAGTTTCGCCATAGATCTTATTTTTCTGACATTGCTGAGGGCGTTATTTGCGGCCTTGGCGCCAAAGGCTACGAGCTGGCGCTAACCGCTGCACTATCGCGTTGCGCGTCATAACGCTTTTATTTGAACTGAATCCCGCACATTAAGAGAGGGCTAGATGGACATTCGTAAAATTAAAAAACTGATTGAGCTGCTGGAAGAATCCGACATCGGCGAACTGGAAATTAAAGAAGGTGAAGAGTCTGTGCGCATCAGCCGCAACTCTACTCACGTCGCTGTATCACAGCCACAAATGTACGCGCCAGCACCCGTTATGGCACCGGCCGCAGCGCCAGCGGCCCCCGCCGCTCCGGCGGCAGCTGCCGAGCCCGAGGCACCGGCTGGCCATCTGGTAAAATCGCCTATGGTGGGTACTTTTTATCGCTCGCCCAGCCCAGGCTCGCCCATGTTTGTCGAAGTTGGCAAGCACGTTCAAGTAGGCGATGTGATTTGCATCATCGAAGCGATGAAAATGATGAACCAAATCGAAGCCGATAAAGCCGGTGTGATCGAAGCGATTCTGATAGAAGACGGCGAGCCCGTCGAGTTTGACCAACCCTTGGTAACGATCGTCTAAACGCGACAGTTAAGCACGGTTGTTAGGCACAAAATGCCGAAAAAACACGAGGAGTTGGTGTCATGTTTGAGAAAATTTTAATTGCCAACCGCGGTGAAATTGCACTGCGGATTTTGCGCGCCTGTAAAGAAATGGGTATTAAAACCGTCGCCGTGCACTCACAGGTCGACCGCGATTTAAAACACGTGCGGCTGGCCGATGAGTCAGTTTGCATAGGGCCCAACCCGTCGCCACTGAGCTACCTAAACATTCCCGCTATTATTAGCGCGATGGAGGTAACCGACTCAGTGGCGGTTCACCCAGGTTATGGTTTTTTAGCTGAAAACGCCGATTTTGCCGAGCAAGTACAAAAAAGTGGCTTTGTGTTTATTGGCCCAGATCCAGGTGTGATACGCATGATGGGCGACAAAGTCGCTGCCATTGCCACCATGAAAAAAGCCGGCGTCCCCACGGTTCCGGGCTCGGACGGTCCACTACCCACCGAGGATCGCGATCAATGCCAAGCGATTGCCAAGCGCATCGGCTACCCCATTATCATTAAAGCGGCCTCCGGCGGTGGCGGGCGCGGTATGCGCGTGGTGCACACCGAAGCCTCTTTGATGAGCTCGATCCATATCACCCAAAGCGAGGCCAAAGGCGCTTTTGGTGACGATACCGTGTACATGGAAAAGTACCTGCAAAACCCCCGTCACGTCGAGATTCAAATACTGTCCGACGGTCAGGGCAACGCCATCCACCTGGGCGATCGCGACTGCTCTTTGCAGCGCCGCCACCAAAAGGTCATGGAAGAGGCGCCAGCACCGGGTATCCCCGAAAAGGTGCGCGAGTCTACCGCTGCGGCGTGCGTGAAAGCCTGTATCGATATCGGCTACAAAGGCGCCGGCACCTTCGAGTTTTTATACGAAGACGGTAACTTTTACTTTATTGAAATGAACACCCGCATTCAGGTTGAGCATTCAGTCACCGAAATGGTCACAGGTATCGACCTAATCCGCGAGCAAATCCGCGTCTGCGCGGGCGAGAAATTATCGATCAAACAAGAGGACGTGGTGATCCGCGGGCACTCATTTGAATGCCGCATCAACGCCGAGGATCCGGTGACCTTTATGCCCTGCCCCGGCACCATCAATAACTTTCATGCCCCGGGCGGCTTTGGCGTGCGAGTCGACTCGCACCTGTACAGCGGCTATACTGTGCCGCCTAATTACGACTCGATGATCGCTAAAATCATCACCCACGGTGAAGATCGCACCATTGCCCTAAACCGCATGCGCAACGCTTTAGAAGAGACCGTTATTGACGGTATTCGCACTAATATTCCGCTGCATCAGCGTTTAGTCCGCGATCCTGCGTTCCGCGAGGGCGGCGTTAACATTCACTACCTCGAGAAAAAACTCGAAGGTTAAACCCGAAGGCCCGGCAACCGCCGGGCCTCACGCATCCGGACTCCCATGCCCTGGCTACAAATTAAACTCAACACGGTGCGCGAGCTGGCGCCAAAACTCGAGGACGCCCTGCTCGATGCCGGTGCCGCCAGCGTTACCTTGCAGGACAACGCCGACCAGCCGATTTTAGAGCCGGGCCTTGGCGAGACCCCGCTGTGGGATCAGGTGTTGGTGACCGGTTTGTTTGATGCCGATATCGACACCGAGATGTGCAGCCTTGAGATCGCCACACAATTTGGCCAATCACTGCCCAAGCACCAGTGGGGACAACTCGAGGACAAAGACTGGGAGCGGGAGTGGATGCACAGCTACCACCCCATTTGTTTTGGCGAGCGGCTGTGGGTTTGCCCCAGCTGGATTACGCCCCCCGAGCCCGATAAAGTCAATGTGCTGCTGGATCCGGGCATGGCCTTTGGCACCGGCACTCACCCCACCACCTTTTTGTGTATGCTGTGGCTCGATGGACAACCTTTAGACGATCTAACTTTGATCGATTACGGCTGCGGCTCGGGCATACTGGGCATCGCCGCTCTCAAGCTTGGCGCGCGCCGAGTGGTCGGTGTTGATATCGACCCACAAGCGTTGCTGGCCACCAGCGACAACGCCCAGCGCAACAGCTTAGCGGCCGACGCAATACCGGTGTATTTACCCTCCGAGGCGCCGCACCAGCCGGTCGATATCGTGTTGGCCAACATTTTAGCCGGCCCGCTGGCCGAGCTGGCACCACAGCTGACCGCTTTAACCCGCCCAGGCGGGCAGATTTGCCTGTCGGGGATCTTAGCCAATCAAGCCGATGAGGTAATGGCGGCCTACGACAACGAATTTGTCTTTGACCCAATTGCCCAGATAGACGAATGGGTTCGCATTACCGGCCGCAGAGTTGGTTAAACTATGGCGCATTTACCCGTGCCCACTTTGCGACTAAACTGCGCTTAAAGTGCGCGCGGCAGCCCATTTCGCGCCAGCCAAGGAAAACGCGTTTGCTATGACCCAGTTGGTTACCCGATGCCCTCAGTGCAGCACATCGTTTCGGATCACGCCCGCGCAAATTCAAAAAGCTCGCGGCGCGGTGCGCTGTGGCTCTTGCCTGCACATTTTTAATGCCGAGCAACACCTACTCGATGGCACCAGCGCTAACGCCACAGAGCGGCGCAGCAAACCGATCAAGCGCGCACCCGCAGCTGCAGCGCCCACTCAAACCCAGCTGCCCATAGACGATCAGCCACACCCCAAGGCCGCCGAGCCCGCTAAAACACCCCCGGCGGCCACCGGCGCCACAGCGCGCGCCGCAAGCCCTGACAAGCCCCCCGCCGAGCGCCGCCACAAAGATCGGCCAAAGCAGCGCCCCACTGCCGCGCAAAAACCCAAAAATGCGGCGCTACTAGCGCCTAAAACGGCACCGCAAGCTGCCGCCAAAACAGCAGACTCGGCCCCCAGTACGCAGACCAACACTGGCCCCGCCAGCACCCAACAAGACGGCCTATTGCGCTTCGATCAAGGGCAAATTGACCGCGAAAGCATGCTTGGCGACGACATTTTAATCAGCGACGACATGGACAGCCCGGCCACCGGGGCCGACAAAGATCTATATCTAGCCCCACGGGATACCAGCCACTCACTGTTTGAGCGCAGAATCGAACACGAGCCTGAAGCCTTTGTCGACACCAGCGATGAATCGTGGGCCGAAAGCTTGCTTGAGAGCGAGCCGCCGCAGCCGCCCCCAGGGCCCAGTGGTTTTGACACACCGCTGAGCATCACCCGGCAGCATGAACATGAGCCAGAGCCAACCGAGGCGCACGAGGAGCACACGCAGGCCCCGCAACCTTTGCCCGAGCGCGACAAAGCCAAGGCTGCGTCAAACAAACCAAAACCGGCCCCCGAGCCGCATTTTTACCTGTACGCCGACCGCGCTGAAGAGTCACCGGAGCTACCGCCGCCGGCGCAGGGTTACCAACCCCTGCGCGCTTACGACAACGAGCGCAGCGCTTTGCTGATGGGCATCGCCCGCGAGCCGGTAGAATTGTCCAGCGCCTACCACAACCCATGGCGCAAGCGTTTACTGTGGGGCGGCCTTTGTGTCTCAGCGGTGCTGCTACTGGCTGTGCAACTGGCGTGGCTGCAATTTGACCGCTACGGCCGTATCGAGCCCTACCGCAGTTACTACCAAAGCGCTTGCAGTCTGATCGGCTGCCAACTGCCCACTGTGCGCGACAGCTCTAAAATCCACACCTCAAATCTGGTGGTGCGTCGACAAACAGGGCCCGATGAGGCCCTGATAGTGGATGCGATTATTCTCAATAGCGCCAATTTCAAACAGCCTTATCCGGCGCTGTTGCTGAGCTTTAGCGATATCGGCGGCAACCCTGTAGCATCGCGCTTATTTACCCCTAAAGAATACCTCCGGGGCGAGCTGACCGGCCACACGATTATGCCGTCCAATCAACCGGTGCATTTGAGTTTGGCGCTTATGGATCCGGGCCCCGAGGCGGTCAATTACAACCTTATTATTCCTTAGCGGTTTCAAAGCCCCATGACAAACCGCTAAATTCGCTTAAAAAAAAGCCAATCTGGGCGAAATCTGCGTTCCCAACTCGGCTGCAAAAAGGTATCATAGCCTGCCTTTTTCGACCGGCTCTGCCGTAAGAAAATAAATCCATTGCTTTAGGCGAAACTGTCGGGAAGGTAGTTGACAATGCTCCAGATTGGCCCCTATCAAATCGACATCCCAGTGATTCTGGCACCTATGGCCGGGGTTACCGACCGCCCTTTTCGGCAGCTATGCCGGCAGCAAGGTGCGGGGCTTGCGATCTCTGAAATGGTCACCTCTGACACCTCTTTGTGGCAAAGCCGCAAGAGTCGTCAGCGCCTAGATCATCGCGGTGAAACAGGGCCAATTGCCGTGCAAATAGCTGGGGCAGACCCACAAATGATGGCCGAGGCGGCGCGTCAGAATGTGGACAACGGCGCTCAGATCATCGATATTAATATGGGCTGTCCGGCAAAAAAAGTGTGTAAAAAGGCCGCCGGCTCTGCCCTGTTGCGCGACGAGGCTTTAGTAGCGTCTATACTACAGGCGGTGGTGTCGGCGGTTGAGGTCCCCGTAACGCTGAAAATACGCACCGGCTGGAGCCCGGAGCAACGCAACGCCGTGGCCATTGCCCGTCTTGCCGAGGACTGCGGCATTCAAGCACTGGCCATACATGGCCGCACTAGGGCCTGCCGCTTTGCGGGTCAGGCCGAGTACGACACCATCGCTAAAGTCGTACAAACTATAAAGATCCCAGTGCTGTGCAATGGCGATATAGACACGGCATCAAAAGCTCAACAAGTGCTGCAACAAACAGGGGCACAAGCCGTTATGATCGGGCGCGCCGCGCAGGGGCGCCCTTGGATTTTTCGACAGATTAGCCATTACCTAAACACTGGCCATCTGTTACCAGACCCACCCCTGAGTGAAATCAGGGATATTCTTTGTACCCATCTGGAACAACTGGCCGAATTTTACGGTCCAGTCATGGGGCCGCGAATCTCGCGCAAGCACCTTGGCTGGTACCTACAAACGCTGCCCGCTAGCGGGCCGTTTCGCGCTAAGTTTAACCAGTTAGATAACGCCCAAGATCAATATGCCAGTGTTCGAGATTACTTCGAACAGCTGTTAGAAAGAGAGGAAAACGCGGCATGAATTCAGTAGAAACTTTTATCACCGATACCCCCACGGCGGCTCAAGATACTTTTAGCACCCAGGCGCCACAATCGGCTCCCGCCACTCAGGCGCAATCGCTGCGCGGTAGCGTCGAGCAGGCCATGGAAAATTACTTTCAGCACCTGGACGGTCAGCCGGTGAGCAATGTGTACGATATGGTCATGGCCGAGGTAGAGGCGCCGTTACTTGAGGTGGTATTAAAATACACCCGTCACAACCAGACCCGTGCGGCGCAAGCACTGGGATTAAACCGTGGTACTTTGCGCAAAAAACTCAAGCAGTACGGCTTATTGTAAGCCTTTGCTGCCGGTGCCCGATGGCGCCCAAGGGTGGCTCCTAGCCACCTTTTTTGCTTTTAAGAGTTTGCTTTATAACACCTCAGCTTAACCACAACTGGAAGCCTCACCATGACTACCGACCTCGCGCCTATACATCGCGCTCTGATCAGCGTCTCCGACAAAACAGGCATTGTCGACTTTGCTCGCGCTTTACATCAATCCGGCGTGGAGATTCTCTCCACCGGCGGCACTTATCGCCTGCTGCAAGACAATGCAATACCGGCGCTTGAAGTGTCCGATTACACCGGCTTTGCCGAAATGATGGACGGCCGCGTAAAAACGTTGCACCCTAAGATTCACGGCGGCATTCTCGGCCGGCGCGGGCAAGACGACGGGGTAATGCAAGAGCACGGCATCGGCGCAATCGACATGGTTGTGGTCAACCTTTACCCTTTTGAAAACACCGTTGCTAAGCCCAACTGCAGCCTAGAGGACGCCATCGAAAACATCGATATCGGCGGCCCAACCATGGTCCGTGCGGCGGCGAAAAACCACGCCTGGGTTAACATCATTGTTAACTCGTCCGATTACGACAACATCTTAGCCGAGATGTCGGCCAATAACGGCGCCACCTGCTACCAAACCCGTTTTGACCTTGCCATCAAAGCGTACGAGCATACGGCCGCTTACGACGGCGCCATCGCCAATTATTTTGGCCGCATGGTTAAAGGTGGCAGCACAGATTTTCCGCGCACTTTTAACACTCAGTTTCATCAGGTGCAAACCCTGCGTTACGGTGAAAACTCGCACCAAAAAAGTGCCTTCTTTATCGAGAAAAACCCGGCCGCTGGTACCATTGCCACGGCCAAACAATTGCAAGGCAAAGAGCTGTCGTACAACAATATTGCCGACACCGATGCCGCGCTGGAAACCGTTAAGCTATTTGACGCCCCCACCTGCGTTATTGTGAAGCACGCCAACCCCTGCGGTGTGGCCAGCGCCGACACTTTACTGGCGGCCTACCAGCGCGCTTTTGCCACCGACCCTGAATCCTCGTTTGGCGGGATTATCGCTTTTAACCGCCCACTCGATGCCGCCACCGCCCAAGTGATCGTCGAGCAGCAGTTTGTCGAGGTGATTATCGCACCGGCCATCGATGCGGCCGCGGCTGACATCCTCAGTAGCAAGAAAAACGTGCGCTTGCTCGAGTGCGGCCAGTGGACTGCAAGCGCTGCCGGTTACGATTACAAACGCGTCTCCGGCGGCCTGCTGGTACAGGATCGCGACAACGGCAGCGTGACAGAAGCCGATTTAAAAGTTGTCACTAAAAAGCAGCCCACCGAAGCCCAAATGCGCGACTTACTGTTCACCTGGAAAGTGGCAAAAATGGTTAAGTCCAATGCTATTGTGTACGGCAAAGACGGCGCCACTGTGGGTGTCGGGGCGGGCCAAATGAGCCGCGTAAACTCTGCCCGTATTGCCGGCATTAAAGCCGAACACGCAGGTCTTGCCGTGCCCGGATCGGTGATGGCGTCGGATGCTTTTTTCCCGTTTCGCGACGGTATCGATAACGCCGCAGCCGCCGGTATTGCTGCGGTGATTCAGCCCGGCGGATCGATGCGCGACGAAGAAGTGATCGCCGCCGCCGACGAAGCCGGCATCGCCATGGTATTTACCGGTATGCGCCATTTTAAACACTAAGCCTTTGCAGCGGGAGCCGCGCCTGCTACATCGCCGGCTCCCAACGCTTCTGATTGATTACTTGCCACAAGGAGTTATGACCGCCTCGGTGCGCCGATACAAACTGCCCCCTGCGTCATACAAAACATGAACATTTTAATTATTGGCGGCGGTGGCCGCGAGCATGCACTGGCTTGGAAAGCAGCGCAGAGCCAACAGGTTGAGACCGTTTATTTAGCCCCCGGTAACGCCGGTACTGAGCTGGACGATAAACTAAAAAACGTCGCCATTGATGTGCTCGACTTTGCCGCCCTGGCCGAATTTGCCCAAGCCGAACAAGTGGCACTCACCATTGTCGGCCCCGAGGTGCCACTGGTAGAGGGCGTGGTCGATTACTTTCACGAGCGCAACCTCGTCTGCTTTGGCCCCACTAAAGGCGCCGCGCAACTGGAGGGTTCTAAGGCCTTTACCAAAGACTTTCTCGAGCGCCATAAAATCCCCACCGCCGCCTCAAAAAACTTTACCGAGCTAGAGCCTGCATTGGCTTACCTACAAGAACAAGGCGCCCCCATTGTGGTGAAAGCCGACGGCTTGGCCGCCGGCAAAGGCGTGATCGTTGCCGAGACACTGGCCCAAGCCGAAACCGCCGTGCGCGATATGCTCTCTGGCAATGCCTTTGGCGAGGCCGGCTGCCGCGTTGTCATCGAAGAGTTTCTCAGCGGTGAAGAGGCCAGCTTTATTGTCATGGTCGACGGTGAAAACGTACTGCCTATGGCCACCAGCCAGGATCACAAACGCGCCGGCGACGGCGATACCGGCCCCAACACCGGCGGCATGGGTGCTTACTCTCCGGCGCCAGTGGTTACCGATGCTATCTACCAGCGCATTATGGACGAGGTGATTTACCCCACGGTAAAAGGCATGGCCGCCGAGGGCAACCGCTACTGCGGGTTTCTTTACGCCGGTTTGATGATCGACCGCTGCGGCACACCCAAAGTTATTGAGTTTAACTGCCGCTTTGGCGACCCTGAAACACAACCCATTGTGCTGCGTTTGCAATCGGATTTTGTCGCCTTGTGTTTAGCCGCTGTGAATGGCGAGCTGGACAAAGTCACCGCGCAATGGGACCCGCGAGCTTCCGTAGGCGTGGTACTGGCCGCCGGCGGCTACCCCGACGATTACAACAAAGGGGATGTTATTACCGGCCTGCCCGACACCGAAACCCCCGGCGAAAAAGTGTTTCATGCCGGCACCGCGCGCCAAGACGACAAAATTGTCACCAACGGCGGTCGGGTACTTTGTGTTACGGCCCTGGGCGACAGCGTTAAACAAGCGCAACAGCGCGCCTATGAGCTGGCTGACAAAATCAAATGGGACGGTGTTAACTACCGCAGCGATATCGCCTATCGAGCCATCGAGCGAGAGCAACAAGCCTAACCCGAGCCGCCCGCCACCAATGCCAGACCATAAAAAGCCCCGCTAAAACGGGGCTTTTTTATGGTCTGGCATTAACGAAATGTTTAACCGCCGCGCGTTACTCGCGCCATTTAATATTACAACCCAAACTGGGTTTTTGCAGCGTCGGTATTGGTTGTTGCTGAGCTAAAGCATCCGCCGCCGCCAATAGATCGCGACCATCCACCGGGGCATCGTTACCTGGACGCGAGTCGTCCATCTGTCCGCGATACACCAATTTTTGGTTATTATCAAAAAGATAAAAATCGGGTGTGCAGGCGGCATCAAAAGCTTTAGCCACCGACTGGTCTTCATCGTATAAATACGGGAAAGGAAAATCGTGCAACGCGGCAAAGGCCACCATTTTATCGGGAGCATCTTGCGGGTAAGCGGCTACATCGTTTGAGCTAATAGCCACACAGCCAATACCTTTTTGCGCCAACTGATGGGCTAACGGTGCCAAAAAATCGGCAATGTGCACCACAAAGGGACAGTGGTTGCAGATGAACATTACCAGCAAACCGTTAGTGCTTATATTATCGGTAATCTTGTGCAGATCACCTGTGCCATCTGGCAACTCTACCGTGGGCAGGGCAGTTCCTAGCGGTAACATGTTAGAGGGAATACGAGCCATAAAGTGTTTCCTTTTGTTTTTTCTACCGGGACATTAAAGCGCGTGGCGCGCACGATGTAAAACCGAGACTCAAAGATATGCCGTGTTAGCAATGCTATGAGCGCAACAGCCTAAACCGCCTTAGCAACCCCCTTGTAGCAGCCCTTACGGCCACTGCAAGGGAGTTAAGCAGCTTATAGGCAAGCTAGCGCCAGCGGCAGACAAAACTCACTGTCGGCCCACTGGCGCGCCTAGCGGGCCGACACACATAACGCCGTTCATTTTTTGTGCTGTCTTATCGCCATACAAAAAAAGGCCTTACGCTTGCGCGTAAGGCCTTTTTGGAGTTGGTGCCCAAGGCCGGACTTGAACCGGCACAGCTTACGCCACTACCCCCTCAAGATAGCGTGTCTACCAATTCCACCACTTGGGCAATTGTTGCAAAACTTATGCATCCTGCGGATCGTCTGACGACTTTCGGCAATGCCTCCTTGTTGCTAGGTCGGGCAATTATTACTGCTCACTGCCCGGTGCTACTGGCACGTCGTTAGCGTCTCCGCCGTCTTGTTTGACACTCGGCACTGCAAAGTCAGAGCCCGGTACGTCGCTTTCAATGGGTGCGGATTCTATCACAGCAGGTATGTCGTCTGCGGTTATCGACAAACTATTTTTTGCAATAATCGCCAAGCCAAAACTGGTGCAGAAAAACACAAACGCAAAGATGGCGGTGGCGCGGGTAAAAAAGTTACCGCTCCCCTCACTACCAAAAACAGTTTGCGAGGCGCCGGCGCCAAATGAGGCCCCGGCAGAGGCGCCTTTACCCTGTTGCATTAGGATCAATACAATAATGGCCAACGCCGTTAAAATATGAACTATCAGTACTATTTTTTCCATTACTCCGCTCTCTTTACGAGCTTACTGTGTCATGCCAAGAGCAGCCTGTTCGGCGCTTTGACATATGGCTATAAATTCTTCTGCGTTAAGCGATGCACCACCTAGCAGCGCACCGTCAATATCTTGCTCGGCAAACAAACTCGCGGCGTTGCTCGCCTTAACACTACCGCCGTACACTATTTGCAAACTTTCACCCTGCACGCCAAATTGCTCGCGGATAAACGTGTGCATTTGCTGCGCTTGGTTTGGTGTGGCTGTTTTACCAGTACCCACCGCCCAAATTGGCTCGTAAGCAACAACAGCTTGAGCAAACGCTGCTAAACCAGCCGCTTCGATCACGACGTTAAGTTGCTCGCCTATGGTATCAAATGCCAAACCCGCTGCGCGAGCTTGTTCTGATTCGCCAACACACAAAACGGGGATTAAACCACTGTTTTGTGCCGCTAAAAATTGCTCTGCCACATACTGGTCGTTTTCGGCCTGCATGCGGCGCCGCTCGTTGTGCCCAACAATCACGTAACGGCAGTGGTTGTCGGCCAACATTGCGCCAGATATTTCTCCGGTGCAAGCACCACTGGTACGCGGATTAAGGCTTTGCCCACCCACCATCAGGGGGCTGTTGCCCAGCGCCTCGGCCACTTGCTCGAGGTACACAAACGGCGGACATATTGCTGTATCAACCTGCGGCAAAGGGTTCCAGGCGGACAAAACGGCTTGCAACAACTGGTGATTCGTAGCACGGGTGCCATTCATTTTCCAGTTACCGACAACCAACTTGCGTCGCACCTTACTGGACTGTAATGTCACTTTCTCGTCCTCCGTAAAACGGCCGCCAATGGTATCCGAACAAACCCCAAGATACAACGCCAAATTGCCTTAAAAACCGTAACTTACACGACTAGTTCAAGGCTTTTTCGACCTCTTGAGCCAACTGTTGTGCCAGTGCCTTTACCTCGGCACGGTCTTCGCCCTCGACCATAACCCGCACCACCGGCTCGGTGCCCGAGGGGCGCAGCAACACTCGGCCACGGCCACCCAGTTGCCGCTCTACCGAAACCACCGCCGCTTGAATGTTGGCATCGCGGCTTAAATCAATTTTTTTAGCCCGGTGTACGTTGATCATGGTTTGCGGCAATTTGCGCATACCTTGCTTCGCGCTGTGCAGACTTTGCCCCATGGTATTAATGGCAAGCAACACCTGCAGCGCCGAGATAATACCATCTCCGGTAGTCGTTACGTTGCCGCACACTATATGCCCCGATGATTCGCCCCCCAGTGACCAGCCGTTGACACGCATCGATTCGAGCACATAACGATCGCCCACCTTAGCGCGGGCAAATGGGATGCCAAGCTCTTTAAGACCTAGCTCAAAGCCAAAATTGCTCATTAAGGTGCCCACCACACCGCTGCAACCGCCGTCGTGCTTGTGCTGGTAAGCGGCAATAATGTAGAGCAGCTCATCGCCATCAACGATCTCACCTTTATGGTCGACAAACAGCAACCGATCCCCATCACCATCAAACGCTATGCCCAGATCGGCGCCCACCTCTTGGACTTTTTCTTTCAGGGCTTCTGGGTTGGTGGAGCCGCAACCGCGGTTAATATTGGTGCCGTTGGGCTCATTGGCAAAGGGGATCACTTTTGCCCCCAGCTCACTGAACACACTGGGGGCGATGTGGTAGGTCGCGCCATGCGCGCAATCGACCACTATCTGCAAACCTGCCAGGGTAAAACCCCACGGCATGGTGCCTTTGCAAAACTCAATATAACGCCCAGGGGCGTCGCTAATGCGGCGCGCTTTACCCAAACGCTCGGCTGTCATCATGGGCGGCTCGAGTTGCGCCTCAATGCGGCGCTCGATGGCATCGGGCAACTTGGTGCCCTGTGCGCTGAAGAACTTAATACCGTTATCAAGATAGTTGTTGTGTGAAGCACTGATGACAATACCGGCCTGCGCCTGAAAGGTGCGCGTCAAGTAAGCGATGCCTGGTGTCGGCATCGGCCCCAGCAGTCCCACATCGACTCCGGCATTGATCAGCCCCGCTTGCAGCGCCGACTCAAACATATAACCTGAAATTCGAGTGTCTTTACCAATTAAAATCAAACCCGGCCCGTCGTAATGATCTACCAATACACGGCCTGCAGCCCAGCCTAGCTTTAACATAAAATCTGGGGTGATGGGCGTCTCACCAACCCGGCCACGAATACCATCGGTACCGAAATATTGTAAACTCATAAAGGTTAACTCTCCGCTGCAACCCAGCCGTCTTGCAACGCTAGGTGAACATTTATCATATCGCTGGTGGCGGCCACATCGTGCACCCTAAGCACATTGGCGCCGCGCAAAATACTTTCATGGGCCAGCGCCAACGAGCCCGGTAAGCGCTGTTTAACATCGCGCCCAAGCAACTTACCTAATAAAGACTTACGTGACAAACCAACCAGCAGCGGCAGCTGATAGCGCTGCAACTGCGACAGGTTGCGCAGTAGCGTTATATTTTGTGCCAGCGATTTACCAAAACCAAAACCTGGGTCCAAAATAATCTTGTGCCGTGCAATGCCGGCCGCGTGACAGGCTTGCAAGCGTTGGGCAAAAAAACTGTGCAGCTCTTGCATAACATCGGGGTAGGTTTGCGCCTCAGCCATGGTGTCAGGCTCGCCCCGCATGTGCATCAGGCATACTGGCAGGCCGGTTAACGCGGCAGCTTGTAAAGCACCATCGCGGCGCAGCGCGCGCACATCGTTAATTAAACCCGCCCCGGCCGCGGCCGCCTCGCGCATTACCACCGGGGTGCTGGTGTCCACTGACACCAAGGCGCCCAATTCACGACATATCGCCTCAATGACCGGAATCACGCGATCGAGCTCTTGCGCCTCTGGGACAGGCGTCGCACCGGGGCGGGTGGACTCACCACCGACGTCAATAATAGCGGCGCCCTCGCTCAGCATTTGCCGCGCCCGCTGCAGCACCAGATCAACATTGAGGTGGTGGCCAGAGAAGTAACTGCCGCCGTCAGAAAACGAGTCGGGGGTAGCGTTCAGCACCCCCATAATGTGCGGTCGTTTAAACGACAAAGAGTGCCCAGCACAGTTGAGCGTAGCAATAGAGCGAGAAGCTGACATGGTAGGCATCATTTCATTAACAAGGGGCACAGTTTAAGACAAAGTGGCGCTATCGCGAAGAGCAACCTGCACTTTAAAGCGACAGCTGGCTGCAGAAACAAATAACCCCGCAGGTGCGGGGTTATGGTATGGCAGCAGGGTTTTAGTGATCTTCTGCCGGGCCGCCAATAGGGCCTACATTGCCCTCTTTTTTTGGCTTGTCGTCGCTGCTGTCGCTGACTCCGCCACCGCCAATATGACTGTTAAAGTCACCGTCGTGCCAGTCCCGCGGCGGGCGCACTTTACGCCGTGCCATTAGATCGTCAACCTGTTCGGCGTCGATGGTTTCATACTCCATCAAGGCGTCTTTCATAGATTCTAGAATATCGCGATTTTCCTGCAGCAGCTTCTCGGCACGCTGGTAGCAACGATCGACAATTTGACGCACCTCTTGGTCGATCATTTTAGAGGTCTCGCCCGAGTAGTTAGCCTGACCGGTACCGGGCATAGCGCCTTCGTCCTCGCCATAGTGCAGCGGACCGAGCTTATCGGACAGCCCCCACTTGGTCACCATATTGCGCGCCAGCTCGGTGGCCCGCTCGATATCGTTTGATGCTCCGGTGGTAATGCCGTCGTCGCCCAGTGTCATTTGCTCGGCGATACGGCCGCCAAACAAAGTACTGATGCTCGACTCAATGGCACGACGGCTGAGGCTGTATTTATCGCCCTCGGGCAAAAACTGTGTCACCCCGAGTGCGCGCCCGCGAGGGATAATAGTGACCTTGTGGATCGGGTCATGCTCGGGCACTAAACGGCCAACGATAGCGTGGCCGGCCTCGTGGTAGGCGGTGTTTTCTTTTTCTTTCTCGCTCATCACCATAGAGCGCCGCTCGGCACCCATCATGATTTTATCGCGTGCTTTTTCGAACTCTTCCATGGTCACTAAGCGTTTATTGCCCCGGGCGGCAAACAGCGCCGCCTCGTTGACCAAGTTGGCTAAGTCGGCACCGGAGAAGCCCGGTGTACCCCGTGCAATCACCGAGGCCTCAACCGAATCAGAGATAGGCACTTTGCGCATATGCACTTTTAGCACTTGCTCGCGACCGCGAATGTCGGGCAAGCCCACCACCACCTGACGGTCAAAGCGACCGGGGCGCAGCAGGGCTTTATCCAGCACATCGGGACGGTTGGTGGCGGCGATCACAATCACGCCTTCGTTGCCTTCAAAGCCGTCCATCTCTACCAGTAATTGGTTAAGGGTCTGCTCGCGCTCATCGTGCCCACCGCCATGACCGCCACCACGATGACGACCGACGGCGTCGATCTCGTCAATAAAAATAATGCACGGCGCTTGTTTTTTGGCCTGCTCAAACATATCGCGCACGCGCGAGGCACCAACGCCGACAAACATCTCGACAAAATCGGAGCCTGAAATAGAAAAGAAAGGCACTTTCGCCTCGCCGGCGATGGCTTTGGCAAGCAAGGTTTTACCGGTACCGGGCGCCCCGGCCATTAAAATACCGCGGGGGATACGTCCACCCAAGCGCTGAAACCGGCTCGGGTCGCGCAGGTATTCAACCAGCTCTTGCACTTCTTCTTTGGCCTCGTCGACACCGGCGACATCGGCAAAAGTGGTTTTAATTTGGTCTTCGCCCAACAGCCGTGCTTTGGATTTACCAAAGCTCATGGGGCCGCCGCGGCCGCCACCAGCACCACCTTGCATTTGCCGCATAAAAAACAAAAACACGGCGATGATGATCAAAACCGGGAAGCTGGCAATCAGTAGTTGTTGCAGCACGCCGGGTCGCTCGGGCGCCAACCCGGTGATATTGACATTGTGGTGACGCAAGTCATCCATCAAATTCTTATCGCCTATCGATGGCATTTTTGTGCTGAAGCGTGAAGCGTCAGCCATCACACCGCGAATATCTGACTCTTGAATGGTGACCTCGCGCACGCGATCGTTTTCAACGGCCGTGACAAACTCCGAGTAGCTCATGGACTCGGATTGTGTAGGCTGCTGAAACCCCTGAAACACGCTGAACAGTACAGCGGCAATAATCAGCCACAAAATCAGATTTTTCGTCATATCGTTCAAGGTATAACCCTCAATTTACATCAAATCGGGCGCCGCGCGCCGCCACTTGGCCACCTGTTTAATAGGCGAGCTCATCATAATGACCGTAGCTTTACAGTATAACCCGTAGAACACACTTAGGCCGTAAATTTCCATCTATAGGGACAGGGTAACCCATTCCACACTCGACATTCAGCCTTTAAGCGCTTAAAACACCGAACCTAACGTTAACAGACCAGCACACCAAGCACTGAGTTTAAGCGCTAGCAGCAAAGCAAATAACCAAGCTGGAGATTAAGACCCACGAGCGACGTGGCTTTGCCGGCGTTTAAGCCGTGGTCTTGAGTGTTTTGCGAGCCTGAAGCAAGGCGGCCCGCCCCTGAACATTGTGTGGAGTGACCTCAACTGCACCAACGTTACTGATATTGGGGGCCATATTAATAATTACAAGATGTTGCCCATGGTTTTGTGTGTTAATTGTGCGCATTACGGCCCAGCTGCCCTTAATAACGGATGAACATCTCGGCGCCTGTGCCCCAACGGCTTTAACAGCTTAACATTAACGGATTTTGCGCCCTTTAAGCGGGGTGGTTTTATCGGCTGGGTAAAACGCAGTAAGGCTGTAGAGGTAAGCTATGTGCTGGCCGATAAAACATCGATCAATCAATGTTTACTGCCTTTTGATCTAACCATAAGAAATAAAATTTAAGGTACAATAGCCGCCCGCCGTTGGCTGGCTCCAAGCTTTGTAAAAGGTAACCTGCATTATGTCGTCAAACTCCGAACGCAAAAAACAATTCCGCTCCCTCGGGCACAATTTAAAACCGATTGTGACCATTGCCGATAACGGCTTGAGCGAGGGCGCCCTGTCGGAGCTAAACCGCGCCTTGGACGATCACGAGCTGATCAAGGTAAAACTGGCTATTGCCGAGCGCGATGAGCGCCAGCAGATAACCGACGCGATCGCTAAGCTGCCCAAAACTGAAGTGATACAGCAAATAGGCAAGGTGTTGTTGCTGTTTCGTGCGGCAAAAAAGCCCAACCCAAAACTGTCAAATTTATTGCGTTAAACGCAAAAACCGGGGCGGCTTAGCACACGCCCCGGGCCTTAGCGTTACAGGTGTTCTACTTTAACAATCTCGTACTCGAGCTCGCCGCCAGGGGTTTTTACCACCACCTCTTCGCCCTCTTCTTTGCCGATCAAGGCGCGCGCGATGGGCGAGCTGATGGAGATTTTATTAACCTTAACATCGGCCTCATCGTCGCCAACAATACGGTAGGTGCGCTCTTCGTCCGTTTCTAAATTCACAATGGTCACGGTAGTGCCAAAAATAACCCGCCCTGTGGCCGGTATGCTTTTCACGTCAATGACCTGCGAGTCGGCCAACTTACCCTCGATCTCTTGAATGCGTCCTTCACAAAAGCTCTGCTGCTCGCGCGCGGCGTGATACTCGGCATTCTCTTTTAAATCGCCGTGCTCTCGGGCGTCGGCAATGGCCGCAATAATGCGCGGCCGCTGATTCTTTTTAAGGTCTGCAAGCTCGGCGCGCAAGGCTTCGGCGCCCTCCACCGTCATGGGCACTTTTTTCATTGCAAAGCCTCCTTATGTAAATCCTGCAGGCGACGCACGGTTATCTCACCATCGGAGCGCAGCGCCATGGCGACCGCCTCACCACCGGCTAGAGTCGTGGTGTAATACACTCGGCGCGCTTCGGCGCTGCGACGAATGGATGCCGAGTCCCGTGTTGCCTGGCGCCCTTCGGTGGTGTTGATGATCAAGCTGATCTCACCGTTTTTGATGATATCGACAATATGCGGACGGCCCTCGGCCACTTTATTGATCATATCGACTTCGAGCCCTGCGGCGGTTAGCACCTTAGCCGTGCCACGGGTGGCCACCAGCGAGAAGCCCAGCTCGTGCAGATCTTTAGCTACCGCGACAATGCCGTCTTTGTCGACATCGCGCACACTGATAAATGCCCGTCCACTGGTGGGCAGTTTGCTGCCTGCGCCCAGCTGACTTTTACCATAGGCCTCGCCAAAGGTGGCACCAACGCCCATCACCTCACCGGTGGATTTCATCTCGGGGCCTAAAATCGGATCCACCGTAGGAAATTTATTAAAGGGAAACACGGCTTCTTTAACGTGATAGTACTGAGGCACTATCTCTTTGGTAAAGCCTTGCTCGGCCAAGCTGACGCCGGCCTGACAGCGGGCCGCGATTTTAGCCAGCGACACACCGATGCATTTGGACACATAAGGCACTGTGCGCGAGGCCCGTGGGTTGACCTCGATGACGTAAATCTTGCCGTCTTGGTAGGCCAGCTGAGTGTTCATGAGACCCACCACACCCAGCTCGACCGCCATCGCTTTCACTTGCTCGCGCATTTCATCTTGCACATCGGCGGGCAGCGAATACGGCGGTAGTGAACAGGCCGAGTCACCCGAGTGAATACCACACTGTTCGATATGCTGCATAATGCCGCCGATCACCACTTGCTGACCATCGGATACGGCATCGATATCCACCTCGATGGCGGCGCTTAAAAAGCGATCCAGCAGCACGGGTGAATCCTCGGAGACTTTGACAGCCGAGTGCATGTACAAACGCAGCTCTTCTTCTTTGTAAACGATCTCCATCGCCCGCCCGCCCAGCACGTAAGAGGGACGAACCACCAGAGGGTAGCCTACTTTCTCGGCGCTGATTAACGCCTCTTCAAGGGAGCGAACAATGGCGTTGGGCGGCTGCAGCAGACCGAGGGTCTCGATCATCTGCTGAAAACGCTCGCGATCTTCCGCGCGGTCAATGGCATCGGGGCTGGTACCGATAATCGGCACGCCTTCGGCCTCGAGCGCCCGGGCAAGCTTCAGTGGCGTCTGTCCGCCAAACTGCACAATCACGCCTTTGGGTTGCTCTTTATGGACGATTTCTAACACGTCCTCCAAAGTAACTGGCTCAAAGTAGAGTCGATCGGAGGTGTCGTAATCGGTCGAGACGGTCTCGGGATTACAGTTGATCATAATGGCTTCGTAACCGTCTTCGCGCATCGCCAACGCCGCGTGAACACAGCAATAGTCAAACTCGATGCCCTGACCAATGCGGTTGGGGCCACCGCCGATCACCAAGATCTTAGGCTTATTGGTCGGCTCGGCCTCGCACTCTTCTTCGTAACTGGAGTACATATAGGCGGTGGTGGTGGCAAACTCGGCGGCACAGGTGTCGACTCGCTTATACACCGGGCGCACACCCTCGGCGTGGCGAGCGGCACGGACTTTGGCCTCTTTTACTCCGAGCAACAGCGCTAGGCGTTTATCTGAAAAGCCTTTGCGTTTTAACAAACGCATATCGTCGGCGTTGATGTCCACCAACTTAGTGGCACGCACTTTTTGCTCAAGCTCGATCAGTTCTTTGATTTGCTCTAAAAACCACGGGTCGATTTTAGACGCTTCAAAGATGTCCTCGACGCTCATGCCCAAACGAAACGCATCGCCCAGATACCAGATACGATCGGCCCCAGGAGTGGTGAGCTCAAGCCGCAGGCGTGCGGGCGTATCCTCCGAGGTTAAATCCAGTTTAGATTCAAACCCGGCCGAGCCAACCTCTAGACCACGCAACGCTTTTTGCAGCGACTCTTGGAAGGTGCGGCCAATGGCCATCACCTCACCCACGGATTTCATCTGGGTGGTTAGACGAGCATCGGCATCGCCGAACTTCTCGAAGGTAAAGCGCGGTATTTTAGTCACCACATAGTCGATCGAGGGCTCAAACGAGGCCGGTGTTAAACCGCCGGTGATCTCATTTTGCAGCTCGTCCAAGGTGTAGCCCACCGCCAATTTGGCGGCGATTTTAGCAATGGGAAAGCCGGTCGCCTTAGACGCCAGCGCCGATGAACGAGATACCCGAGGGTTCATCTCAATCACCACCATGCGGCCATCTTCAGGGTTAATAGCAAACTGTACGTTGGAGCCACCCGTCTCGACACCGATCTCGCGCAGTACCGCCAGCGAGGCGTTGCGCATAATTTGCAGCTCTTTATCGGTTAGGGTTTGCGCCGGCGCAACGGTAATTGAGTCGCCCGTGTGCACCCCCATTGGATCGAGGTTTTCGATCGAGCAGACGACGATGCAGTTGTCGTTTTTGTCCCGCACCACCTCCATCTCGTACTCTTTCCAGCCGAGCAGCGATTCGTCGATCAGCAGCTCGTTGGTGGGCGACAGATCCAACCCACGGGCACAGATCTCCTCAAACTCTTCCCAGTTGTAAGCAATACCACCGCCGGAGCCACCCATGGTAAACGACGGGCGGATAATCACCGGAAAGCCGTACTTTTTAGGAACCTCTTTGGCCTCTTCCATGGAGTGGACGATATCGGCTCGGGCACATTCAAGGCCGATCCGCTTCATCGCCTGATCAAACAGATCGCGATCCTCGGCTTTATTGATGGCCTCTTCGTTTGCACCAATCAGCTCCACGCCGTATTTTTCCAGCACGCCGTGCTTGGCTAAATCGAGTGCGCAGTTTAACGCTGTCTGGCCGCCCATGGTGGGCAGCACCGCGTCGGGGCGCTCTTGCTCGATGATTTTTGCAACCGTTTGCCACTCGACCGGCTCAATGTAGGTGGCATCGGCCATGGATGGGTCGGTCATAATGGTGGCCGGATTAGAGTTCACCAGAATAACCCGGTAACCCTCCTCGCGCAGCGCTTTACACGCCTGGGCACCAGAGTAATCAAACTCGCAGGCTTGGCCGATCACGATCGGACCTGCGCCGAGAATCAATACACTACTTATATCGGTACGCTTTGGCATTTTCTCTCCAAAAATCTGTTGCCAATCCCGAGGGATCACTGGGCCGCTTTGTGCGCCTTAATCAAATCAATAAAATGGTCAAACAAACTGTCACCATCGTGCGGGCCAGAGCTGGCCTCGGGGTGGCCCTGAAAGCTAAAGGCGGGCTTGTCTGTTAAATGAAGCCCCTGCAATGAGCCATCAAAAAGCGACTTATGGGTGGCCTTTACATTGCTCGGCAGGCTCGCCTCATCTACGGCAAAGCCATGGTTTTGCGCGGTAATCATCACCAAGCCGGTGGCAATATCTTGTACCGGGTGGTTGCAGCCGTGATGGCCAAATTTCATTTTTACGGTTTTAGCCCCCGCCGCCAGAGCCAGCAGTTGGTGCCCTAAGCAGATGCCAAATATTGGGATGTCGCGGGCCAAAAACTCTTTGATCGCGCTAATCGCGTAATCACACGGCGCTGGGTCGCCAGGGCCGTTGGCCAAGAAGATGCCGTCTGGCTGCATCGCCAACACCTCGGCGGCCGAGGTTTCAGCCGGCACCACCGTAATATCGCAACCGCGATCGGCCAGCATACGCAGAATATTGCGCTTAACACCGTAATCGTACGCCACCACTTTAAAGGGGGTATTGACCACGTCGGCGTAGCCAGAGCCCAGTTTCCAGCTGCCCTCGGTCCATCTGTAAGGGGCTTTACAGCTGACCTCTTTTGCTAAGTCCAAGCCTTTTAAGCCCGGAAAGCTTTTGGCCGCTTCCAGCGCCTTGGCCTCGTCAATCTCGCCGGCGACGATACAGCCACTTTGCGCGCCTTTATCGCGCAATAGGCGCGTTAAACGGCGAGTGTCTATGTCGGCAATGGCGACGACGCCTTTCTCTGTAAGGTAATCACCCAAGCTTTGGGTTTGACGAAAGTTACTCGACAACAGCGGCAAGTCGCGAATCACCAATCCAGCGGACCAAACCTTGTCGCTTTCTTCATCCTCTGGATTAACACCGGTGTTGCCGATGTGTGGGTAAGTAAGCGTCACAATTTGACGGGCGTAGGAGGGGTCGGTGAGGATCTCCTGATAACCGGACATCGACGTGTTAAACACCACCTCACCTACCGACAAACCGTCGGCGCCAATAGCTGTACCGCGAAAGACACTACCGTCTTCAAGCACCAGTAGTGCGGGTCTTTGAGCCCCAGTAATCAAGTTAACCTCCTCAAATATTTACTTTCTTTATGCCGAGCGAAACGAGCACGCAATCGAGGTGCGTCTGTGATGTAAAAACATTTGCTCGGAAGTAAAAGCCCAGTCGCAAGTTGCAAAAAAGCGAGATGAAACAAGGGAGCTTCATCTCGCTTATTGTTCATTGTTCTGATGACCATAGGCGCGGCTTAGGTTACAGCCAATCTGACGGCAAATTTTAGGCGAAAAGTGCCAATTTGTCCAATGCTAAATCTTATCGCCACTCGAGCTGAGGCATTAACCCCTGCCAGCAAAAAAACCGGCAACAAATGCCACTCGTGCGGGCCGGCTAAAGTGTCTTAGCAGCGTCTGCCTGGCCTGCGTCTTTCTGTCCGGCGCTGGCATTGCAGCCAGAGGGCAGGCTTCGCAGCTCCTCGCGGTGTGAATACCGTTAACGCCCCTATCGGATACGGCTTTATGGTAATATTCTGCGTTTATTTCGTTTATAGGGTGTGCCGAAGTTGGGTGCCCCACCAACCAAGGGAATTAACCACTTGTAATGGCGATTCTACGACCTCTGTTAACACGGTTACAATCACTTTTACGCTATGCAAACAAAAGCACTCTGTGTAAAGCCGGTGTCAGTATAGCCTTACTTTTTATGACCTTGATTGCCTTTGACTCTGCCATAGGCTTAAGCAGTTCAATACTGCAGCTTGCGGCAAACTTCTTACCTCTTATTTTACTATGGCTGTTCTTGCTGGCACTAACTAGGCGATTCGGCTTAAGCTTCGCTCTTGGCCTTATGGTGCTAAGCAGCATGTTTATCATCAGCGCTGCCAAACACAAACATATTGGCCAACATCTTGTATTACAGGACATATTGTTAGCACCAACCTTACTGCAGGGGTGGGATGTATTTTCGCGCTACACCAACTTTTGGCTATTAGGGTTAGGCCTAGTCTTACTGCTTGTCATTATTGCTCAAGGCCTGCGAGAGAAACCGTTTCACATACTTCTGCCCATACCGCTGATGATTGTGTGCTTTGCAGGGGGCCAAGGGATTACCTCCCCGACCCTTTTCCCTGAGACGCTGTATGGCGCACGCGCCTTTGATGACAGCCCTTGGAAAGGCAGAAGCTTAGCGCAAAGCCAAGGGCTGCTCGCTTCTTTTATTTCAGCCGCTAAAATTAACCGCTTTACCACGCCTGATTACAACAAACCCCTACTTGAGCAGTTTGCTAAGCAATATCACGACAACCTCACTCTTTCCATTCCAAATAATACCGCACCTGACATTGTGCTCTGGTTAGGTGAAAGTTATTTTGACCCCGGAATTCTTGAGGGTATAGATACTTGCGTCTACCTACCCAATTATTGTGAGCTATCCAAGAGCAGTTTAACCGCCAATATTAAAGTGCCCACTTACGGCGGGAACACCACCCGAACAGAGTTTGAGGTTCTCACTGGCATCCCCTTCTCACGCCTAGGCAGTGAAAGCTACCCTTACTTCACAGCAGTTCGAAGCAAGCTAGACTCAATTGCTTGGTCCCTTAAAAGCAGCGCTTATCGTACCGTGGCCATACACACTCATGACAAAAAGTTTTGGCGAAGAGACCGCGCGCTACCTCTGTTAGGGTTTGATCAATATTTGGGTGAAAGCGACCTAAAAAATCAACAGCGTGACGGGCCTTGGATATCCGACCAAGCTCTTGCAAGCGGGGTTATTGAACAATTACAGGACAACAAAAAACCTAACTTTGTCTTTGCTATCTCAATGGAAGGGCATGGCCCCTTTGGTAATCGAAAGGTTTTAAATGAGGACCTACTGAACACAATCCAAGCGCCAAAAGGAATCACAGGCAAAGAGGCCAGAGCCTGGCGGGAGTATATTTACCACGCACAAAACACCATAACCGCTATTGCACAACTTAAAGACTTTATCGACCAACGTGAGCAGCCCACATTAATTGTGTTTTTTGGGGACCACCTCCCAGGACTAAACGCTCTATTCGATAAATTAAATTTTGCAGACGGTAAGAGTCGTTATCATCAAAAAACACCTGCACTGGCTTTTGCTAACTACCCCATAGCCAGCACATGGCAACCAAGCTTTAGCTATGAGCTTGGCTTATGGAGCTTACAACTCGCGGGGATCAAACCAACCTCAAACCTGCAACAACTGTCTTTAGCGACATCTCTGTTACGCAGTAAAAGTGACAAGACGCTTGAGCCCGTCATTAAATCACTGCAATTACGGCTGCTTAGCTCTCCTTAGTACATCAAATCAATCAAAAACGCAGCTTCGGAAAAGCTAACACCTTCAACCTATCTGCACTCAGGCAGCACTTATCAAGCATTATCTGCAATACTTTGTATGATTAACGTTGCCACTTGCAACGTCAGTTATACAAAGTTGGAAAGTCGCAACCAGTCATACAAGCGAAGACTCAGCCTTAACTGCCCTCGCCATCGTTAGCAGCATTAACCATATGTATAGTATTTGGTGGGATTTTATAAAGCTCTCCGCCTTGTCCCTCAACACCTATCCAGCCATGAGCTTGCGCATAGTTACGTAGACCATTCAGCAAACGGAAGTGCTTATCTTGCTTTTGGTCAGTAGATAACAATAAATAACTGATATCAAATCTTGTTAGATAATCAATTACTGCATCTACATTTTCACCATACGCATTACGAGCGTAAATTATCGGCTGTAGATTTTCCGTCGGAACTGGCAATAATGCTACGTGCTCATCAACAAAACCATAGGCAACAACACGCGTATCCGCCGGCTTCGACTCTAAATACTCACCGATTTCCTCCAAGCCCGAGCGTCGCAATAAACTAGAACGCCACACCCCACCCTCAAAGGGCTGACCGCTAAAATTCATATCCATAACACGTGTCCCCGGCTTAGACCAAGATGCAACAATAAAGCTCTGCTCCGCGTGAAACGCACTAAACATCAAAACGCTCACAACTGCTACACGTTGAAAACAACGCGAGTGACCTAAACGCCCAGCAACACTCGCAAGAGACAAGCATGTTACTACGGCTAGAGGATACATATAATAGTTACCGTCACCACCTCTAGAGTGATAACGCCAAGCTACAGCAATCAGCACCCCCAATAAACTTGACACCAGCATTAGGTATCGCAAAGAGCTAGAGCCACCGGCTAACCGGCTTTTCATCCCAAAAGTCGCCGCCAATAAACCCATCATCGCAAACAAAAACCAAAAATTTCCTTGCCAGCTAATCCGAATGTGATTCATGTAATTAGGAGCAAAAAGCCACTCGTAAAACAACCGAGGAACTTCACTCCAGATTTGTGGACGTGTCCAATTTAAAGTTCCAGCTGGTTCTTGCTCGGTAAACCCAAGCCATCGCCAGACCTCCAGCAACGGGTCGGGGCCTATGGTAGGAACTCCTGTTAACAGCCACGTCCTAAATAGAAATATCAGCGCGACACAAACTGCCAAGCAAAAAACTACTAAAGCGCCCCGCCGCAAAGGGTCGCCTGATGCTTCCGGCGAAGATTTTGCCCTGACAAAAAACTCTATTAGCACAAATAGAAAACCGACAAAAACGAAAGGGATTGCCGTATACTTACATGATACTGCCAGGGAGGCTGCAGCCATCGCACACAGTAAGCCAGACAATTTTCGCTCAGAAAACCAATTATTAAGCGTCAGCAACATAACCAAAAGAAAGAAAACACAAATTACATCTGACTTAACCTGAAGGGAGCTATTTGCCCATGCAGGCACCGTGATGACAAATAACGC
>Ga0209075_1000140_pt1 | contig 62370 bp, 65 predicted proteins | sample Stecom2011_FD_187523 | JGI IMG/M metagenome (GOLD analysis project Ga0209075, IMG submission 187523) | Agricultural soil microbial communities from Utah to study Nitrogen management - Steer compost 2011 (SPAdes) (version 2) | ecosystem: Environmental > Terrestrial > Soil > Agricultural land...
CAAAACTATCTGATACTACAGTAAAGTTTATTGAAAAGATGGATACAGAGTTTTTTGATAAAGTAAGGCGTGCATTTATTAGTAAAGATTAATATATATAAATATAAGGTACATCGATTAATTGATGTACCTTTTTATAGTATTGTTTGGTTATATACTTTTTAAAAAAATAAATAATAAAATGAAAAAGCCAAGTTAATATAAAACTTGGCTTCATACTTTAATTATTTCTTGTCTTTTTCGATATCAGTTTTCTTTTCCATAATAGCATCAATAAGACCATATTCTAAAGCTTCTTCTGCAAACATATAATAATCTCTTTCAGTATCGATGTTGATTTGTTCAACGGATTTACCTGTTTTTTCAGCTAAAATTCGATTCATTCTTTCTTTAATTCTTAAGATATGTTTTGCAGCAATTTGAATTTCTGTAGCTTGACCATGAGCACCGCCTAATGGTTGATGGATTAATACTTCACTATTAGGTAGAGCGTAACGTTTTCCTTTTGTACCACTAGCTAAAATGAATGATGCCATTGAAGCTGCTAGTCCTGTACAAATTGTACAAATATCTGGAGCTACAAGATTCATAGTATCATAGATAGCCATCCCTGCAGTTACTGATCCACCAGGGGAGTTAATATAAATGTAAATATCTTTTTCGCTATCTTCAGCAGCTAAAAATAATAGTTGTGCAACAATACTATTTGCAAGTGCATCATTAATTTCGCCGCTTAACATGATAATTCTATCTTTTAATAGTCTTGAATAAATATCATATGAACGTTCTCCATAAGATGTTTTTTCAATAACTATAGGCGTATAATACATGTTTCATTTCTCCTTTTTTTCTCAATAATACACTAATTATACAATAAAGTCAAATCAAAAATACTCATAATTTGTTATATCTAAACTTTAGCACATTCCATTTAGATGAAAATTCGTATAATATGGTTGAAGGAGGGAAAATAATGAATTTTGTTCCTAATTTTGCAGGTCCAGTACAAGTGAATCCACCAATCATCCATAGAAGATTTTTTGACGTAAATCGTGTTTTCGTTACTGAACAACCACATATAATTGAAAACATTACAAGAATTCATAATCATCATATTTTACGTCATACTTGTTGTGTACGTCCTAGCTGCTGTGAGTTTAATACTTGCAGTGTAGAAAACTGCTGTAATGTTCCAGGAATCGTAGGATCTGGTTTCGGTGCATGCGGTCCTGGTTGTGGAGTTGGCGGACCTGGAATGGGTCCAGTACCTGGTCCTGGATTTGGACCTAGACCTAGATAATATTATTAATCGGAAGAAAAATAGAAGGCCCAGACTTAGTGTTAACTAAGGAGGGTTTTTCTTTTTACAAAAACCATTGATATTTATTAGTATGAGTGATATAATAATAAATAAATAAATTATATTAAATACTATGAAGAAGGAGTAGTAGTAGAGTAATATATTTTTGCCAGGGAAAAAGGATCGTGACTGGAAGTCCTTTAAAAATATATCTATGAATTCACCTTCGGAGTTGGCGAATTGCCCGCAGATGTTACTGCGTTAACAAATTAATGAGTGCAACACTTTTGTTGAAGTAAGGTGGTACCGCGGATAATATTCGCCCTTAATGTTAGATTAAGGGTTTTTTATTTTTTTAGGAGGAATAAAAATGTTAGAGAAATTATTATCATTAAAAAATCAAGTAGTTAATGATTTGAAAAAGGCAAATACAATTAATGAAGTTAATGAAACAAAAGCAGCTTATTTAGGTAAGAAGAGTCCACTTCAAGAATTAATGAGCAAAATGCGAGATTTAAGCGTTGAAGAAAGAAAAGAATTAGGTAAAGCTGCAAATGAATTTAGGGCTTTTGTAGAAAAAGAATTAAGTAAAAGAATAACTGAAATAAATGAAGAAGCAATAAATAAAAGACTTGAAAGCGAAACGATTGATGTTACACTTCCAGGAAGGAAGTTTAGAACTGGAACAATTCATCCGCTAAGAAAAATCACAAGAGAAATCGAAGACTTCTTCTTAGGAATGGGCTATAAAATTGAAGAAGGCCCAGAAATTGAATTAGATCAATATAACTTTGAAATGCTTAACTTACCTAAAGGGCATCCTGCAAGAGAAATGCAAGACTCATTTTATATAGATGAAAATACACTACTTAGAACTCATACCTCACCAGTTCAAGTGAGAACATTACTCAAAGCAAAAGGTGAACCAGTAAAAATTATATGTCCCGGTAAAGTATATCGTCGCGATAATGACGATGCTACACATTCACATCAATTTATGCAAATAGAAGGATTAGTAGTAGATAAAGATATTACCCTAGCAGATTTAAAGGGAACACTTACGATGTTGTGTAAAAAGATGTTTGGGGAAAACTTAGAAATTAGATTTAGACCATCATTTTTCCCATTTACTGAACCAAGTGTTGAAGTTGACGTAACATGCTTTAAGTGTAATGGAGCGGGTTGTAGCTTATGCAAAAGTAGTGGATGGATAGAAGTATTAGGAGCTGGTATGGTTCATCCAAATGTTTTAAGAATGGCTGGTTATGATCCTAAAGTATACCAAGGCTTTGCTTTTGGTCTGGGAATTGAAAGATTCTCGATGTTGATGAATTCAATTGATGATATCCGCCACTTTTATACAAACGACCCAAGATTTTTGAGGCAGTTTTAGGAGGAAGAAATGAAAGTAAAATTAGAATGGTTAAAAGAATTAGTTGACCTTGAAGGAATAGAAGTTGAAGAAATAGTTAATAAATTATCTTTATATGCAACTGAAGTTGAATATGCATCTAAAATAGTTGATGCAACAAACTTAGTTGTGGGTTATGTAAAAGAGTGTAAAAAGCACGAAAATAGTGACCGATTATCAGTTTGTCAAGTTGATGTAGGTGAAGAGACATTACAAATAGTATGTGGTGCACCGAATGTAAAACAAGGACAATATGTAATTGTTGCACTTCCTGGAGCTACTTTACCTGGTGGTTTTAAAATTAAAAAGGCTAAATTACGTGGTGTAGAATCAAATGGGATGATTTGTTCATTACTTGAACTTGGAATTGAAAAGAAGTTTTTAGATGAAGAAAATCAAACTGGAATCTATACTTTCAATGAACCAGTAAAAGTCGGTACAGATGCACTACAAGCACTAAACTTAGCTGATCATGTAATTGAACTTGATTTAACGCCAAATCGTGGTGATTTACTCAGTATGCTAGGAGTTGCAATAGAAGTAAGTGCTATATTTAATCGACCTTTAAATCCGTTAGCATTTGATGTAATAAAAGAAGAAAATTTAGGGAAATTAGAAGTTATTAATGAAACAGATAACTGTTTAGGATATTATGGGCGAGTATTTAGAGATGTTGAAATAAAACCTTCACCAAGGTGGTTAATTTCGCGTCTAATCGCTTTTGGAATTAGACCAATAAATAATTGTGTAGACATTACTAATTATATCCTAGCCCTATTTGGCCAACCACTACATGCATTTGACTATGATAAGTTAGGAAGTAAGATTTTAATTAGAATGGCTAATGAAGGTGAAGAAATTACAACTCTCGATGATGTAAAACGCACGTTAACTAAAGATGATATTGTAATTACTGATGGTATAAAACCAGTAGCTTTAGCTGGCGTTATGGGTGGCCTAGATACGGAAATTAGTGATTATACAAAAAATATTGTTTTAGAAGCTGCTGTATTTAATAGTAAATGTGTTCGTAACACATCAACTAGACTAGGGTTAAGAAGTGATTCTTCAATTAGATTTGAAAAAGGTGTAGATTTAAACCGTACAAAATTTGCCCTAGATTATGCAAGTTACTTACTAAAGAAGTATGCAAGTGCAAAAGTTGGCGAAGCATGCTATGCTGGGATTGAAAAACTAGATCCTGTAACAATAAAGATAACTGAAGCTGAAGTAGAAAAAGTTTTAGGAATTAAGATTAATAAGACTGAAATTATTGAAATTCTTAAAAGACTTAAGTTTTCTGTTACAAATAATTTAGAAGTAACTGTACCTACAAGACGTAACGATATAACAATTAAAGAAGATTTAATTGAAGAAATCGGTAGACTTTATGGATATGAAAGATTACCACTTACACTTCCAAAGTCAGCAAGTATTGGCGCATTAACTCATGACCAAGCTCTAAGAAGAAAAATGATCGATACTTTAGTTGGTCTTGGATTAAATGAAAACATTACATACTCACTAGTAAGTAAAGAAAGTAATGAATTATTTAAGCTAATCCAATCTAATCAAGGTTATGATGTAGAGTTATTAATGCCATTAAGTCAAGATAGAACACATTTAAGGAAAACTTTACTTCCATCATTAATAGATTGTATTAAATATTCGTATAATCGCAAGATGAAAGATATCGGGATTTTTGAAATCGGTAGAGTATATTCTAAAAATAAAGAATATTATGAAGAAGAACATCTTGCAATTGCAATTGCAAACGATTATGTTAACTCATTAAATCACCAAATCAAAGTGGATTTCTACCTATTAAAAGGTATTGTTGAAGAGTTATTTAATAAGCTAGATATGGAAATTGAGATTTTACCATTAACTGAAAAGGTAGATGAACTGCATCCAGGTAGAAGTGCAGAAATTACTTTAAATGGAAAAAGAATTGGTTTTTTAGGGGCGTTACATCCTAAGTTTGCAAAAGAAAATGACTTGGATGATGTATATGTTCTAGAAATTATATTAAATTCAGTTTATGAATATAAATATTCTGAATTTAAATTTAATCCAATTCCTAAAGTTCCTAGTGTTGAACGTGACTTAGCGATTGTTGTAAAACGTGATGTTTTAGCAGGTGAGATTGTAAAAGTAATTAAAAATGTAAAAAATACTAATGTTAAAGAAGTAAATATCTTTGATGTTTATACTGGAGATAAAGTTGCTAATGATGAAAAATCAATTGCGATTAACTTAGTATTTGAGACTTTTGAAACATTAACTGATGAAGTTATCAATGAAAAAGTCGATAAGATATTTAAAGCATTACATCAAGAATTTAATGCGGAATTAAGAGCATAAAAAAAGAGAGTAGTAAATTCTACTCTCTTTTATCCTTTTAAGTAGTCATCTAAATTGAGTCTACTAATATAATTATTAGTGTTGTGTTCTAAATTAAAGACAATTTCTTCAAGAATGCTTTTTGGTGTGGAAGCTCCTGCAGTAATTGCAATTTTATTGAAATTTGATAAATCGATATTTTTAAGATCATTAAGAGTTTCAACTTGAATTGCTTTTGTTTTATTACTTGCAAGTTCTTTAAGCATTTTTGTATTGTTTGATAGCTTATCACCAACAACAATAATTAAGTCATAACCTTCTGCATTAATAACAGCTTCTTGGCGTCTTCTTGTAGCATTACAAATCTCATCTACAAGTTCAAGTTGTGGATAGATTTCTTTTAATTTATTATATATTTTTATAACATCTAAAAAAGACATTGTTGTTTGGTTGGTAATTATTATTTTTCCAGAATATTTTGGTAAAGTAGAAAGATCGGTTTTATCTGTGATGAGAATTATTTCATCACTAATTCCTATAATACCTTCGGTTTCTGGATGGTTTTCTTTTCCATAAAATAATAATAAATAACCTTCAAGCAGTTTTTCTTTTATTACATCATGGGTCTTTTTTACATCTTTACAAGTTGCATCAATTATATCTAAACCCTTCATGGTTGCAATATTTCTAACTTCATCGCTAACCCCATGAGCAGTAAAAATTACTGTACCTTCATTAATTTTTTTGAGCATCTCCACTCGGGATTCGCCATCTAAAATAATGATTCCCTTACTTTTAAATGCTTCTACAACATTTTTATTGTGAACAATGTTTCCAAGCATGTAGATAGGTTTTTTGTAGGTGTTATTTTCAAGTGCTTTGTTTATTATATGAATTGCATTCACAACCCCTTTACAAAATCCACGGGGAGTTAATTTAGTAATTTCCATATTATCATCCTTCTTGTATTATTATAGCAAAAATAGCCATAATAACAAAGCGAAAAATGTCATATAAAATAAAAACTTATTAATGCATTCATAATAATATTATGTTATAATAAGTTGAAAGTGTGGAGGAATATAATGATTTACAAAATCCAAAATGAATATTTAACTGCAGAAATTAATACGAGGGGCGCGGAACTATATTCGCTTAAAAGTAAAGCTGGAGTTGAATACATTTGGCAACGCGATCCTCAATATTGGAGTTACTGTGCTCCGATTCTATTTCCAATTGTAGGAAATCTAAAAGACAAAAAAACATTCATTAATGGTGTTGAGTATCACATGAATACTCATGGATTTTTAAGAAATCAAGAGTTTGAACTATTTCATCAGGATGATACGGAAATTAGTTTCGTTAACACTTTTAATAAAGAAACATTAAAAGAATTCCCATTTAAATATAAGGTTATTATTACTTATACTTTAAATGGTAAAGTATTAAGAACCAATTACAAAGTAATTAACGAAAATCATGATGAGTTACCATTCAATGTTGGTGGGCATCCTGCAATTAATTGTCCGCTTTATCCAAATGAAGAATTTAGTGACTATACAATAACTTTTGAAAAAGAAGAATCATTTACTTCTCCTAAAGTAGAAAGTGGTGGAACTCTAAACTTTCACGAACCGAGTAGACGTTATGAAGGTTTAAAAGAGCTGAAATTGGATTATGAATTATTTTCAATTGATACAATAGTCATTCCGAGAGTAAGATCAAACAGTGTAACACTACTCAACAAGGAGAATAAAGGGATTAAGATGGAATTTCCAAGATTTAAATCATTTGCAATCTGGTCTCCTTATGGCAAGAAGGCACCTTTTGTATGTTTAGAACCTTGGATTGGCTATGGTGATCGTCATGATAGTGACTATCAATTTAGTACGAAAGATGATTTAGTGTACTTAAAATCATTAGAAGAATTTAATGTTTTTTATGACATTGAAATAATTGACTAAAATCTAAAATAATGAAAATAATATAAATAGGAGGAAACATGGTATCAAGTAATGATTTTAAAACCGGTATGACTATTGAGTACGACGGTAATATATTTCAAATTTTAGAGTTCCAACATGTAAAACCGGGTAAAGGGCAAGCATTTGTTAGATCAAGACTAAAGAATTTAAGAACAGGTGCTGTAATAGATTACACATTTAGAGCAGATGAAAAAATGCCAAGAGCTATTATTGAAAAGAAAAAGATGCAATATTTATATGATGATGGTAGTTCAATGGCATTCATGGATATGGAAACATATGAACAATTAGATATCCCATCAGAAAATTTATCATATGAAAAAAACTTCTTACTTGAAGGTGAATCTGTAACAATCGTAGAATATCAAGGTGAAATTTTAGGTGTTATGTTACCAGAAAAAGTAACATTAGAAGTTACAGAAACAGCCCCAGGTGTTAAAGGAAATACAGCTGCTAATGCAACAAAAGACGCTGTACTGGAAACTGGATTTCATATTCAAGTTCCATTATTCGTAAACGTTGGGGATAAAATTATAGTTAACACACTTACTGGCAAATACGACTCACGCGCATAATTTGGTGATTGTATGATTCTCTGTATCGACATAGGTAACACAAATTGTGTGTTCGGTGTTTATGAAAATGATAAATTAATAGCTTGTTTTCGCCTTGAAAGTAATTTATCACAAACAATTGATGAATATGGTTTTAAGGTATTAGAGTTATTAAAATATCATAATTTAGATTCAAATAACATTGAAGGAATTATTGTTTCTAGTGTTGTACCACCACTTGATGGAACATTTGAAAAAATGTTACTCAAGTATTTCAATATAAAGCCAATATTTGTTGGTCCTGGAACTAAAACAGGTGTTAGAATTAATGTGGATAATCCTAAGCAAGTTGGTGCTGATATAATTGTTGGTGCTGTTGCTTCGATTAATAAATATGGTTCACCTGTAATTATTGTAGATATGGGTACAGCAATAACTCTTTTCTATGTTGATAGTAAAAAAGAGTTGGTTGGTGGAGTAATTGCGCCGGGAATTAAAACAGGCTTTTATGGTTTATTTAAAAATACTGCAAGACTAGAAGAAGTTAAATTAGACCAACCACCAACTGTAATTGGTAGGGATACTGTTGCTTGTATTCAAAGTGCAATGGTACATGGAACTGCTTCAATGATTGACGGAATAATTCGTAAAATGAAAAATGAAATAGGCGTTAATGCCGGTGAAGTAAAAGTTGTGTTAACTGGGGGAGAATCAAAAATAATTAAAAACTTTCTTGAAGAAGAAGTTATTTATGATGATGACTTAATTATGGATGGTTTAAACATCCTTTATCAGAAAAATAAATAAATGCTAAAAACATCACCTCTATCATATAATGATAGGGGTGATATTTATGTTTAAGAATAAAGGACCATTAATGTTTATAAATACTGTAAACTCTGAAATAGATGACACAAATGATCAAAAAATATTTGATAGTAGAAATAAAAATCATATAGAAGTGAAACCTAGAGAAGAAGTTAAGGTTCCAGAAGAAATAATTGAATACTCTAGTGAAGATAATTTTGCACAAGAATCTATTAGTAGGCCTAAATATATCGAGGAAAGAAAAATAAAAAATATAATCGAGATGTATAATAGAAATCGGCCAGTTTTATGTAATGTAGTAGTCGGTAAGGAAGAAATAGTAGGTATACCATACAAATTAGATGAAGAATATTTATATATTAAGTTAAGCGAGGATTCATTTGATCAAGTAAAATTAGAAGCTATTACTGATGTTATAATTATTCGATTCTAGGGCAAATTACATTTCTACACTCTTTACAACAAATTGGCGGTAAACATTGGATTGCACAAATGCAGCCAATTTTTAGTGTAACTGTGAAGTTAGTACAAATCCATTTATCGCAACTATGAACAAGTAAACGTAAAACTACACAATCTCCTTTGATTTCTTGAATTCTAAAATATTTTGTGTATTCCTCTGCAGTACCTGGAATTTCTGCTTTAAATGGTTTGCCCTTTTCTAAATAAAGAATAACTGGTTTAGTGTTAAAAAGTTTAAACATTAAACCACCTTCGCAGTTATCACATTCTTCTTGAATCAATGCTTCTTTTTGAATTTGATCAATTTTTTTAATTGTTTCAAAAATACAATTTTTATCTTTGAAACTTATACTATCCTTATAACTTATACTAGGTGTCATACAATGCATATAGTCACCTCACTTTCAATTATAAGATATGTAAATAAGTTGTTTTCGTATGGTTTATTGTCATTTAAAATAAAAAAAGAATCCGAAGTGGATTCTAATTTTTATTTTATAGTCAATTTCATCATAAAGTGGGGAATATTAGCATCAAGAAATTCCTCACCATATTTTATAAAACCTAGCTTTTCATAAAAACCAAGTGCTGTTGTTTGGGCACCTAGCCTTATTTCTTTTACTTTCTTTTCTTTACAGTATTGAATTAAGTATTCCATAAACTTTTTACCAATACCAGATCCGCGATATTCTTTTAATACGCAAACTCTCTCTATTTTTGCAAATCCATCTAAAAAGTTTATTCTACCTGCTCCAATTGGAATGTTATTTTCATAAATAACAAACGCGGTTCTATTTTTCTCTTCAAGATCAAACTCGTCTTCATAGCTAACTTGTTGTTCTTCTATGAAGACTTTTTTTCTTATTTGGTAATGATCAATTAATTCATTTATTGTATTACATTTTCTAATTTCCATCTTAGAATACTCCAACGATTACTAATATTAATACAATTGATGATACTATTAAGCAATAGAAACCAAAATATTTTAAGTTTTTGTTTTTTACTAATTTAAAGAATAAGTTGATTGCAAAGTAGGTTCCAAATAAACTTGCAAAGAATGCGCCAATATATCCAGGAATACTTCCACCACTAAGACCATCTTTAAAGATATCAATCGCACCAATTAGGAGTGCTCCTAGACTTGCAGGAATATACATCATAAAAGAGAATCTTAAAGCACTTAATAGTGACAAACGGTTTGATACACCAAATGATGATGTAACTCCACTCCTACTAATTCCAGGAAGTAAGCCGATTACTTGAGCGCCTCCCATGAGTAAACTATCTTTTAAGGTTACTTCTTCACGGTTAGCATCTTTTGTGATCCTATGAATATATAAAAGTAGCATTCCTGTAATAAATAAACAAATCCCAACAACTACGATATTTGTAATATATTTATCTAAATCTAGTAGTTTAATAATTAATCCAGCTATACCAGCAGGGATTGTTGCAATTAATACATAGAGTAGATATTTAAATTTTGGTTTTGCACTCTCATCTTTTTTAAAGATATAATCTTTTGAACCTATAATTAACTCAGATAGCATTTTTCTATAGAAGAATATAATTGCTAGAAGTGATGCAAAGTTGACAACAATTTGGAAATTATTCATTGCTGAACTTGGAACAACTTCTCCGAATATTGCATCTAAGATTACCATATGCCCACTAGATGAGATTGGCAGTGGTTCTGTAATACCTTGAATTAAGCCTAGTGCAATGTATTTTAATAATTCTAATAAATCCATAATTCAATCACCTATTTTAATTATACTAATTATATATTAATTAATGTTATTTTTCAATGAGTAAAAACTTAATTGTAAGTTATAATAAAATTATAAGAGCAAAATTATTTAGTTTTATGCTTATCAAATCGCCTAATATATGGTATAATTATTAAAAAATGAGAGTATAAGGAGATAACTATGTTATTAAATATTAGTTCAGAAATATGGGCATATATAATTTTAGCAATCGCAATTATTCCAATTATAGGTCTAATGGTTTATGCTATTATTGTTGCCTTAAGAAGAAGTTTAAAAACGCAAAAACAAAGAGAAAAAGAAATAAGCGAATCAAGTGATGACACACAAATTGAATTATTTATGAATGTATATGGCGGGAAGGATAATATCAAGGATGTAAAGCGTGAAATGGGACGCATTAGTGTAGAAGTAGAAAATATTGAAAAAGTAGATGTGGAAGAGTTAAAAAACTTAGGTGCAACAGGGATATTGCTAGTAGGGAATGTTGTTAAAAGTGCATTTGGTGATAGAGCACCATATATTTACAATATATTAATAAATGGAAAGGATAAAAATGACTAATAAAATCGAAGCAAAAGCAATTGACACTTTAAGGGTTTTATCCGTTGAACAAAGTACTCATGCAAAGTCAGGACATCCGGGAATAGCTCTTGGAGCTGCACCGATGGTTCATACTTTATTTACAAAAATAATGAAAATTGATCCACATAACCCGGATTGGATTAATCGTGATCGCTTTGTACTTGCAGCTGGTCATGGTTCAAGTTTACTGTACTCAGTTTTACATTTGGCTGATTATGGATTATCGATGTCTGATTTAAAACAATTCAGACAATATGGATCAAAAACTCCAGGTCATCCAGAACTTGTCCTAACTAAAGGAGTTGACGCTACAAGTGGACCGCTTGGCCAGGGAATTCCAGAAGCAGTTGGGATGGCAATTGCGGAAGAGTTTTTAAGAAGCAAATATAATCGTGATGGCTTAGAGTTAATAAATCATTATACATATGTATTATGTGGTGATGGTGATCTTCAAGAAGGCGTAACTCAAGAAGCAATGAGTTTAGCTGGTCATTTAGGTTTAAATAAATTAATAGTTTTATATGATTCAAATGATATTCAATTAGATGGAAAAGTTAATGATTCAAATAGTGAAAATGTAAAAGCTAAATATGAAGCAATGAATTGGAACCATCTATTTGTAAATGATGGCGAAGATCTTGCTGCTCTTGAAGAAGCAATTAGAAAAGCTCAAGAATCTGATAAGCCAACAATAATAGAAGTTAAAACAATTATTGGTCGAGGTACTTCGGTTGCAAATACACATAAAGCTCATGGTAATCCGTTATCTGAAGAAGAAGCATTAAAGTTAAGAAGTTTAATTGGTGGCGAACCCTTTACTGTTACAAATGAAGTATATGAATATTATCGTCAAAATGTTGTTATAAAAGGTGCAAAAGCTTATTCAGCTTGGAGCGAAGTGAAAAACGATTATACTTACAAATATCCAAAAGAAGCTGAAGAGTTTAGACGTGTAGTTGATGATGAGTTTGAAGTTGACTTTGAAAATTTAGTTGACTTTGGTGCTGACTATAACAAAGCAACACGCGTAAGTGGTGGAGTTGTTTTAGATGAATTATCAAAAATTCATCCTACAGTAATGGGCGGTTCAGCAGATTTATCTTCATCTACAAAAGCTAAGGGTGCAGATGGAAACTTCTTAAAAGATAATCGATTAGGAAGAAATATTAACTTTGGTGTTAGAGAGCATGCAATGGCTGCAATCACAAATGGTATAGTACTTCACAAAGGTGTTAAAGCATTCTGTAGTGGATTCTTTGTCTTTAGTGATTATATGAAACCCGCAATGCGCCTCGCAAGTATTATGGAATTACCAGTAATTTATATCTTTACTCATGATTCTATTGCTGTAGGAGAAGATGGTGCAACCCATCAACCAGTTGAACAACTCTCAATGCTTAGAAGTATGCCGCACTTTAACGTAATTAGACCTGCTGATGCTAATGAGGTTTTATATGGTTGGAAAGTAGCATATGAATCAAAAGATACGCCTACTGCTCTAATCTTAACAAGACAAGACGTAAAACTTGTAACTACAAAAAAATTAGCTGCTAACTTAGAAAAAGGTGCATACATTCTAAGGAAAGAAGAGAAGAAACTAGATGGTATACTACTAGCTAGTGGTTCAGAAGTATCACTTGCAATGGATGCAAGTGTTGAACTTAAGAAAAAAGGATATGATGTTAGAGTTGTAAGCATTCCTTCATTTGAGTTATTTGAAAAACAAAGTGAAGATTATAAACTAAGTGTAATTCCGAAGAATGTAAAAAATGTAATGGCGATTGAAGCAAGTGATGCAGTTCACTATTATAAATATTTAGGTTCAACTGGCAAACTCTTAAACATTACTAAATATGGTGCAAGTGCTCCTGGAAATGTAGTAATGAGTGAATATGGTTTTACAGTTGAAAATGTTGTAAATGAATATATTAAGCTTGTAAAACAAAATAAACGCTTATAAAAAAGAAAACTACTAATATAAAATTAGTAGTTTTTTTCTTTTTGCTTATTGTTTTAAACTATTTGCAATAACTCCACAAACATAATTTTTATCTTCAGCACTAGCATTTTGCCAAAACTTTTCCATTAGTACTCCAAGACCTGGAAGAACCTTTTCTTCTTGATTTAGGGAATCATTAATAGTGTTTAAAATGTCTTGAGGTGTAGAGTTAATCAAATTGTTGATTACGGCTTGTCTAATATCAATATTCATAAATTGCCTCCTTTTTTAATCTTTTCTATGTTATTTTTGACTAAATAATGGTATACTATACATAAGAATAAAAATTAAAAAGGTGAAGTTATGAAAATATTGGAAGCTGTAAAACAAAATGAAAAGAAGTTAATTGAAGACCTTTGTGGTCTTTTAGAAATTGATAGTACATGTATAGAAAATCCTAATAACTCTGAAGCTCCTTTTGGTGAGGGAGTAAGAAAGAGTTTGGATTATGTACTAGAGCTAGGTAAAAGTTTTGGTTTTAAAGTTAAAAATGTTAATAATGTTGCAGGACATATTGAGTTTGGTGAAGGCGAAGAATTAATTGGTGTCCTATGCCACACCGATGTAGTACCTGCAGTTGGTAAGTGGACTAACCCTCCTTTTAAACCAACAATAGTCGATGGAAAAATTTATGCTAGAGGAGCAATTGATGATAAAGGTCCAACGATTGCCTCCTTATATGCATTAAAAATAATTAAAGATTTAGGCTTAAAATTAAATAAACGTGTTCGTTTAATTATTGGAACAGATGAAGAAACTAAATGGCGCTGTATGGATGAATACTTCAAACATGAAGAAATGCCAACTTTAGGTTTTTCACCGGATGCGATTTTCCCTGTAATTTATGGTGAAAAAGGAATTATGTCAATTGATCTTACTTCTAATGAAAAAAGTGAAATTAACTTTGTCAGTGGAGTAAGATATAATGTAGTTCCGGATGAAGCGAGTGCTGAAGTAGGTGCTGATATTCAAACTAAGTTTAAAGAGTATTTGGAAAAAAACAATTTGGAAGGAAAAGTTGAAGGAAATAAAATTACGCTCTATGGAAATAGTGCTCATGCAATGCAACCTGAAAAAGGAGTAAATGCAGCCATTCTACTTTCCCAATTTTTAAATAATCACATAAACAATAATGTAATAGAATTTGTATCAAATAAATTAAATGATACTCGCTTTAAAAGAATTGGCCTTGATTTCAGTGATCCTGAAATGAAGGATCTAACAGTTAATGTTGCAATTGTAGAAGTAAATAATAGTGGTGGTAAGATTGGTCTTAACTTAAGATACCCAATTAATTGGGATAAAGAAGAGTTCTTAAATAAACTAGGTAAGCTTGCTGGGGATGCTGGCTTACAACTTGAAGTGTTAAGTGATCAAGTACCACACTATGTTCCAGAAGATGATGAACTAGTTAAAACACTTCATAATGCTTATAAAGAATATTCTAAAGATGAAAAAACACCAAACATTACAATTGGTGGTGGAACATATGCAAGAGCTTTAAAGAAAGGTGTTGCATTTGGAATGATGTTCCCGGGAAGAGAAGATGTGGTTCATCAAGTTGATGAGCATGTATTTATTGAAGATTTAGTGCTTGCAACTGCAATCTATGCAAAAGCTATTTATGATTTAGGAAAGTAAAATGCGACTTCGTAAGATTAAAAACGCTAAAGAAAAACTAACTGAATTTGCTGGTTTAGTCCTATTTGATCCAAACCAGTATAAAGACAAATGGCAAGAAGAGTTTAAAAATAATAATCCTATCCATTTAGAAATTGGAATGGGAAAAGGGCAGTTTATCGCAAGGCAAGCAGAACTAAATCCAAAAATCAATTTTATTGGTTTAGAAATAGAAGACAGTATTATATTAAGAGCAGCAAGAAAAATTAGTACTCAAAGTTTAAGTAATTTAAGACTTATTAATTATAATGCTTTAAATTTAAATGAATTATTTAAAGAAAAAAGTGTTAGTAAAATTTATTTAAATTTTAGTGATCCTTGGCCAAAAACTCGTCATGAAAAACGTAGACTTACAAGTGATGATTTTTTAAATCTTTATAAAAAGGTTTTGGTTGAAGATGGAATCATTGAAATGAAAACAGATAATAGAAAGTTATTTGAATATAGTATACTTAAATTCAATGAACATGGATTTAAGTTCTTAGATCTAAATTTAAATCTTCATGAAGTTGAAAATCCAGAAATAATTACAACTGAATATGAAGATAAGTTTAAAAGTTTAAATCAAACAATATATTATGTGCAGGTGAAAATATGAGTTTAAGAGAAAAATATAAAATTTATGAAGATTTAGTAAATCTAAACGGAACAAGTGGGCATGAAAAAGCAGTTCGCAAATATATGAGAGAAGAAATTAAAAAATATACTGATGAAATAATCCAAGATAAACTTGGTAGTATCTTTGGTGTAAAAAGAGGTAGTGGGAAACCAGTAATTATGATTGCTGGACATATGGATGAAGTTGGTGCAATGGTTACCAAAATTACTAAAGAAGGATTTATTAAAATGATTTCAATTGGCGGAATCAATCCTGAAGTAATGGTTTCTCAAAATGTTGTAATCCAAACTAAAGATAAAGAAATTAGAGGCGTTGTAGGTGCAATCCCTCCACATATTAACCGTGGTGGAGGTGGGGACGCAAAGTTAAGTTTTGATGATTTATTAGTTGATATTGGTGCAGATGATAAGGATCATGCAATTGATATGGGTATTGAAATTGGCCAACAAATCAATTTTGTAAATAACTATTACTTTACCGAAGATGGTAAAAAAATAGTTTCTAAAGCTTGGGATAATCGTTTTGGTTGTGGTATGGCGCTTGAAGTATTAAAAGAAATTAAAGACTTAGACCATCCAAACGTAGTTATTGCTGGTGCTACAGTACAAGAAGAAGTTGGCTTACGTGGTGCTACAACAGCAAGTCAAATGGTAGTTCCAGATTTATTCATTGCAATTGATGTTTCGCCAGTAGGTGATTTTTTAAGTAAAGATCATCCTGCAGCGTTTGGAAAACTCGGTGATGGATTTTTAGCAAGATTTTATGATCCAAGAAATATAATGCAACCAAAAATCTTAGCATACTTTGAAAAATTAGCTAAAGATAATAATATTAAAATGCAACACTTCTTATCAAAGGGTGGAACTGATGCTGCAGCAGCACAATATGCAGGAAGCGGAACCCTGTCTACTACAATCGGTCTACCTGGACGCTACATTCACTCAACAGCTGCAATGATTCATGTTGATGATATGGAAGCAGTAAAACAAATGGTGATTGCTTTAATTAAAGATTTTGATGAGAAGCGATTAATGGAGTTAAGAAATGAATAAATGCTATTTAGGTTCACAAAATAATGTGAAACTTGATGCAGTAAAAGAAGTATTAATAAATTATGAAGTTGTGGGGTTATCAGTAGACAGTAAAGTAGGTAAGCAACCATTATCCGATGAAGAAACTATAAAAGGTGCATATAACCGTTCTTCTAGCTTACCAAAAGATGGTTTAAGAATTGGTCTAGAAGCTGGTGTCCATCTTCATAATGATATCTTGTTTTTAGTCAACTGGGGAGTTTTAATTGATGAAGCTGATAATGTTTATTACGCTGGCGGAACTCGTATTCCCTTAGATGACTTCATTAAAGATAAGCTTTTTAAAGAAGGTTTTGAGCTTGCTGATGTAATGGATGAATATTTAAATACAAATGGTATTAAATATAAAGAAGGTGCAATTGGCTACTATACTTCTAACTATATAAAGCGAAAAGATATTTTTGTTCATATTGTAAAACTATTGTATGGACAATATGAAAGGAGGAAAAGTTCATGAAAGGTTTAGTGGTACTTGGTAATGGCTTTGAAGATACTGAAGCTATTGCAACGATTGATGTTTTAAGACGTGCTAAACTTGAACTTGATTTAGCTTCTATGCATGATACTTTAGAAGTTGAATCGCAAACTGGGATTACTATTAAAGCAACAATGCTCTTTAAAGATGTAAATCCAAATGATTATGCATTTTTAGTTATTCCAGGTGGTAGAGCTGTTTTTAATGTTTTAGATAAAAGTGAAAGATTAAGCGAAGTAATTAAAGACTTTGCAAATAAGCAAAAATTAGTTGCTGCAATATGTGCAGGTCCTAGCCAAGTTGGGAAATTAGGTTTATATGAAAACCAAAACTATACATGTTTTCCAACCACAGAAGAGCAAGTAACTCATGGTACTTTAATGCAAGATAAAGGTGTTGTAGTATCAAACAACTTCATCACTGCAAAAGCAATGGCCTATTCAATTGATTTTGGTTTAGCAATCGTTGAATACTTACTTGGAAGTGAAAAGAAAGAACAAGTAAGAAGTGCAGCTTTTGGAGAAAGATAATTCAAGTTATTAAACCCTCGCTAATATAATGTAGCGAGGGATTTTTTATGTTTATAAATGGTGTTTTTGAAGGTGGCGGAATTAAAGGTTTAGCTTATATAGGAGTAATTAGGTTTTTAGAAGAACGAGGATTTCGCTTTTTACATGCTGGAGGTTCTAGTGTGGGATCACTTTTTGCAAGTCTAATTCTAGCAAGATATAATTCTTATGATTTAGAAGAATTAGTAAAAAACTTTGATTTAAATATATTAATAACTAGTAAAGCTAAAAAGCCGATTCAAAAGTTTATTAATGGAATTAAATATAAAGGCCTTTATACGATGAAATATTTTGAAAACTATTTAAGAAATATACTGGCTTCTAGAGGAATTACTACATTTAGGGATTTAAAAATGGGAGAAGATTACCTGCTTAGAATTGTTGTAACAGATATAAAAAATAGAAAAATGATTACTATTCCTAATGATTTAGCATATTACAATTATTCTAAGGATAATTTTCCTGTTGCGAAAGCTGTTGCAATGAGTTGTTCAATTCCGATTGTTTTTGTTCCTTATAAGATTAATGAAAATAGTTTTGTAGATGGTGGAGTAACTAATAACTTTCCGATTAATTTATTTAAAGATAGTAAAGTTCCTACTTTAGGTTTTAAATTGAGTGAAACAACTAAGAAAACAAGTATTATTACAAAATATAAGGATAAGTTATTTAATATAAAAACTGAAGTTAAATTTGATGATTATAATGTAGTAGAAATTAACACAGCAGGCTATAAAGCAACTGATTTTAAGAAGGGTTTGGAAAACTATCAAGAATTGATTAAACTTGGTTATAATAGTATGAGAGATTATTTTTATAGAAAACATTAACATTCTAAGAAAAAAAGATAATTGTTATTGGAATGATGTTAAATAATTGTTATAATATATATAATAAGAATCTTAGGAAAGGAGAAAGATTTACTTTACTAAGGCTATGGCTAAAAAGATTTATGGAAATAGCGAATTAAATGAATTAAGAGTTAAAATTGAGGAGTTTTTAAACAAGTTTGCAACTGAACTAGAGACGATTAATAATGAACATAATCCTGATTTTGTAAGGCTTGAAAAAAGAAAAAACAATATTTTATATTATCTAGGATTAACAGGATTTTTATTTATTATAATTACAATGACTGTTTTACTAGGAACCCTAGAAGCATTTTATTTGATTTTAATCGTTTATGGTATTAATCTATTATTAACAGGATATGGATTTATCTTGTTTAGAAAAGTAAATAAACAATATAATTTAGTTAAAGCTAGTTGGGATAAGGCATATAAACAAGTATTGACGTATCAAGAAGAGGCTAATAAATTGTATAAATTTGCAGAAAAAGAAGTTTATAAAGTTATGGCCAAAACGTTATATCACGAAGAATTAGAAAAACTAAGCGAAAATAATGATAAATATAATGAGTTTCTAAATGAAAAAATTTTAGAAGCAGAAGAAAAAGTAAAAGAAGAGTTAGGTAGAAATTACTCTAGTGAAGCAGTAGTTAGTTATTATGAAGAATGGGGTAATAGTATAACTATGGATGGACCTAGTTATGATTACCTAGAAGCAAGAAGAAGAAAAGCAATGCTTAGTAGTAAAAATATTGATATAGATAGTAAGGGCGAGAATGACTAAAGATGTATAATCTTTGGTTTTTCTTTTGGAAAAATGGGTTATTGTAAACAATGCAAACTTTCAAAATTTATAGTATAATATTATAGTTAGTCATGGAGGAAATTTAAAACGTGAAGACATTTTTTAGAAAGGTAAGTCTAGTTGTAGTAATAATTGCGGGTTTATTACTTAGTGCTTGTACAAAGGCTAGTCCATATGTTAGATATTCAGAATCACTTGTTAGTGCTTTTACAACAATCAATAGAGTAGATTTTTGGTCTGAAGGTAAATTAACAGATAAAGAAAAAACTGAACTAATGACTGAACTAAATAACACGTTACTAGATTTAGATAAGAAATTTAATATTCAAGACCGCGGTGATGGGGTTATTACTGATTTAATGAAAGTAAATAACAACTCTGGAATCGCGCCAGTGGAAGTGGATGAAGAAGTTATCACAGTCTTAAAACTTGCAATCGAGGTTGCAGAAAAAACTGAAGTTGATGGTGTTGCACTCTATGATGTAACTATCGCACCTATTTGGCAACTTTGGGACTTTGCAAATAAAGCTTATGTACCTATGATTGGAAATTTTGCTGAAGTTCCAAGCCGTGAAGATATAGAAGATTTACTTCCACTTGTAGATTATAAAAAAGTTAAAATAGATGAAGAAAATAAAACAATCTTTCTAGAAGAAGAAGGGATGGCTTTAGATTTAGGAAGTATCGTAAAAGGGTATGCTGCGGATAAATTAAGAAATGTATTTATTAAATATAATATCCCAAAAGCAGTAATTGATGTTGGTAGAAATATTTTAGTTCATGGAAGTTTCTTTGATCGAGATAATGATTATCAAGATATTCCGTTTCTAGCATCAATTGTAACTCCGTATGTTAGTTCGTTTGATCCAAATTATGATAAAATTGGTTTTATAGGTGATTTAGAGATTGCAGACAAAACATTAGTTACTTCTGGAATATATGAAAAATATATTAGGGATAAAGCTGGAAATGATTATCATCACATCCTAGATCCAAGGACAGGCTATCCATTTGATAATGAAGTGGTTTCAATTAGTGTTATTACTGATGAATCAATCAAAGGGGATGCTTATTCAACTGCGCTACTTTCATTAGGTTTAGAAAGAGGAATGGCTTTAGTTGAAGAAAATATGTATTTAGATACAGTATGGGTAGTAAGAAATGAAGATATATATGAAGTATATATATCTAGTGGCTTAGAAGGAAATTTTGTATTTAATACAAATCTTGAAGAATTTAATTATGTATATAAAGGAGTATATCAATGAGAACATTACAAATAACAAATTTACATGTTGCAGTAGAAGATAAAAAAATCTTAAAGGGTGTAGATTTAGTAGTAAATACTGGTGAAGTTCATGCGATCATGGGTCCGAACGGAACTGGTAAATCAACTTTAGCTGGAGCGATAATGGGAGATTATCGTTATACTGTTACAGATGGAGATATCTATTTAGATGATGAAGATGTTTTAGAAATGGAAGTAGATGAAAGAGCAAGAAAAGGATTATTCCTTGGAATGCAATATCCAGTTGAAATTAGTGGTGTAACTAATTCCGACTTTATTAAAACTGCTTTACAAGCTAAACTTCCAGAAGGAGAACACGTATCATTATTTAAATATATTCGCGAACTTGAAAAATCAATTAAAGATTTAAAAATGCCATCTGAAATGGCACATCGATATGTTAATGAAGGTTTCTCAGGTGGTGAGAGAAAACGTAACGAAATTTTACAACTTAAAATGTTAAAGCCAAGTTTTGCAATCCTTGATGAAATCGACTCAGGACTTGATGTTGATGCTTTAAGAATTGTTGGTGAAAATATTAACGATATGCGTTCACCTGAATTTGGTGCAATTATTATCACTCACTATCAAAGATTACTAGAATACATCGACGTTGACTTTGTTCACATTATGATTGGTGGAAGAATTGTTTATACTGGTGGCAAAGAACTAATTAAGAAAATTGATGAAGAAGGATATGATTGGTTAGACCTAGGTGATGAACTTGATGCTTTAGTTGAAAAGCGTAGACAAACAGTTCTAGGAACTTGTGCAGTTAGAAAAACGACAGGAGCATAGATATGTTAGAAAATATAAGGAAAGAATTAATAGATGGTAATGAAGATTATCTAGTAGTAAAAAATGGAGATGTAATCTATACAAGTAGGGATGATTTAAGTCTAGAGTTCACAAAAAATGTAGATGTAAAAGTTATACATGTAATTGATGAAGCAACAAAAATTAATTATGTAATAAAGTCTGGTGTGGATGTAAAAATTTCTGAAATATTTTATAGCATTAAAAATAGTCCTATAATTGATCTAGAGATTAAGTTAGAAGAAAATGCAAAATGTGATTATACATCACTTAGAAGATCAGACGAAGAAAAAGTTGAGGCAAATGTAAATGCATTTTTACATAATAAATCATATCTTAATTACAAAACCCTCACAACACATGGTGGAGATGGAGTAATTACAGAAAACTTCTATTTAGAAAATGAAAAAGCCTTAACAGATATTAAAAATGTATTAATTAATTCAGTAGGAAAAAAACAAGACTTTAATATTAATATTTATCATAATGATAAAACAACTATCTCAAATTTATTAAACTATGGGATTTGTAAAAACGACTCCTATTTAACAATCAACTCAAAAGGAATCATTAAAGAAGGCTGTAATAAAGCTGAAATAAGACAAAGAGCAAAAGGATTATTACTTGATGAAACATCAAACTTAAGTGCAAATCCTTTACTTGAAATTGATAACTATGACGTTATTGCAAACCACGGTGCATCAATTGGTGCAATCGATGAACAAGAATTATACTACTTAATGAGCCGTGGCTTATCAAAACAAGAAGCAGAAAAAGTAATCGTAAATGGATTTATTAACCCTGTACTTGCAGAAGTAAAAGAGGGTAAATTCCAAGATTATGTTGTTGCTTGGATAAATAATAATTTATAGGTGAATTGAAATGTTTGATACAACTGATATAAGAAATAAATTTCCTTTTTATAAAAGCAATCCAAATCTAGTCTATTTAGATAGTGGTGCAACAAGTCTGAAACCTAAAACTGTTTTAGATAAGATGAATGAATACTACTCTAATTATGGAGTAAGTGTTCACCGAGGGGTATACCAACTTGGTTATGTTGCAACAAACGAATACGAAACAGCTAGAGAAAAGGTTGCGAAATTTATTAATGCTGATTTTGAAGAAGTAGTATTTACTTCTTCCACAACCGATGCGTTAAATAAATTAGCATTAATGTATAGTGAAGGAAATTTACATAGCGGGGATGAGATCTTAACAAGTGAGCTTGAACACCATAGTTCAATCTTACCTTGGATGCAAATATCTATAAAAAGAAATATGAAATTATCTTATATACCGCTAAATTCTGAAGGAAGAATAACAGTTGAAAACTTCAAGAAAGTAATGAATCCTAATGTAAAAGTTGTTGTCTTAACCTATGTATCAAACGTGTTTGGTTATATTACACCTATAAAAGAAATTATTGAGATAGCTCACAGCTATAATGCTGTTGTAATAGTTGATGCTGCTCAAGCAGTAGCACACTTAAAAATTGATGTAAAAGAGTTGGATTGTGACTTCTTAGCCTTCTCAGGACATAAAATGTTTGGCCCAACAGGAGTTGGTGTTTTATATGGTAAAAAAAGTTTACTAAAAAAACTAGATCCAGCATTTTATGGTGGTGATATGAATGAGATGGTTACTAAAGAAGGTGTTGAAGTTAAAGACATTCCGTATCGATTTGAAGCGGGTACGCCGATGATTGCGGAAGTAATAGGTTTAGGTAGAGCTATAGATTTTATTGAAGAATTAGGTTATGAAAGAATAGAATCTCACTTAAAAAAATTACACACTTATCTAATTGATAAGGTAAAAGATATTAAAGAACTTGAAATATATAATCTTAATGCAGATATTGGCATTTTAAGTTTCAATATAAAAGGTGTGCATCCTCATGATGCTGCAACCTGTTATGATGATTTAGGAATTTGCTTACGAGCTGGCCATCATTGTGCCCAACTTGTAACAAGATGGTTACATTGTGTTGGTACATTAAGAGCTAGCCTACATATATATAATGATTTTAATGACATAGATAGATTTGTGGAAGCAACTAAAGAAACTATTAAATTATTTACTAGACTAGAAGGTGGAATTAATGAATAATTTAGAAAATCTATATAGGCAAGTTATAATGGATCATTATAAAAACCCAAGAAATAAAGGGTTAAAAGGTTATGACCAAGTCCATTATAAAAATCCATCCTGTGGTGATGATATAACAATGGAAGCTAAAGTTGAATCCGGTGTTATTAAAGAAGTAAATCACCAAGGTGTGGGTTGTTCAATATGTTGTTCTTCCGCAAGTGTCCTATCAGAATTAGTTAAAGGTAAAACAGTTGAAGAAGCATTAGATATAATTAATAAATATTATAAAATGCTATTAGGTGAAGAGATCGAAGACGAAGAAGTATTAGAAGATGCTCTCGTTTATCAAGGTGTTTCTAAGTTCCCAGCAAGAATTAAATGTGCTACAATTGCTTGGAAAGCCTTAGAACAACTATTAAAAGGTGATAAAGATGAAAGAAAATTTTAAGGAAATAAACCAGATTATTGGGGATTATAAATACGGATTTAAAACTGATGCAAAACATGTTATTGATACCGGTAAAGGTTTAAGTTTAGATGTTGTTAAAGCGATATCTAAATATAAGAATGAACCTGAGTGGATGTTAGAATTCCGTATTAAGGCATATGAAGAGTTTGTAAAAAAACCAATGCCTAACTTTGGTCCAAGTCTTGATTTCTTAGATTTTGATGATTATACATACTATATTAAATCAACAGAACAAGTTAGAAATAATTGGGAAGATGTTCCTCAAGAAATCAAGGATACATTTGAAAAGATTGGAATTCCTGAAGCTGAAAGAAAATATTTAGCTGGTGTTACAACTCAATTTGAAAGTGAAGCAGTATATCATAACACAATCGAAGAATTAGAAAAATTGGGAGTTATTTTCTGTGATACAGATACAGCTGTTAGAGAATATCCTGATTTAGTAAAAGAATACTTTGGTACAGTTGTGCCTGCTCATGATAACAAATTTGCAGCTTTAAACTCTGCTGTTTGGAGTGGTGGATCATTTATTTATGTTCCAAAAGGAGTAAAGATAGACAAGCCTCTACAATCATACTTTAGAATTAACTCACAACAAATGGGTCAATTCGAACGTACTTTAATTATTGTAGAAGAAGGTGCAAGTGTTAACTACGTAGAAGGTTGTACAGCACCTATTTACTCTAAAGACTCACTTCATGCTGCAATTGTTGAGATTATTGTAAAAGAAGATGGCTACTGCCGTTATACTACAATTCAAAACTGGTCAAACAATATTGTTAACTTAGTTACAAAAAGAGCAACAGTTCAAGCTAGAGGCCATATGGAATGGATCGATGGTAATATTGGTTCAATGGTTAATATGAAATATCCAGCATGTATCTTAATGGGTCCAAAAGCAAAAGGAACAACAATTTCTATTGCCTTTGCAGGAAAAGGACAAATCCAAGATTCTGGTGCAAAAATGATTCATTTAGCTCCTGATACTACAAGTAACATTATCTCTAAATCTATCTCAAGAGGTGGAGGTAAAGTTAACTATCGTGGCTTAGTAAGACATGGTAAAAATGCAGCTGGAGCAAGAAGTAGAGTTGAATGTGATACTATTATCTTAGATGATATTTCTACAAGTGATACTATTCCATTCAACATTGTATCTAACCAAAAAGCTAGAATTGAACACGAAGCTACAGTATCTAAAGTTAGTGATGATCAATTATTCTATCTAATGAGCAGAGGCTTAACTGAAGAACAAGCATTAGAATTAATTGTTATGGGATTCATTGAGCCATTCGCAAGAGAATTACCAATGGAATATGCAGTCGAACTTAACCAACTAATTAAACTTGAAATGGAAGGTTCTATTGGTTAAGAAATTTAGGTATAGATTAAAAAAAGGTGAAGTTTTATTACTTCACCTTTTATTTTTTAAGTATTTATAGCATGTAAATTATCTAGATGATTTATAAAGTAGTACTTAAAATTTAGGAAAATTTTATAATTGTAAAAATATATATAATTAATGAATTATCTTTATTTTATCCATGTTTTTTAGTATAATTATAATAAGGTGATAATATGAGAATAGACATTAAGGGTCTAAAACTAGCTAATATAGATATCAATTTAAACATTCAAGAGAATAAAAAACTTGGTGTATTTAGTAATGATAAAAATTTAGTTATAACATTTTTAGAATTAGTTAGTGGAATAAATAAGAATCATAATACAATTTTTGCTAATGATATAAATGTTTTTGATAATAAAGTATATTTTGAAAATAGAATTTATTTTGATTTTAAAAATAGATATCTTACAACCTTAAGAGTTAAAAAAATACATGAAGTTTTAAAGTCTTATAATTTAGAATTTAACAGTGATAAATTTATCGAGATATGTAAAGAATTAAATGTCAGAGGCGAAACTGATATTTCATATAAGTATGAGTTTACTAAAGCAGGGAATACTTTTGTAAATTTGGCCATGTTATGTAGTGTAGAAAGAAAAAACATCATTATTAATAATCCGACTATTAATTTAAATTTAGACTCAGATATAGAATATTTCAAAAAGAAATTAACATCACATGAGTTTAACACTGTTATATTAGGATTAAATAATGTTAGTCATTTTAAAAATTCATTGGACCAAATTGTTTTATTTAGTGATTTTGGTTCGATGTATGTGGTGGATAATAATGATAGTTTAATTGTTTTTGATTCTAATATTGATAAACATTTCTTAATTAAAGATAAATTATTTAAAGGGAAGTATTTTATAGCTTTAAATACATATACAAAAGAAGATCTAAAAAACTTCCAAAAGATGAAAGTAAAATATGAAATAATTAATGTTTATGATTTTGATAAGTATTTAGGTGATGAATAATGAATAAAGAGAAGTTGCTTGAAAATCCAACTATAAAATTAATTGGAATAATTTTATTAACATTCTTATTAATATTAGTTTCAATTATTTTGTTTGAAGATCTTGGTTTAAATAACTCTATCTTAATATATAATATCTTTGGTACTTTAGCTCTTATAAGTTTTTTATTTAGTTTCCATACGACATCAAGAAAACTATATAATGAACTTAGTTTAGGGGTAAGTAGAAAAGAATTTTATATTAAGTATTTAAAAAACATTGGTTTTGTGCTTATTTTATCTTTAGCCTTTATAATATATTATTTATTTATCTATAAGTTGATTATAGATGATAATATCCCATTATTAGAGTCGTTTGACTTAGGTAAACTAATCTATCTACCAATGGTATTCTTAAGTCTTTCATTTTTGGGTTTTTTACTAGGAATCTTAAAAATGAGAAAAACATTTTTCTATACATTGGTAATAATTATAACTACACTTATTGTTGTTTCAATTATTTATATAAGTATTAAAAATTTATTTAATATATTTTTAGGTTTAATAGTAATATTATTAGGAGTATTTAATTATTTTCTAGTTAAAAATGTAGATGTATAAAGGAGTGGTATGATGGAAATTACAAATAAAAATAAAATTTTATTTTTAATAGCCTTTTTTGGGCTAAACATTTTGTGTACCATCCTTTTAACAACAAACCTTATTTTAGAAAATTTAAGTCCTTTCCCAAGAACGATGTTTATGGTAATAAATTCATTCTTTGGTGATATAGGATTCTTGTTACTTTTTGTAGGACTTTCAGTATTCTTATTCAAACGTGATTATACTAGAGCAAAGTTTTTAATGTATGTTTCAATCTCACTTACTTTAATCTACTTTGCCTTATCAGTCTACTTTCAACATTACAACATGTTTTTCTCATTTTATAATTTATCTGCTTTTAAGTCTGAAGCAGGAAAAGATGCAGCAGGATTTATTATTGATTCGCTTTTAATGTTGCTTACAAGTGCAAAATTTATTTTCTTAATCTTTGCTGTGATAATAGTATTCTTATTTTTAAGATTATTTAAAAAGTATCGAGATAATGAAGCGTTTTATAATTCAACACTTGTAGATGGGAAAAACAGAGTTATAATTGGCTTTGGAATAATCATTATTGGAATGCTAATTATGGCAAGTGGATTAAGTGCATATAGAGTTGAAATTGAAGATACGTGGTATGAAGATAACTCAACACCTCTATATGGAGCTCAAGCTGTAGGTTTATTTAATTATTATATTTACGAAGGATATTCATACTTAACTGGGCAGTTTGATGGAGTTAATCCAAATAAATATAAAACTGTGGAAGAAAAACTAAAAGAATATAAAGAAGATAAAAACATCTCACCTATTGATGGGATAGAGTATGATATAAGTAGATACGAAGGTGTATTTAAAGATAAAAATCTTTTGCTGATCCAAATGGAATCATTTAATAATTTCTTAATTGGTTTAGAAATTATGATTGATGGTGAGTATGTAGAAATTACTCCAAATTTAAATAGAATTGCAACAAACTCAATTTACTTTAATAATTTCTATAATAGTGTAGGAATTGGTAATACGAGTGATTCTGAGTTTACAGTCTTGACCGGACTTTATCCAATTGGGAATGATTATATAATTTATGATCATGATGAAGTAATATATCCTACCTTACCAAGACTATTTAAAGATAAAGGTTATTATACTTTTTCTAGTCATGCAAATACTGGAAAGTTTTATGAACGTAAAAGAGTGCATACAGAAGTATATGGATTTGATCAACATTATGGAAAAGAAGATTTGGTTGTAGAAAGTGAAAAATTAATTCACTCATGGCTAAATGATTATGATTTCTTAATGCAAAATCTTGATATATTTGCAAGTGAAGCAGAAAAAGGTAATGTGTTTTCTCAACTAATTACAATTACTTCACATATGCCATATTCAAAACCTGGTGAAGCATTAGGAGATAATTGGTTCTTTGATAAGCCTAACTTATTTCCTGCAAACACAATATTAGTTGATAATCCAATTCTTAATATGCAAATTGTTGGTTACCTTGAACATATTGCATTTGCTGATTATGCAATTGGTAAAGCCTTAGAAAGACTTGAAGAGCTTGGCTTACATGAAGATACTGTAGTTATTTTATATGGTGATCATGGTTGTGATATAGATGCATTTGAATTATTTTATCAAAAGCCTGAACTATTAAAAAATGATATAAATGAAATGATTACTTATGTTTTCAATTTGGAAAATAGGGTAATGCAAAACAGATTATTTAATGCAAATATCCCACTAATGATTTATGATCCTGCAAGTGATCCTAAAGTAGAGGCGGAAATTATAACATTTGCTCGTGGAACAAATACTCTTGCAAGAACAATAAGTTATCTTTTCGATTTAGACCCAGAATATTTCTTTGGAGTTAATGCATTATCAGATGCACCTACATATTCGTATAATCCTAGAAACCTAGATATTTATGCTGATGGTGTAATTATCTCTGGCCAATCACAAACATACTTTATATATGATGATAAATATCTAGATTATTATGATGATGACAAAATAATAGAAATCATTGAGACTTTTAGAAAGTATAAAGATTTTAATGATAAATTGATAAAATATAAGGTGTTTCCACCACTTAAATAAAAAGATAGATTCTTTAATCTATCTTTTTTGCATTCTATTCTACTTTTTTTTATGAAGTTTTGGTATAATTATTAATATGAATTGTTTTAATAATTTTGTGTTTTTTTAAAGAATTAATACATATAGTTTAATATGAAAGAAAAGTCTTTAAAGTTTAGTGAAGGGAAAATGGCTTACTATATAGCAGGTAAAGGAAAGCCAATAATTATATTACATGGTTGGGGAACAAGTTTTTCTGATTTTAAAAATATTACAAACGCCTTAAAAGATAACTATCAAGTTATTGGGTTAGACTTTTTAGGATTTGGTAATAGTAGTGAGCCAAATAGACCATTAACAGTAGCTGATTATAGTAGGCATTTAAGGGTCTTAATAAAAAAATTGAAAATACAAAACCCTACATTTATTGCTCATTCTTTTGGTGGAAGAGTAGTGATTAATTACTGTAGGGATAATAGTTTTTCAAAACTAATCTTGGTTAGTTCTGCTGGGATTAGACACAGGAGTTTAAAAAGAACTTACGCTATTTATAAATACAAAATTTTAAAAAGAATATATAAGCTATTTTCTAAAAAGAAATATGAAGAGTTAATAAAAGCTAGTGGTTCTAGAGATTATAAAAATGCAAGTAATGTAATGAAAAAGACACTATCAAATGTTATTAATTACTGTGTAAAAAAAGATTTAAAACAAATAAAAGGGAGAACTTATTTACTTTGGGGAATTAATGATGAAGAAACAAAATATAGTGATGCATTAATTATGAAAAGTATTTTGAAAAATGTAACATTAATTCCATTTTATCATAGTACACATTTTTGTTATATAGAAGAAGAAGATAAGTTTATTCGCGAAGTTAGGAAAATTTTAAAGGAGAACTAAGATGGAAATATTAAAAAATATAATTGAATACTTAGCTATAGCAATGAGTGGAGTTTTCTTAGTTTATAAAACTAATAATATTTTAATGTTTTATCAACAAGCTCATTATCACTTTAGTAGTTTTAAACGAATTATAAAACATTACTACTTCGGTAAACTTCAATATTTTATCTTTGGGATATTAGCTTTTGTAATGTTTTTAGATCTTTGGTATATTGCAATTATATATATTTTATATATAGTTTTTCTTTTAGTTATATTTTTTAAGCGAAAAGAAATTATTAAGTTAAAGCAAACAGCAAGAATATATCGTAATTACATAACATTATTATTAATTGGAACAATTATCTCAAGTACAATTTTACTGCTAGTTGATTTACCTGAACTTAATTCATCGCTTGCTTTAATAATCTTTTTCTTGCCATTTTTAGTTTTTCTTTCCAGCGCAATTATTTATCCAATAGAGTTATTAATTTCTAAATATTATCAATGTAAATCAAGAAAAAAGTTAGCTAAAATTAATCCTACTACAATTGGGATTACTGGTAGTTTTGGTAAAACTACAACAAAAAATATTTTATTTGAGTTTTTAAAGGATAAGTATATTACCCTAAAAACTAGAAAGAGTTTTAATACTTTAAATGGATTAAGTATAAGTATAAATGAAGATTTAACAAAAGAAGTGGAAGTATTCATCGCAGAAATGGGTGCTAGTAGAGTTGGCGATATTAGTGACCTTGTAAATTTAGTGCCTCTAAATTATGCAATCCTAACAGGAATAACTTCACAGCACTTAGAATCGTTTAAAACAGTTCAAAATATTATTAATGAAAAAGTAAAAATAATTGAAGCATTAGATGAAAATGGAATTGGTATAGTTAATGGTGATGATAAGTTTTTAAATTCGATACATTTTGATGTAAAAGCTAAGTTGATTAAATTTGGTTTTTCAAGTACTAACGATTACTATGCAACTGACATTAAACTAAATAAAACTGAGATGAGTTTTACAATTAACTATGAAAATAAAAAGATTTTAGTAAAAACAAATTTAATTGGAAGACATAATGTACTAAATATACTTGCTTCCTTTGCGCTAGCCAAAGAGTTAGGTGTAAGTGATCTTGAATTAGTTGAAAAAATTAAAACTTTAGAAGCGCCGAAAAACCGTTTAAAAATTGAAAAGTTAGGAACTCATGTTATTATTGATGATTCCTTTAATAGTAATAATGTAGGTTTTGTAAATGCCTTAGAAGTCTTAAGTTTATACTCACGCCCAAGAATACTTATAACTCCAGGAATAGTAGAAGGTGGAAGTTTGGAAGCAGAAATGAACTATGAACTTGCAAGTGAGATTGTAAAAGTTGTTGATGAAGTAGTCTTAATTGAGACAAAAGCAAGTATGCATATTTTAGAAGGTCTAAAAAGCTTAGGGTTTGAAAAAGTAGTTGTTTTGGATAAATTTGTGGATGCGAAAAAGTATGTATTTGAAAAGTATCCAAAAGGAACTATCTTAATTGAAAATGATGTAAGTGATATTTATAAAATATAGGGAGGGTATGTATTGAAGACAAGAATTGGAATTATCTTCGGGGGTAATTCTGTTGAACATGAAATTTCAATTCTTTCAGCAATCCAAGCAAGTCATGCAATTGATAGTGAAAAATATGATTATTATAATATTTACATGACTAAGGATGGTTGTTTTTGGGTAGGGGATAACTTTGATAAATTAGAAACATTTAAAAAAGAAAAGTTTAAACACTATGAAGTTACCTTTTTTAGTAAAGATAATAAAATTTATTTAAAAGGTATAAAAAGATTACCAAAAAAATATAAAGAGCCAATCGATGTAATCTTACCAATTGTTCATGGGAAAAATGTAGAAGACGGAAGCTTAGCAGGTTTTTTTAAAATATTTAATATTCCTTATGCAGCTAGTTCAGTACTTGCAAGTAGTATTATTCAAAATAAGCAAGCAGCAAAAATCTTTTTAGATGTTAATAATGTTCCTGTTATTGATTATAAGTATGTTGTATATAAAGAATATTTAAATAATAAAGATGAAGTCCTAATTAATCTAGAAACATTAGATTATCCAGTAATCGTAAAACCGGTGTCACTTGGAAGTAGTATAGGTATTAAAATAGCAAGTGATAGAGAAGAATTATTGAATGCTTTAACTTATGCATTTAAATATGAAAATGAAGTTATAGTAGAAAAGAAACTTACTAATTTCAGAGAGTTTAATCAAGCTATCTTAGAGCTTGAAGATGGTTATGAACTATCTCTAATTGAAGAAGTCAAAAACATCAATCCCTTTTTAACATTCCAAGATAAATATTTACCAAGTGAAACAAAAAAAGAAATCCCAGCTAAAATACCTAAAGAATTAGAGGAAGAAATTAGCGAGATTTCAAGCAAGGTAGCAAAAATATTTAAACCTAATGGTGTAATTAGAATTGACTACTTATACGACTTTGATACAGGAAATATTTATCTAAATGAGATTAACGCAATCCCTGGATCTTTAAGTTATTATTTGTTTGAAGAAATATATGAGTTTCCAAAATTGATTGATATATTAGTAAAAGTTGCAATTAAAAATCATTACAGGAATTCATTAAAATTAAATTCATTTAAGTCAAATGTCTTATCAACAAGCAAAATTTTGAAAAAATAGAAGAAATGAAAATAATTTCATTTCTTTTTTTGTTTATTGAGTTTATCATATAATTATAGTATAATTATAAAATGAGGTAAATCATGGATAAGGTAGTAATTAATTTTTTTGAAAATAACAACTTAAAATTGAAAAATAAAACCTTAGTAATTGCTGTTTCAACTGGCATAGATTCAATGACGCTTCTCTATACCTTTTTAAAGTTAAAAAAAGATTATAATTTAAGGTTAGAAGTTGCTCATGTAAACCATATGGTGAGAAAAGAATCTAGAGAAGAAGAAGCATTTTTAAGTAATTATTGCCTAGAGAATAATCTAGGGTTTCACGTTATGCACTTAGATGCTAGTAATGAAGAAAACTTTCAAAGCTATGCTAGAGAAAAAAGATATCAATTTTTCTTCGATATAGTAAGTAAGGTTAATGCAGATTATTTAGTACTTGCGCATCATGCTGTAGATAATGTTGAAACGATTATGATGAGGATTCTTAGAGGCAGTGGCTTACAAGGTTATGCAGGAATTAAGGAAGTTATTAAGAATGATAATTTTTATATAATCAGACCTTTTATTAATGTTTTAAAAACTGAAATTAAAAATTATGCAAAACAAGAAAATATTAAATTTTTTGAAGATAGTTCAAATCAATCCACGGTTTATACAAGAAACAGGATAAGAAAAGAATTAATTCCAATAATATTTAAAGAAGAAGAAAATGCACATCTAAAGTTTAAAGAATTTTCTGATACTTTATTTGCTGCATCAATTATAGTTGATGAAAAAGTAAAAGAGATTATTCAATCTTTTGAAATTGGGGAAAACTATGTTCAGTTTAAAGCGAATTACTTTTTAAACTTAACAACATATTTACAAGAAGAAGTGTTATTTAGAGTTTTAAAAAAGTACGAGTTAAGTAAGAAAAATATCTTAGAAATTATAAAAATTATTTCCTCTAAAAAGAAAAACTTAAAAGTACACTTTTTAGATCAACTGACGATTGTAAAAGAGTATGATGATGTGAAGATATTTTTTTATAACTTGGAAACACCAGAAGTTTATATTATAATTGATGAAGTAAAGCCGTATTTTTTAAATGACACTATTGAAATAATTGTCTCAAAAATGGATAGTAATTTTATTCCAAGCGGGGATGAATTGTGGTATAATAGTAATATGTTACCTGTAGTAATCCGTTCTCGTAGGACAGGTGACAAAATTTTACTCGAAAGCGGCTATAAAAAAGTAAAAGATTTACTTATCGACTTAAAAATTGGTATTTTAGATAGAGAAAAAATCTTAATAATGGAAAAGGATAAGGAAATACTTGCTGTTATAGGGATAAGAAAGAGTGTTAAATTAAAACAAATTGAAAATAATGATATTTTAATAAGAGTGAGGTCAAATAACAATGGATAGTTTTGTTGAAGAAGTATTACTTAGTCATGAACAAATCGTTGAAATCTGCAAGAGATTAGGAAAACAACTTACTGAAGACTACAAAGACAAGAACCCTATATTTATAGGTTTACTAAAAGGTAGTATTCCGTTCTTGGCGGAATTGATTAAACATGTAAAGTGTGATATCGAACTTGACTTTATGCAAGTATCTTCATATAAAGGTGTTAAATCAACTGGAACTGTTGTAATGCTTAAAGATATAATTGCTTCAGTTGAAGGACGACATGTTGTCTTAGTTGAAGACATTGTAGATACAGGCTTAACTTTAAATGAAGTTATGAATGTACTTGATGATCGTGGTGCACTTTCTATTGAAACTGTTACATTGCTTGATAAGCCTGAAAATAGGGTTGTAGAAATGAAACCAAAATATATTGGACATACTATACCTAATAAGTTTGTTATCGGGTTTGGCCTTGATTTTGATGAGAAATATCGTAATTTAGATTACATCGGCGTTCTGAAAGAGTCCGAGTATAAGAATTAAGGAGGATTTTGATGGCACAAGGACCACAATTAAGACCAAAAAAAGGTAAGAGTTTAGACTTTGGGGTCATAGCTATTGTTATATTATTAATCGTAGGTATTTTTATCTTTATGAGAAATATAACAGGTAGACCTGACGAACTATCATATACAGACTTTAAAGAGTATGTAGAAGATGGGCGAATTCAAAGTGTAACTGTTACCCCAGTTGGTGGCGAAAATATAGGATTAGATAATATTACTGGTGAATATATAGATGAAGATGGAAACAAAGCTTATTTCTCGGTTATTATTGACCGTGAAGATTTTAAAGCGAACTTTCAACCAAACCTTATAGCACAAGGTGTTGAAATTAATTATAATAAACTTACATCTTCGAATTGGTTATCAATTATTACATTCTTATTACCAATAGTTTTATTCATTGGTTTAATGGTTTTTTTATTAAGAAATACAAACGCAGGTAATAACCGTGCATTTGATTTCGGTAAAACAAGAGCTAAATTAAGTCGTCACTCTAAAACAACATTTAAAGATGTTGCAGGTGTAGACGAAGAAAAAGAAGAGTTAGAAGAAGTTATCGACTTCTTAAAATACCCAAGAAAATACTTTGAAATTGGTGCAAGAATTCCAAAAGGAATCCTACTTGTAGGACCTCCTGGAACAGGTAAAACTTTACTGGCAAAAGCTGTTGCAGGCGAAGCTAAAGTTCCATTCTTCTCAATTTCAGGTAGTGATTTCGTTGAGATGTTCGTTGGGGTTGGTGCAAGCCGTGTTAGAGATATGTTTAAGAATGCAAAACAAGCTGCACCATGTATTGTATTTATCGACGAAATTGATGCTGTAGGACGTCAACGTGGAGCTGGTTTAGGTGGAGGTCACGATGAGCGTGAACAAACACTTAACCAATTACTAGTTGAAATGGATGGGTTTGAAGAAAACTCAGGTGTAATCGTTATGGCAGCAACAAACCGTGTCGATGTACTTGACCCAGCACTACTTCGTCCAGGTAGATTCGACCGTCAAATTCGAATTTCTAATCCGGATGTAAGAGGAAGAACAGAAATCTTAAAAGTTCATGCACGTAATAAAAAGATTTCACCTAAAGTTAACTTAGAAGAAATCGCAAAAAGAACACCAGGATTCTCTGGTGCAGACTTAGAAAACTTACTTAATGAAGCTGCGCTTCTTGCTGCAAGAGAAGGACGTAAAGAAATTAAGATCTATGATATAGATGAAGCGATTGATAGGGTCTTAATGGGACCAGCGAAGAAGAGTAGAAAATACTCACTTCAAGAAAAACGTATTGTTTCCTACCACGAAGCAGGTCATGCAGTTATAGGTATTAAACTTGAAAATGCGGACGTTGTACAAAAGGTTACAATTGTACCTCGTGGTGAAGCTGGTGGTTATAACTTAATGACTCCAGAAGAAGAACGCTTTTTACAAACGAAAAGCTCGCTTCTTGATAATATAACTGGTTTACTTGCGGGTAGGGCTGCTGAAGAATTAATGATTGGTGAGATTACTACAGGTGCTCACAATGACTTCCAAAGAGCTACTGCTATTGCAAGAGCGATGGTTACAGAATTTGGTATGAGTAAACTAGGTGTAATCCAATACGAAAGAAGAGCTGGTGAAGTCTTCTTAGGTAGAGATTACATGAAAGACAAAAACTTCTCAGATCAAGTTGCGCTTGAAATTGATGAAGCAACTAGAGAAATTATTAATGACTGTTATAATCGTGCTAAGAAAGTCTTAACAGATAATAAAGATTTACTAGTATTGATTGCAGAACACTTAATGGAAATTGAAACTCTTACTAAAGAAGATATTTACGAACTTGTAAACACTGGTAAACTAGCTTGGTGGGAAAAGAAGAAAGCTAAAGAAGAAGCTGAAAGAATTGCAAAAGAAAAAGAAGAAGAATTACAAGCAATTTACCGCAAGCAGTTAGAAGCAATGGAAGCAGCAAAAAAGAAAGATAATAATTCAAAAGATGAGACTAGATAAATTTTTAAAAGTTTCTCGAATTATTAAACGTAGAAGTGTAGCAAAAGAAGCAAGTGAATCAGATAAAGTTTTAATTAACGGTAGAGTTGCAAAACCTAGCAGTACTGTTAAGGTTGGTGACATAATCGAAGTTAATTATTATAAAAAAATAGTAAGATTCAAAGTTACAGCTTTAATTGCATCAACTAAAAAAGATGATGCAAAAGAGATGTATGAATTACTTGAAGTAATAGACACTGAATAGGTATGATTCAAAAATCATACCTTTTTTTATTTATTCTTTAAGATAATAAATGACAAAAATTTAAACTCTTTATTTTTGATTTATATTGCTTTATGTGTTAAAATATAATGGAATAAATATAAAGGGAAGAAGCTGGTATGAAAAAGATAATGAGAAAAAAATGGGCTATTATTATAGTTTCTTTTATTATTTTAATTGTCATATTACAAGTGATTCCTCCGAAAAAGGCTGTCTTAAATAATCCTTTCATAAATGAAGAAAAGAAAGTATTGATTGCAGCGCATCGAGGTGGGAAACATTTAAATCCAGAAAACACATTTTTAGCGTTTGATTATGCAATTGAAAATTATGATATTGATATATTAGAACTTGATTTAGTTATGACTAAAGATAATTATTTAGTTTCCATCCATGATGAAACTATTAATGCAACAAGTGATGCGGAAGCAATGCTTGGTAGTGATAAAGACTATTATGTAAAAGATTTTACTTTAGAGGAACTTTTAAACTTTAACTTTGGTTATAACTTTAAAGACCGAGATGGTAATTATCCTTATCGTGATGTTGTAAGTTTTGATGATCCTGATAGAGTAGATATTTTAAATGAAAATAAACTTAATATTGTTACAATTGATGAAATATTTTTAAAATATAAAGATACGGATCTTTTATTCATCGTTGAGATAAAAGATAATGGCGAAGTTGGAAAACTTGCTGCAGATTATTTAGTGGACTTAATGACAAGGTATGATTTACTCCAAAGAGTAGTAATTGGTACATTTCATAATGAAATCTCTAAATACTTAAAAGAAAATTACCCAGATGTTTTTAGAGGTGGAGCTGTAGGTGATGTTACAGGCTTTATAGTAACGCAAATGTTAGGTGTTAATATTTTTAATACAAATGACTTTGCTTGCCTACAAATCCCAACTAGCCAAAATGTAGGTCCAATTACATTAAGGCTTGATAAGAAGACATATATTAACCGTGCTCATAGACGCGGTATGTCTGTTCAGTATTGGACAATTAACGATAAACAAGAAATGCAGCGTTTAATCGAACTTGGTGCAGATGTTATTATGACGGATTCACCAGATATATTATATGAATTATTAAAAGAACTTGGATATAGATAGAAAGGTGTAAAGAGAAGGTGACACAAATGAAAAAAATTAAAATTGCTTTAATAGGAGCGGGAAGTACTTATACTCCTGAATTAATGGAAGGGATTATTAATAAAAAAGATTCACTTCCAGTTGGCGAGTTATACCTAATGGATATTGATGAAAGAAAATTAAATATCGTAGGTAGCCTAGCAAAACGACAAATTGAAGCTGCAGGTTTAGACTGTAATGTAGTTTTAACTACTGATCTTGATGAATCATTAAAAGATGCTAATTTCGTTTTAGCCCAAATTCGTGTTGGTAAATTACCTGCACGTGTCTTAGATGAAAAGATACCATTAAAATATGGTCTAATAGGTCAAGAAACAAATGGAATTGGTGGATTTTTTAAAGGAATGCGTACAATTCCAGAGATGATGAAAATTGCAAAGAAGATGGAAGAGTTATGTCCAGATGCTTGGTTAATCAACTTCTCTAACCCAGCAGGTATGTTAACTGAAGCATTATTAAACCATACAAATATTAAAGCTATCGGTGTATGTAATGTACCAATTAACATGATTGATAGTTTAAAGAGACGCTTAAAGTTAGAAAATGCTGAAGTTGAATATTTAGGATTAAACCATTTAACATGGGTAACAAGCATTAAACAAGATGGCGTTGATTATTTAGAAAAAGCAATTAATGAAGGAATTAATAGTGAAGCAATGAAAAATATCCCTGCAAGTGGATTTACTGCAGAGTTAATTAAAACTGTTGGTGCTATTCCTTCTTCATACTTAGAATATTACTATTTTAAAGATACAAAACTAAAGAACGCTTTAGAAGCTGAAAAATCTCGTGGTGAAGTATGTATTGATATCGAAAACGAATTATTAGAAATTTATTCTAATAGTGAATTACATACAAAGCCAGAATTACTAAGCCGTCGTGGTGGTGCGAGATATTCAGAAGTTGCAATAAACTTAGTCGATTCAATTTATAACGACAAGCAAGATATTCAAGTTGTAAACACATTAAATAATGGTGCACTTGATTTTATGGCTGATGATGATGTAATCGAAATTAACTGTTTAATTGGTAAGGATGGTCCAAAACCAATCAAGGCAGAGGTAAAAAATCAACATATTATTGAGTATATGAAGATGATTAAAGCATATGAAAAACATGCTGTTAATGCAGCATTAACTGGTGATGAGGACGAAGCAATGCGTGCTTTATTAATTAATCCTTTAGTGTTTGACTATCATAAAGCATATCCATGCTTCCAAGAATTAAAAGAAGCACATAAAGAATACTTGCCACAATTTTTCAAGGAAGAAAAGTGATGAAGAAAATTGTCTTAGGTGTTGATGGAGGAAATACAAAAACAGATTATTTCCTCTTTACAAATCATGGAGAGTTTATTGATTTTTTTCGCGGACCGACTTGTAGTCATGAACAATTCAAAAATGGTTATGTTGGCGCACATGATGCGATGAAAAAAGTCTTCGACTGGTTTTTACCTAAAAACAATTTAAAAGCAAAAGATATTGATGCTGCAGTTTTCGGACTTGCGGGCGTTGATACGCCAACACAAAAAGAAAATTTAGAGAGAGTAGTAGAAAGTCTAGGATTTAAAAACTATAAAGTAGTGAATGATTCATTCTTAGGTGTTAAAGCTATTGGTATTAGCGGAGTATGTTCAATCAATGGAACAGGTACATCAAGTGGCGGAATTGATGATGAAGGAAATTATCTCCAAGTTGGTGGAATCGGTGCAATCGTTGGTGATGAAGCCGGTGGAAACTATATTGGTAGATGTGCAATTAGAGCTGCTTATGATGAGTGCTACCGTTTTGGAAAACCAACTAGCCTAACAAAAATTGTAATGGATTATTTTAAAATAACTGATAAATACTATCTTATGGATGCAATTAGCGATGGGATTGTAAATCGCAAGATTGATTATAATTATCTTAATTTACAAGTCTTTAAAGAAGCTAGTCTTGGCGATGAAGTTAGTATTGAAATATTAAAACAAATAGGGGAAAATACAGCAAGAAGTGCTGGTGGTGTAATTAATAACCTAAACTTTAAAGGTAAAGTAAATGTAGTACTTGCTGGAAGTGTTTGGGTTAAAGGAAATTCAGAAGTTATGCTTGAAAAATTTAAAGAAGTAATTCTTACTAATACAAAAAAAGATTGTAACTTCATTACCTTAAATGTACCACCTGCAACAGGTGCAGTTATTTGGGCGTTGGAACTTGCTAATAATAAATACCCAAGCGAAGAATTAAAACAAATTATTGTAGGGAATGTAGAAAAGGAATTAAATAGATTAGAAGGTTAAATTATGAAAGTTGTCCTTGGTTCAAAATCTTTAAGAAGAAGTGAGTTATTAAATTTACTTGATCTAGATTTTTATGTAGATTATGTTGATCTTGATGAATATGTAGAAAGTTATACTGACCCAAAAGATTATGCAATGCAAGTCGTAAAACAAAAAGGGAAAGCTGTCTCAAATAAACATCAAGATGAATTAGTTATTTGTGCTGATACAATTGTTGTTGTAGATGAAGTAATCTTAGGTAAACCAGTAAATAAAGAAGATGCTAGAAGAATGATGAATCTATTAAATAATCGTTCACACGAAGTAATGACTGCAGTTTATATAAAATATTTAGATTATGAAGAAGTATTTGTAGAAGTAACTAAAGTATATGTTGATAAGATGACTTCTGAAGAAATAGAATCATATATAAGTAGTGATGAACCGTATGATAAATCTGGAGGTTATGGAATCCAAGGTAGATTTTCAAAACATATTAAAAAAGTTGAAGGTGACTTTTTTAATGTAATGGGATTACCTGTAAATAAGGTATATAATCAAGTTAAAAAGCTAATTAATAAGCACTAGTTTTGATTAACTAGTGCCTTTTTTAAATTATAATATCAGTTTACAAATTAGGGAAAAAATGGTAAAATATTTAAGTTGTAGATTATTTTGTATATTTTTGAAGAATATAAAAATAATAAATATAGATATTACAATTGGAGGTAGTTTTTGTGTTTAAAAAATTTATAACATTATTTATAATTACAACATTTGTGCTAGTTTTAAGTGCTTGTGGTAAGAAAACTCCAGATAACACTGAAAAAGAAGGTGTTGCATATGGAATTACTCATACTGATTATGTTGGTGTTGCAACTGTAAAAGTTAAAGCAGAACAAGTTACAGATGCAAGCTTTAATGAATATTACTTACCAAACACTTGGGCAAAACTAAAAACAGTTGAAGCTGAAGAAGTTCCTGCAGATGTTGTTGCTGATGGAGCAACATGGTATGGAAAATATTTAGTTATTGGTGATAGACATTTTACTGGTGAGTTAAGAGATGAGCCATTAAAAATTGGTGAGAAAACATATACAAAACAAACTGTAAAATACTCTGCGGAAGATATTGATGATTTATATGTATGGCTAACAGAAAAAGAAGAAAATAGAAAATGGTATGTAGAAGAATTAGTTGCTGGTAATGCATATGTTGCTACAAGTGACTTTGAAAAGTCAGAACTTGAAGCAGACGCTCCTGTTACAAGTGAAGGCGAGTTAGGATTTACTAAATTAGAAACTAACTACTGGCATGGAGAAAACTTCCCACTTGGTTGGCAAGGAAACATGGCTGAAATCGTAAAAGCTATTAAAGGCACTAAGATGAATGCGACTGTTGACACAATCGAAAAAGGTGAAGATAATAAATGGAGAATCGATGGTGTAGTAAGTGGTGCTACATTAGCTGACTTTAAAGATTATTATTTACTAGCACAAACTGCATATAATAAAGCTCTTGCAGCTTAAAACTAGATTTTATATATATTAAAAAAAAGAAGCACTGGAAATTTCCAGTGCTTTTTAACTATTAATATATGCAATTAAAAGTTTTAGAGTATTATTAACAGCATCTAAATGTGTTCTTTCCATTCCATGGGATGCACTAACACCTGGGCCAATTAAAGCACCTTTAATATCATTACCACCCCTAAGTGCTGCAGATACATCACTTGAATAATATGGATAAATATCGACTGCATAGTTAAGTTTATTTTCTTTTGCAAGGTTGATTAGTTTATTTGTTAGGTCAAAGTCATATGGGCTATAACCATCCTTTGCGCAAATCGAAACATCATATTCTGTACATGATAAGTCTTCGCCAATACAACCCATATCAACAGCAATTAATTCATCAACATTTGGAATGAATGTTGCACCATGGCCAACTTCTTCATATGTAGAAATAATAAATGTTAAGTTATTTTTAAGCTTAACTTTATTTTCAATAATATGATCAATTAGCGAGAATAAAATTGCTACAGAAATTTTATCATCTAAAAATCTTGATTTAATAAACTTTGATTCAGTTATAGTTGTTTTTGGATCAAGAGCAATAAAATCACCAGGTCCAATTCCAAGTTTTAAAACATCCTCTTTAGACTTAACTTTTTCATCTAGTCTAATATGCATATTTTCTTCAGTTCTTGGAAGTGTTCTTGCATCTTTATGAACGTGAACAGCAGGGCTATTGGATAAGAAAGTTCCTGTAAAAACTTTGTTATCTCTCGTAATTACATAACAATACTCACCATCATAAGTTGGAAGAATTGGTCCCCCTACAACACTGAACTTTAAATTTCCCTTAGAATCGATGCTTCTTACCATGGCGCCAAGAGTATCTACATGGGCACTTAAACCAAGTGTGTAGGAATTTTCGCCCTTCATTTCGATAATTAGATTGCCTTTCTTAGTTATGTAGTAATCTAAGTTTTTTTCTTTACAAATATTAGCTAGATATTCAATAATGTTTTTTGTATAGCCGCTCGGGCTAGGAATTTCTAAAATTTTCTTTGCAAATTCTAATGTTTTCATTATTTAATCCCTTTCAATATATTTTGTAAATCTTCTTTAGAAAATAAGTATTGAGTATTGCAATAATGGCAAATTACTTCAGCTTGTTCGTCTTCTTCAATAATCTTTTCAATTTCTTCACTGCCTAATGTTGCAATCCCAGCAGAGAATTTCTCTTTTGTACAATCACAATGGAATCTCACATCCATTGTTTCTAATACTTTAAAATTATCATCAAAAACTAACTTTAAGATTTCAGTTAAATCTTGATGTTCTGTTAAGAGTGTAGAAAACTTGTTTAAGATTTCGTACTTGTTTTCTAAATATACAATGTCTGATTCTTGATGACCAGGCATTAGTTGGATGATCATACCACCACTTACTCGACATGTATTGTCTTCGTTAATCATTGTTCCGAGCGCTACAACAGATGGAGTTTGCTCACTCATAGCAAAGTAATATGTAAATTCTTTTGCTAGGTCTCCACTTTGGATTGGAATTGTTGATGAGTATAAATCTTTTAGTTTTAAGTCTTTTACAACATCAATATATCCATTATACCCTAGAGTTGTAACGTCATCTAATGTTTGTTTTCTGGAGAAGTGGACATGTGGTTTATCAACATATCCTCTTACATTGCCTTTAGAATCGCTATCGATTACTACATTTCCAATTGGACCATTACCATCGATTTTGATTGTTAAGGCTTCTTCCCCTTTAAGCATAGCCCCCATCATTAAACCAACAGTCATGGTTTTGCTTAAAACTGATGCTGCACTAGGCCATAAGTCGTGGGTTTTAATGGCTTCATTTGTAACATCAGTTGTATTTGTAATGTAAGCTCTAATTCTACCATCAAAGGCGATTGCTTTTATAAGTTTATTCTTCATATTTATTACCTCACTTTTAATATTATATCATAAGTTCGGAAAAATATAGATAGGATACAAAAAAATTGTATCTTTAAATAAAACCTAAAATATGGTATAATTATTTTATGATTTTTATAAAAGGAGCGGACTATGAACAAAGTAGTAGTAAAAAGTAGATATAACAAAAAGTATCATTATAAATTTTATTCATTCCATTTACTTAGAAAATCGTCGTCAATCTATTTATTCTTGATTGCAGGTGTATTAAGTATTTATTTAGCTATTAGTAATACAGTTAGCCCAGAATCAACTCCTGCAAGTAAAGCAATCTCTTGGGGACTAGTGATGTTTATTTTGTTTTCAATTCCATTTTTCTCATATGGTAGAATTAAAGGAATTATTAAACGAAATGAAAAGGAAAGACAAGATAGTGTTGAAATAATGGAATTTACAAAATATAAAATTACTAGGTTTATTGAGAATGTAGAAGGAAAAGCAGTACTTGGCTGGGAACATTTTGAATCTATTTATGAATTTGAAGATTATTTCTTAATGTATATTGATAGTGATCGTGGTTTGGTTGTTGTTAAAGAAGATATTGTTGAAGGAAGCCCTGAAGTCTTTGAAAAACTCGCAAGAGATAATATGAGACCAAACAAAAAAGGTAAAATAAATTATAAAAAGATGTATAAGGAAAACAAATAATGATTAATATACAAGATTATAAAGCCTATATGAAGGGCAACTATAATTTTATTGAGTTATTAAGAGAAAATAATTCGCTTGTTTATGATCGCCTTCGTGACTTAATTAAAGTCTTAGGTTATATTGAATTTCAATATGATCAAAATAAGCCAATTGATGAAGAATTAAAAGTTATTTTTGAAGTTGGGTTTTCCTTCTTTCATGAACAACTCGAAGAAATAAAAATTTATTATAACACATACTTTAAACGCGATTTATCCAAGTTTTTACAACATGAACTTCTAATAAATTATGCACTTTATTTATCAGATTTAATAGAAGTTTTAAAAGAGAAAAACATGTATAAAGAAGAAATTAGAGTTGCCTTTGGGGAAATCTTAGAAGACATTGAAAAAACTTTGAGAGGGGAAAAGAAGGAAACGATTAAAGCTTTTAATCGTTATAATGAAATAATTGAAACTTTCGTTCCTGTAGGCACACTTACAACCTTAGAAATTTTCGCGATGATTGTAGAAGAATTACAAATCTAAAATAAATATTATTAATTTGGTAATAATAAATTTTAGAAATGTAACATAAGGTTGGTGGGTAAGTTTGGTTGTTGTGATTATTGGTGGAAGTGATGGAATTGGTAAAACTACATTAGTTAAATTGTTAACAGAAGGTTATACTGTTTATAATTTAAGTAGAAACAAACTACTTAATTTGGAAACTAATATTTATTTGGATGTAAGTGATACGGCTTCAATCAAGAATGCCTTAGATCAAGTAATTGAAAAAGAAGGTAAAATTGACTTAATTGTATATTGTGCAGGTTTTAGTATGGCTAGTCCCATTGAAGATGTAGATAGTAATGATTATAGATATTTATTTTCAGTAAATGTCTTTGGCTATATTGAAACTGTAAAAGCAATTACACCTCATTTTAAAGAAAATAAATTTGGAAAAATTATTTATCTTAGTTCACTTGCAAGCAAAATCCCAATTCCATATGATCCTTACTATTCAGCATCTAAAGCTGCAGTTGAAGCGTTTAATAATGCTATAAACTTAGAACTTAATAAGAATAATATATATGTGACAAACTTAGTCTTTGGTGGAGTTAAAACAAATTTTACTTTTAAGCGTAAAATTAATACTGGTAAATACAGTATTAACTTTTACAGTGCGGTAAATTCACTTGCCCATTTTGAACAAACCGGCCTAGAGCCAATGTTAATTGCTAGCGAAATATTAAAACTGAGTAAAACTAATAATCCTCCAATGACAGTGACAATTGGATTTAAGAATAAGCTTATGTATTGTTTAAGCAAAGCGTTAAATCCAAAGTTAATTAATAGACTTGTAAAAATAAAATTCAAACAAAAATAAAAGCTCAATAAATGAGCTTTTTTTATATGTAAAAACAAAAACTATGAAGAAAATCTTCATAGTTTATTTTTTACGCATATGTGGGAATAAGAGTACATCGCGAATAGAATCTACTTGACAAAGTAGCATTACTGTTCTATCGATTCCTATTCCAAGTCCACCTGTAGGTGGCATACCGTATTCTAATGCTTCAATGTAATCTGTATCCATTTCATTAGCCTCGTCGTTTCCTAATTCTTTTTCTTTTAATTGCGCTAAGAAACGTTCTTTTTGATCGATTGGATCATTTAACTCGCTGAATGCATTACAATATTCTTTTGTGTTAATGAATAATTCAAAGCGATCTGTATATCTTGGGTCTTTTGGATTTTTCTTTGCAAGTGGACTAATTTCAATTGGATGTCCATAGATGAATGTAGGTTGAACTAGTTTTTCTTCCACATATTCTTCAAAGAATAAATTAAGGATATGTCCTACTGATTCTTGATGCTTTTCAACCTTAATTTCATGTTCTTTTGCAAGGCTCATTGCTTCTTCAAGTGTGATAGTTCTAAAATCAATGTTTGTTGCTTCTTTAACTGCATCAGCCATATGGATGCGTTTAAATGGTTTTTCAAAGTCTAGAGTATTTCCTTGATATTCGAAAACTCTAGTATTTAAGATTTCATCACATAAGAATTTGAAGCACTCTTCTACAAGGTTCATCATACCTTCCATATCAGAATATGCTAAGTATGCTTCAACTGAAGTGAACTCTGGGTTATGTGTTGAGTCCATACCTTCGTTTCTAAATAGACGACCAATTTCATAAACTGCTTCCATACCACCGACAATTAATCTCTTAAGTGGCAATTCTGTAGCAATTCTTAAATAGAAGTCCATATCGAGTGCATTATGATGAGTTACGAATGGACGTGCATTAGCTCCACCAAGGATTGGTTGTAAAATTGGAGTTTCCACTTCTACAAAACCTCTACTATCAAAGAAGTGTTGGAAAGCACGTATAATTCTAGGTCTTAAAAAAGCAATTCTTCTTGACTCTTCATTGACAATTAAGTCAACATAACGATGACGTCTTGCTTCCTCTTTATCTTGAAGACCGTGATATTTATCAGGTAGTGGTCTTAGAGCTTTTGTAAGATGAGTATATTTAGTTGCTTTTATTGTTAACTCACCCATATTAGTTCTAATAACTTCACCTTCGATACCAACAATATCACCTAGATCAGCTTTAGTAAATAATTCAAATTCTAATTCGGATAATGTATCCTTTCTACAATACACTTGAATTTTACCATAACGATCTTGAATATGCATAAAGCCAGTTTTACCAGCAGTACGCTTTGTCATTATTCTCCCTGCGATTATTGCAGTGTCATTTATTTCAGCTAATTCTTCTTTAGTTTTGTCGCCATATTTATCAAATAATTCTTTAGAGTTAGTAGTGCGCATAAATGCTTGACCAAATGGATCAATACCTTTTTCGCGTAACTCTTCCATCTTTTGGCGTCTTACTATTTCTTGATCTGTTAAATGTTCGTTTGCCATTTTTTCACCTCTAATATATTTACTTATTATACCATATTTCTATAAAATTTCAAGATTGGGTTTTAGCCAAACTTAAATTTACATTACTCTTCTAAATAAGGTTTTAGTATTTTAGTAATTACTTCATAACCTTCATAGCTAATATGTAGGCCTTCTACAGTATATTGTTTATCTAAATTACCATCTTTATCAATTAATTCATCATAAACATTAATAAATGGTATATTGTTATCACTACAATAATTTTTAAGCATTTGATTTAGTTCGATGATGTTTTGATTTTTTCTTGGACTAGTAAAGAATCTACTATATATCTTTGCTTTATGGTTTACTGGGTATAAAGATATAATGTATACTTTTACTTCAGGAAGATTTTCTTTTAATTTCGTAACGATGTTTTTGATGTTTTTGAAAATATAATCATTATTCTTTCTTGCACGGTAATCGTTAGTTCCAATTTGAATAAAGACTTTTTTTGGTTGAATTTCAATAACGTTTGAATCCAATCTTTCTAAGACACCATCTGTTGTGTCAGAAGCAATTCCTCTATTATATACTGGATAGCCGTGAAAGAACTCTTCAATTTGGTAAAATTCTGTTAATGAGTCGCCTAAGAAAACAATTTGGCTTTTCATTGCAAACCCATTAAACTTTTCAAATTGTTTTGCTTTTAGTTTTGTACTTATTCTAATTAATCTTAAAACATAAATAATTAGAAAAATGAACAATACAAAAGTTATAGATAAAACGACTATGAAAATTATTAAAATAATATTTTGAAATAAACTTAAAATCATATTTTGATCTCCATTCTTAACTATTATAGCATATATTTAAACAATATTATCTATAAATTATTTAATAAGATTTATTCTTTGACAATCTCGGCCAAAACCTTTATAATATACATATGAAAATTTTAAATGTATTTGAAAACTTTAATTTTGAATATTTAGTTGCAGGTGTTATTTTTGCTATTCTTTATATGGTTTGGAGTGTAGCAATAAAGCCAAGAATGCAAAAAAAGGAAATCAAAACTTTGCTTAGTGAAGTTGCAAGTAAAAACAATTATGAATTACTTGAAGCTGAAAAAGAAAGATATGACTATGTGTTTAAGGCTACATCAGACCAAAAGTATCAAAAGATTTTGATTAAAGTAGTTGAAGTTCCAAAGGTTAGTTCAATTACTGTAAATAGCAAATATACTTGGAATTTACAATATGGTGGAAGTGGCGCTCCTGGCAAAAGTTTTTTATATCAAAGATATTTAAACGAACTTATTCCTTTTTTAAAAATGGAATCTGAGGAAGGAGTTTTAAAGGTTGTATTAGTGTATAAGTCTACTATGAAAATTCAACGCTATTTAAATGAAAGCGACATTGCTATTTTAAAGTATAGTGATTTAGTATACGATTACAAAATAATAACTTTTACAGATTTTAATTCACATTTTACAGATTTATAATATTTACCTCAAGACTAGCATATAATTTAGCGAGGTGAATGTTATGAATCAAGAAGTAAGTAGTCAAGAAATAATTTTAAAAAATAGAAGTGAACTCCAAATTACTGGTGTAAAAAAGTTAGAAAGCCTTAATGAAGCTGAACTTTATGTAGAAACTGTCTTAGGAAGAATGGTTGTAAAAGGATCAAATTTGGAAATGAAGCACTTGGATCTTGGAAGCGAAACGTTAGTAATAACTGGGAAAGTTTATTTAATGGAATATTTGAACCAAAGAAAAAATCAACCTGAAAAAGGATTTTTGGCGAAGTTATTTAAATGATTAGTTTTCGAGAACAAGTTATTCTTATTATTTATTTCTTGATATTTGGAATGTTTCTTGGTGCGATGTTTGATATATTGCACTATTTTTTAAGAAGAGTTAAAGTAAAGCAAATAATAAGCTATATAATTGAATTAATCTTTTGGATTTGTATGGTTATTATAGCTTGTTTATATATGTTAAAGGTAAGCGAAGGTTACTTAACGATTTACACCTTTTTGTTTTTCTTTATAGGGGTTGTTATCTATGTATATCTACTCCGGGAGGACTTCAAAAAAAATATAAACTCAGTTGTTATATTTATAGGAAAGATTTATCGTAAATATAAAAAGACTATTTACTTACTTATATATCCAAAAGAAGTATTTCTATTTATTAAAAAAGCATTTAGGAAAATAAAAAAATTAATAGTTAAACTATTTAAACGGATTAAGAAATTACTAAGAAAATTAAAAGGAGAAATTAATGATGAATCTGAAAAAAATAATTCTTTTATTAGTGATGATATTATCACTAGTAATAGTGAGCGGCTGTGATAGTGATGATGAAATACCTGATATTTATGCATCTATTTATCCGATTGAGTTTATTGCAAAAGAGATAGTAGATGAAGAACTCACAGTTAAGAGTATATATCCTAGAGGAAAAGACGTTCATGACCACGAATTAAATCCAAAAGACATAATTAAAATTACAAAAAGTAAATTGTTATTTTATATTGGTGTTGGTCTTGAAGGAATGATTGAACAATCCAAGGATTCAACATTAAAAAATGTCCCTACTATAAGTTTAAGTGAGGGGCTGGATTTAATTGAAATAAATGCAGAAGATATTCATGACCACCACCATCATCATGGTGATGGGGATGTAGTATTTTATGATCCCCATATTTGGCTTGATTTGTACAAAATGCAAAAAATGACTCAAAAAGTTTTAGATACAATTCTAGAAACTTTTGAGTTAACTGCTGAACAAATTGATTTATTTAAGGAAAATGCTGCTAATTTGATTGATGAATTTAAAAAGCTAGATAAAGAGTATTTTGAAGTTCTCAATTCAAATGATATAGCTAATAAAACTATAATGGTCGATCATGATGCATATATTTATTGGGAAGCACGCTATGGACTAGAGAGGATAAGAATCAGAAATGATAACGAAAGTACGGATGCAATACCCAAAGATATGATCGAAAAAATTGAACAAGCTAAGGCAAAAAAAATTAAATACATTTGTCTTACAAAAAATGAAATAGCTTCCTCAATTGCTGATCAATATCGTACCCAATTAGGCTTAGGAAATGATGCATTCTTATATTTGCATCACCTAGCAACAATTACTGCTGAAGAAGAAAAAGCGGGAATGGATTATTTATCGCTAATGCAATACAACTTAGAGATATTAGATAAAGCATTACCGCGAAAATAACCTAGATATAGGAAAGAAATATCACCATTTTTTAATGAAAATATTTCTTTGAAAACGGTCTATTTTGTGGTATAATATGTAAGGTGTGTTAAATCCTAGAGAGAGGGAGTAGAAAATGAAAGTATTAAGAATATTTTTATTTCTGTTACTAGGACTTGCCTTAATTGGCTGTAACCAAAATGGTGATGGAAATAACAATGATAATAATGACAATGATAATGATGGTAATGGTGAAGATATAGTAGAGCCAAGTTTGAAAATTGAATCTACAGAATATAAAATTGAAAATGGATTGAGTTTACAACTTAATATTGAAATTGTAGATTCTGATGAAGAACTAGGTATTATTTATCTATCAAGTAATGATGCAGTTGCATCTGTTAGCACAACTGGTTTAGTTAAAGCTAATAGTATTGGAACTGCACAAATAACTGCAATACTTGCAAGTTATCCAGATCAAAAATTAGTAATAGATATAACAGTATATGAAGTTCCAATGGATGAAGTAAGGGCTAGAATTGATTTTGATTATATATTAGGTGAACTAGCAAAGATACCTGATGTTGTAGAAAACGATATAACACTACATTATTTTTTACGTAATCGTGAAATCAATTGGGAAGTTTCAAATACTGATGTCATAGATAATGTTGGTAGAGTTACTCGCCAAGATGAAGACGTTCAAGTTACTTTAACTGCAACAATGTCTTATAAGCACATTGAGGAGGTATTTGAAAAAGTGGTAACTGTAAAGAAAAAACTTCCAATGCGCAATCTAGCAAATGAGAAAGTTGCAATGGCATATTCTCGTGAAATAATGATGAAGCAAGAACACATTGAAAAACTAGATGTTATTAATTATTCGTTTGCTGGGGTTACTGCTGCATTTAGATTTAGTATAACTCCGAGCATAACTACGCTTGTAAGACGTGCTCATAATGTTGGTACTAGAGTAGTAGCTGCAGTAGGTGGCTGGGGCGCAGGAAACTTTAGTGAAATGACTGCAACACAAGCAAACCGTAAAATCTTTATTGATTCAGTGATTGAAGCAATTAAAGAATATGATCTTGATGGAATTGATTATGACTGGGAGTTTCCAACGGCAGCTGAAAGAGATAATTTTACGGCTTTAGTAAAAGAAACAAGAGAAGCAATGGATAACTATAAACCTGGTTTATTACTTACTTCTGCATTCAGTGCTGCAGCTGGTAGAGTAAATGTTAATTATAATGTAGGTGCATTAAATAACTATTTAGATTACTTTAATATGATGACTTATGATTATAATGATTTCTCTGAAGGTGAAGGTCATACAAGACATCATACTAATTTATATGATTCAACTATAGCACCTTCAAGTTACAGTGCAGACAAAGCAATTAAAGCATACATAAACGGTGGCGCATCCCCAGAGAAGATTGTTATTGGTGTTGCTGCTTATGGTAGAGTTGCGACTGAAGTAAGAGAAGTACCTGGATCGAATAATGGTATTAATGCAAGAGGGCATAAACCTAATCAATCAATTAGATTAGATGATATATATAGAAATTACTACAATAATCCTGAAACTAAGTATAAGTATTACTTTGATGAAAAAGCACAAGCACCATGGTTATTTGATGGAAGTACCTTTATTTCCTTTGATGATACTCGTTCAGTAAAAGCAAAAGCTGATTATACGTATCTACACAATCTTGGTGGAATGATGTATTGGGATTATATGAATGACAATGAAGGACGTGTTGTTGATTGGTTGTATGAATATCTAAACAAACAACCAAAAGCATAAAATATGCTATATTAATTAGCGAATAAAAAGTGAATTAGCCCATATAATAATATATGGGCTAATTATTTAGAAAAATTAAAAAAATGCTTGCATTTTTGTTTTAAATGTAGTAAAATATATAAGCAGTTTGGTTCTGCAATACTTTACCCTTATATATAACATGGTGGGGTAGCGAAGTGGCTAAACGCGGCGGACTGTAAATCCGCTCTCTCCGAGTTCGGTGGTTCGAATCCACTCCCCACCACCATTTTTATAAAAATGTAGGGCTATAGCCAAGCGGTAAGGCAACGGACTTTGACTCCGTGATCGATTGTTCGAATCAATCTAGCCCTGCCATTTTTTTTATAAATTTGAATTTTACAATTGGTGAAAAATATGAAAAGGATGAAATATATTTTTATCTTAATTGGAATAGTTTGTTTTTTAGGAATTATTGCAATTTCTGCTGAATCTGACATTCTATCACAAGAAGTTAAAACAATTGGTTTTATTGTATTAGGTTATATTGGAGTTATTTCCTTTTCATATGGCTGGTTAAAAAAGATGAAAAATTAATGAGGCTTAATTAATGAAAAAGAAGACGATTTTTGCATTTTTGTTTCTTGCAATTTTGTTTGTTGTTTTGTCCAAAATAATTATGGATGGTATAGTTTAGAAAACTCAATTTAATTGAGTTTTTTTATTTTGTTTACAATATTAGTCAAAATATTCGCATTTTATTACATATAATGTATTGGGTGATAGAATGCAAACTTTAGTTATAAATCCATACTCAGCAACTCTTCTTAATGCTTTAAATGAAGCAATAGAGTTTAATTTAGGAAAGTTTTTTTTAGTTGGTGATAAGGTAACAATTATTGAAAAATGTTATAAACTAAATATTCAAAGCAAAAAATTTACTATTTATGATATTAGTGAAGATTTGGAAATTGTTGATTTCAGCTTAGAATTATTAAAAGAAGAAAATATAGATGCAATAATTTTTGGTGATTTTCCTGAGAAATATCAAAACAAAATTTTAAATTGTGAAGATGAAAAGTGTTATAGAAGTTTAGAAATTATTGATATACCTTTCTTAAAGCATTTTTTATTTGTTAGTAGTTATTCAAAAGATCATGTCATTGATTATGATGATAAAAAATTAGCAATATTAAATGCGAAAAGAATTATGAATTCGCTTGGAATTAAACAATTAAACGTAGCTTTAATTAGTAATTTAAACGCAAAAGTAGACTTTTTAGAAGCAAGTGTTATTGATGTTATTTTAAAAAAAGAAGGTATCAAAAATATAAAAATATATGATAATTTCAATATTTATAATTTGTTTTTAGTTAATAGTAAAGTAAATATTTTTAACTCAAAAATAAATTTGCTTATCTTTAAAAATTATGAAGCTAGTCAAATTTTTATTGATACTCTTAAAACTTTTGCAAACACAAAAATTGCTAACTTCATCCTTGGTGATGTGTATGGGATGAATGAGAATAGATTTAAAGATCAGTCTGACATTTTATTTGGACTCATCATCTTAAACAAAATCCATAAAGCAAAATTAAATCATAAAGAATTAAATGTTGAGACAGGATAATGTGTTGCAATTTATGTAAAATTAAAATATAATTATAGAGTAAGGATATAAGTTTAAGGAGAAATGTATGATTAATAATTTTAATGATCCTGAAATATTTTCGTTAATTGAAAAAGAATTAGTTCGCCAACAAAATAACATCGAACTAATCGCATCGGAAAACTTTGTTTCAAATGCAGTATTAAAAGCTCAAGGTTCAATCCTAACAAACAAATATGCAGAAGGCTATCCTAAAAAAAGATATTATGGTGGTTGTGAGGTTGTTGATGAGATTGAAGTTTTAGCTATTGAAAGAGCATGCAAATTATTTAATGCAAAATATGCAAATGTTCAACCACATTCCGGTAGTTCTGCAAATATGGCTGCATATCGTGCAGTGTTGAAACCTGGTGATGTAGTTTTAGGGATGGCACTAGATCAAGGTGGACATTTAACTCATGGGCATCCACTTAGTTTTTCTGGGGAAGATTATGAGTTTCATCCATACTATGTAGATAAAGATACGGAAATGATAGACTATGATGGTTTAGAATCATTGGCGAGTAAATTAAAACCAAAGTTAATTGTAGCAGGCGCAAGTGCCTATTCAAGAGAAATTGATTTTAGGAAAATAGGAGAGATTGCTAAAAAAGTTGGTAGCTTGCTGATGGTTGATATGGCACATATTGCAGGTTTAGTTGCTGCAGGATTGCATCAAAATCCAGTTCCGTATGCTGATATCGTTACAACAACAACTCATAAAACATTAAGGGGTCCAAGAGGTGGGCTTATACTAACGAACTCTGCAGATTTAATTACGAAAATAAATAAAGCAATATTCCCAGGAATTCAAGGAGGACCTTTAATGCATATTATTGCTGCGAAGGCGGTGTGCTTCTTAGAAGCAATGACTCCTGAGTTTAAAACTTATCAAGAACAAGTAATTAAAAACTCTAAAACACTAGCAGAAGAATTGAAAAAGTTAAATTATGAAATTGTTGCTGGTGGCAGTGATAACCATATGGTGCTTGTAAATGTGAAGAAAAGTTTAGGAATTACTGGAAAATTTGCGGAAGAAGTTCTAGATGATGTCTTAATCACTTGCAATAAAAATACTGTTCCATATGATGATGAAAAACCTATGTATGGAAGTGGTATAAGACTAGGTGTTGCAAGTATTACAACTAGAGGTTTCAAAGAACAAGAAGTAAAAGAAGTTGCTTTACTACTTGATCGAGCACTTCGAAATTATGATAATAAAGAAGAGTTAGCAAAAATAAAAAGAGAAGTAATCGAGCTTACAAGTAAGTTTCCGATATATGTATAAATAACAAAAACAGCCACAATGGCTGTTTTTAATTTTCTAATGTTATTTTTAGTCCGAGTTTAGATAGTTTTCCGATTGGGTCTTCATAGCCGCGAAGAAGGGTTTCAATATTGTCTATTTGAGTAATTCCTTTTGTAAGTGTGCTTGCTAAAACTAGGGAAGCTGCACCTCTTAAATCATAGGCAGTTAAATTACTAGGTTTTAATTCTTTACCACCTTTTACAATAACCTTATTGCCCTCAACTTCTATATCTGCTCCCATTTTGATAAGTTCATTAACATGAGAAAGACGATTTGAAAAAATCGTTTCTTCAATTATTGATTCACCATCTATAGTAAGCATTAGTGCAGCAAGAGGTTGCCCCAAGTCGGTTGGAAATCCTGGATATGGTTTAGTTGTTATAAGGAAATTATTTAATGTTTCAGCTCGTTTAATAAATATTTCGTTTTCTTTTATTTTTAGAGTGCAGCCAATTTCTCTTAATAAATCAATTAAAGCAATTAAGTGAGTTGGATTGACGTTTAATACATTAATACCATTTCCAGTTGCGATTGCTCCAAGGATTAAATAAGTACCTGCTTCGATTCTATCGCTAATGATAGTATAATCGGTTTGTTTTAATTTTTTCACGCCTGTTATTTTAATTATTGGTGTTCCTAAACCTTCAATTTTTGCCCCCATAGAAATAAAGAAATTACCTACATCAACAATTTCTGGTTCGATTGCTGCATTTGTTATTGTTGTTATGCCTTTTGCTTTTACTGCTGCTAATATTGTGTTTATTGTAGCTCCAACTGAAGGGAAATCTAAATGAATATTTGTACCTATTAATTTTTTTGCTTTTAGATGGATTTCTTCATCGTTAGTAAGCAGGTTTGCTCCAAGTTTTTGAAAACTTTCTAAGTGAAAATTAATAGGTCTATTACCTAAATTACAACCCCCAGAGTTACTAATTTTTACATTTCCTATCTTACCTAGCATTGAGCCCATAAAGTAATATGAACCACGTAACTTTTTTACAAGTTCATTATTTATATGATAATGAACTTTTCTTTTTGCTTTAATTGTAACAACATTGTTTTCAAAGGTTATTAAATAACCCATATCACGCATTATTTCAATTAGAGTATTTACATCATCTATATTTGGAACATTTCTAATCACTACATCTTCATCGGCTAAAATGGATGCTGGGATTATTGCAACAGCACTATTTTTGGCTCCACTTATATGAACACTACCTTCTAATTTTTGTTTTCCTCTAAGTTTTATTTTCATATTTTCACCTCATATGACACTAAAGTTTATGAAAAATAAATTAAATATATTCTTTTTGCTGTTTCATTTAAAATTTACTTTTAATTAGCATAAAAAAATGGTATTATAGTAATGTAAAAGGGTGAATAGTATGAACGATTTAAAAACAAAGTCATTAGAATTCCACGTTGGTGGAAAAGTAGAAATTAAGTCAAAAGTTAAGCTTGATGATAAAAATGATTTGTCACTAGCTTATTCTCCTGGAGTTGCTTATCCATGTTTGGAGATTGCAGAAGATAAGGAATTAGCATATCGCTACACGTCAAAGCATAATACGATTGCTGTAATTACAGATGGTAGTGCAGTCTTAGGTCTTGGAGATATTGGACCTGTTGCAGCGATGCCAGTAATGGAAGGTAAATGTTTGTTATTTAAGAAGTTCGCAAATGTTGATGCAATTCCAATTTGTATTGATGCAAAAGATACTGAAGAGTTAATTAACACTATTAAAGCAATTGCACCATCATTTGGAGGAATTAATCTTGAAGATATTGCATTCCCAAAATGTGTAGAAGTAGAAGAACGATTAGCAGAAGAGTTAGATATTCCTGTTTTTCATGATGATCAAAAAGGAACAGCAATTGTTACAGCTGCTGCATTAATTAATGCCGCTAGATTAGTAAATAAACCACTTCATACTTTAAGAGTTGCAATGTCAGGTTTTGGTTCAGCTGGAAGTAGTATTGCAAAGTTATTAAAAAAATTAGGTGTAAAAACTATCTATGCTGTTAATAGAAAAGGTATAATTAGTAAAACTAAAGACTACCCAAAAACAGTTACGGATATGTTAGAAAATAACTTAATTGATTCTTATGATATTAAGGACAGAGATGATCTAGCTGAAATAGTTAAAGATTCAGATGTATTTATTGGAGTAAGTGTTCAAGATGTATTAACACCTGAAATGGTTAATACAATGAAAGATAAACCGATTATTTTCGCACTTGCAAATCCAAATCCTGAAATTAGTTATGAAAATGCACAAAAATCAAAAGCATATATTATTGCAACTGGAAGAAGCGATTATCCAAATCAAATAAATAATGTACTTGCTTTTCCGGGCTTATTTAGAGGAATCTTAGATGCTAGATATAAAAAAATTACAGATGAAATGTGTCTTGCAGCAAGTTATGCTATTGCTGACTTAATTAAAGATGAAATTAGACCTGACTATATAGTTCCATCTGTATTTGATGAAAGAGTGGTAGTTGCAGTAAGAAATGCAATAATAGAAACTGGAGAATAATATGAGATATAGATTAGAAAAAGATGCATTTGGTGAAATGCGGGTTCCCCTACAGGCATATTTTGGAGGGGGCTCACAAAGATCTAAAGACCTTTTTCAAATAACTAAACATGGTTTAAACCGCCAAATGATTCGTTCATTTGCTTGGATAAAAAAGTCTGCTGCAAAAGCTAATTTTGATTGTGGTAATATTGATTCAAGGATTGAGAATGCTATCTCACTTGCGTGCGATGAAATCATTAATGGGCGTTTACACGGCCAATTTGTAACCGACTTAGTTCAAGGTGGCTCAGGTATTGCAATGAATACAAATGCCAATGAAGTTATTGCTAACCGTGCTAACGAATTACTAGGCGGTGAAAAAGGTAAATATGATATTGTCCATCCTGACAATCATGTAAATCTAAATCAAGATAGTATTACGGTTGTTTTGATGGCTAGTAAGTTTTCCACAAACAGACTTACTAAAAAGCTTTTAACAGAAACAAAAAAATTACTAAATGCAATTAATGATAAAGTTAATGAATATAACTTAGATAAAAGTACTTATTCATTTGGTCAAGAAATTTTAACCCTTGCTAATACATTGGAAAGAGATATCAAAAAAGTTACTCAAAATTTAGCTTCACTATTAGAAGTTAATGTAACTATTCCAAATGTAATTAGTGAAAATGATGTCTTTACAAAAAAATATATTAAATACTTATCTCAATATGTTGGTGAAAATATCAAACAAATAAAAAACCCGATTATGTTTAACCGAAGCCTAGATGATATTAGTCAAGTATCCTATAGCTTAAAAGCACTTATGAGCAATGTTGCAAAGGGTGCAGGAGATTTAGAGTTACTTGCAAAAGAGGGTAGAATTAATTTAGAGTTTGATGCGATTATGACTATTGAGGTTGTAAAACAGATTTCATTTTATGTAATGGGTAATGACCTTACAGTTCAAAGATCTGTAGAAGCAGGCGAGCTTGACGGTAATATTTATATTCCAATTATTTTTGCTTGTTTATTTGAAATGATCAACTTAACAAGAAGAATAATTAGAATTTATCGTGAGCGCACAATTGAACCAATGAAAATATGATTTAATAAAACTAGTATCTAAAAATGATACTAGTTTTAATTTTTAGTATTATACAGCAATTACTTCTATTTTTTGATATAAAATGTTATAATAAATATAATTTAGGAGGTCAATAATGAAAGCTAAACCTATAGTAAAGTGGGCAGGAGGCAAACGTCAATTACTTGAAAAATTAATTGAGTTTATGCCAACTAAATTTAATAATTACTTTGAGCCATTTGTGGGAGGAGGCGCTTTATTATTTGAACTAATGCCAGCTAAAGCTACAATTAATGATGTAAACAAAGAATTATTAGCAATATACAAAAGCTTAGAAAAAGAAGATTCATATAAATTAATGCTTGAGGAATTAGATATACACGAAAAAAACCATTCTGAAGAGTATTATTATTTAGTAAGAGAACAAGATCGTAAGCCAGGTTTTTTTGATTTACCTATTTGGCAAAGAGCTGCAAGAACTATATATTTAAATAAAAGTTGTTATAATGGATTATATAGAGTAAATAGCAAAGGCTACTTTAACGTCCCTTCAGGAAAAAAGAAAACTGTTAAAACATACGAAATTGATAATATGGATATAATTCATAAATATTTCTCAAGTGAAAGTATAAGGATATTAGAAGGTGATTTTGAGGAAGCTGTAGCAGATGCAAAAGAAGGTGATTTTGTATACTTTGATCCACCATATGATCCTTTTAAAGATAAAAATTCATTTACTGCATATACAAAATATGATTTCACAAAAGAAGATCAAATTAGACTTTCTGAACTATTTAAAAATTTATCTTCAAAAGGAGTTTATGTAATGTTAAGCAACCATAATACTAAATTTATAAACGAATTATATTCAGGATTTAATATTAATGTAGTATATGCAAAAAGGATGATAAATTCAAATTCTAATGGTAGAGGAAATATAGAAGAGGTAATAATTACAAATTATTAAAAGGATTATAAGATGAACCCAAAATTAAAAAAATATACTTATTTTTCAGATAAAGATTTTATATTATATGAAGGAGATACATTTAAACTTCTTAAATATTTTGAGGAAAAATCACTAAATATGATTTTTGCTGATCCTCCGTATTTCTTATCTGGTGATGGAATTACGTGTCGTTCTGGTAAGATGACATCAGTGAAAAAAGCTGCTTGGGATGAAAAGATAAGTACTGAGGAAAAAATAATATTTAATCGTGAATGGATTAGATTATGTAAAGTATTACTAAAAGATAATGGGACATTATGGATAAGTGGAACTTTTCACAATATTTATACCATCGGTGTTGCGTTAGAACTAGAAGGTTTTACAATAATAAATAATATTACTTGGAGAAAGACTAATCCACCACCAAATATTTCATGTAGAGCATTTACACATTCGACAGAAACAGTTTTATGGGCAAAGAAAAATAACTCAAAACATTTATTCAATTACTCATTAATGAAAGAAATTAATGGTGGTAAGCAAATGAAAGATGTTTGGGAATTTTCTATTACAAAACCCTCAGAAAAAAGGGAGGGTAAACATCCTACACAAAAACCGTTAGATCTTTTAAAAAGAATTATTTTATCATCTACAAATGAAGGCGATCTAGTTTTAGATCCTTTTAATGGAAGTGGAACTACAGGAATCGCATGTGTTATGTTAAATAGAAAATATATAGGCATCGACAATGTTACTGAGTATTTAGAATTATCAAAAAATAGATATCTTAAATTGGAGAAGTAAAATGAGAAAATTCACAGAATGGTTAAGTACCTTTAAACCTAATATAGCCAGTTATGATTTTTATGTTGACTTTAATAAAGTCTATCAAGGTGTTCAAAAGTATAGAATAGAATTAAATATTTTAAATTCATTAATCGGTTCAAAAAACATTGAAGAGGACTTTGAAAAAATAATTAAAAAGTATCCAGAAACATTAAAATGTATCCCATTGCTATTAGCTGTTAGACAAAGCGAAATATACGCAATTGATAAAGATGGAGAATTTCTTTACAATTTTAATAAGATGAATTATGACATTAAACAATACAAGGTTTTTATGAGAAAGACGGGATTGTTTAATTTATTGGCGAATCATATTATAAATAATCTAATTGATTATGCACTAGGAGTTGAAACTGGCCTAGATACAAATGCTAGAAAAAATCGCGGTGGTCAAGCAATGGAGAATTTAGTAGAGAGTTTTATAAAGGAAACGGAAGTTGAATATTACAAAGAAATGAGAATTAGTGAAATAGAAAAGATATGGGGTATTGATTTATCGCCAATTTCTAATCAAGGAAAAAATGAAAAAAAGTTTGACTTTGTGGTAAAAACTGAATCCAAAGTTTTTGCAATTGAAACTAATTTCTATAGAAGTGGTGGTTCCAAACTAAACGAAACTGCTCGTTCTTATAAGATGTTAGCTCTTGAATCAAAAAATATTGATTCGTTCACATTTGTTTGGATAACCGATGGAATTGGCTGGAATAGTGCAAGAAAAAATTTGGAAGAGACTTTTGATATACTAAATGAATTGTATAATATTAATGATTTAAAGAATGGAGTATTAAATCAGTTATTTAAAAAAAATAAAGAAAATTCAACACCTCCACATTAATATATAATTGGAGGTGATTTTTTGCTTTATAATGACGATTGCATAAAAGTTTTAAAGAGTTTTAAAGACAATTTTGTAGATATGGTATTTGCTGATCCACCATATTTTCTATCAAATGGCGGATTAAGTATTAATAGTGGTAGGATAGTCTCTGTAAATAAAGGTGAGTGGGATAAGCCTGAAAATTATGAGGATACTTACAAGTTTACGATAAAATGGATAAAGAGCTGTTATAAAGTGTTAAATAATAATGGTACTATTTGGATTAGTGGTACAAAGCATAACATCTTTGATATTAAAAAAGCTTTAGATGAAATTGGTTTTAAAATAATCAACATTATTATTTGGCATAAACTAGATCCTCCACCATTAATATATAAAAACAAATTTAGATTTTCATATGAATTTATTATATGGGCAAAGAAAGGAAATAAACACTTTTTCAATTATGATGTAATGTTTAATGTTAATGATGAAGAAATGCATGATGTTTGGAATTTACCTGCAGTATCAATAAATGAAAAAAAATACGGAAAACATCCAACCCAAAAACCAGAATGCTTATTAGAAAGAATTATTCTAGCATCTACAAAACCAAATCAAGTAGTGTTAGATCCATTTATGGGAAGTGGTACTACTTGTGTAGTTGCAAAAAGATTAAAAAGAAATTATATAGGTATTGAAATAAATAAAAATTATTTTAATATTGCTAAAACAAGAATTGAAAATACAAAAAAAATATCCCAAGATTATTAAATCTTGGGTATTTTTTTATAAAACAAACTTAAACATAACTAACGCATCATAATAATCATCAGTACTATATGTAACTGTAAAATCATCCTTTAATTTACAGCCAGGATAGAATGATCTATTATATG
>Ga0209075_1000141_pt1 | contig 62203 bp, 48 predicted proteins | sample Stecom2011_FD_187523 | JGI IMG/M metagenome (GOLD analysis project Ga0209075, IMG submission 187523) | Agricultural soil microbial communities from Utah to study Nitrogen management - Steer compost 2011 (SPAdes) (version 2) | ecosystem: Environmental > Terrestrial > Soil > Agricultural land...
GAGGAGGCAGGGGCGGTTTTGGAAGAATCTGCGGGAAGGCTTGCCGAGGAGGCAGGGGCGGTTTTGGAAGAATCTGCAGGAAGGCTTGCCGAGGAGGCAGGGGCGGTTTTGGAAGAATCTGCAGGAAGGCTTGCCGAGGAGGCAGGGGCGGTTTTGGAAGAATCTGCGGGAAGGCTTGCCGAGGAGGTAGGGGCGGTTTTGGAAGAATCTGCGGGAAGGCTTGCCGAGGAGGCAGGGGCGGTTTTGGAAGAATCTGCAGGAAGGCTTGCCGAGGAGGCAGGGGCGGTTTCTGCTTCAAACTCTGCAAACAAGTCTCTCACTTGTGCAAAAGCTTCAAGACTCAAAAGAAAAACTAAAAGTATAAGTAAACGATACACCATAATGTAAATGTAACAAAAAACCGTCTCTAAAAGAAACGGTTTTAAGGAATAAAACTTGGTTTGAGTTTAATCTTCTTTTACAACCCAGACTTTAACTGTAGCTTCAACATTACCAAAAACATTTACAGCGACAGAATAAACGCCTAACTGTTTGATTGGCTCTTCAAGAAGGACTTGATTTCGTTGCACTTTAACGCCTTGCATGGTGATGGCTTCTGCAATATCAGCTGCAGTCACAGAACCATACAATCGCTCATCTTCTACCACTCGACGAGTCAAATGGATAGAAACTTCTGACAACTTAGCCGCTAAATCACCAGCAGCAGCCAGTTCTTTTCGAAATTGAGCTTCTATTGCTTCACGATTTTTTTCAATCTCAAGCTTTGCTTCTTTAGTTGCACGAATAGCGAGTCTTTTTGGAAAAAGATAGTTACGAGCATAGCCATCTTTTACCTGTACGATATCAAGCATTTCGCCTAATTTAGCAACGGGGGCTTTTAAAATAACTTCCATGATTTCTCCTTAACGAATACTTTCAGCAACGAAAGGTAAAATAGCCATTTGACGGGCGCGTTTAACAGCCACATTGAGCATTCGTTGATACTTAGCACTAGTACCCGAAATACGACGAGGAATAATTTTACCGCGTTCTGTTATAAAGCGACGGAGCAGTTTTTCATCTTTATAATCAATAAATTGAATATTGTTTTCGGTAAACCAGCAAGATCTTTTGCGACGAACTCGTGATCCATATTTTTTTTCTTCTAACATTATTCGTCCTCCCCATCAGTCATATCATCGTGTGGAATAGAATCACTACTAGATTGAACAGTATTTTTATCGTAAATTATTTCTGTCATTGGATAATCGACAAGAGTCATTCGACGAAGAATGTTGTTATTGTGTTTTAAAGACTGTTCCAATGCATTGATCACAGAAACTTCTGCTTTATAATAAAATATCACATAGTAGCCATGTGTTTTTTTGTTAATAGAATAAGCCAATTTACGCTTACCCCAATCATCTCGACGAAGGATTTCACCTCCAGCCGAAATAATACTCACCATGGACTCGACTTCAGCGTCTATAGCTTCGTCAGAGATCATAGCATCGATGATAACCATCGTTTCGTATTGTCTCATAGTATTTCCCTTTGGACTTTAGCTCAAAACCACCATGGTTTTAAGAGGGTTTGTTCAATTAGAGTCTTCTTAAATGAACAAGCTTAAATATAAAATAAAACAGAAGATTTGTCAAAGCTCTTTAAAGACCAAAACTCCACCCCAACAATAAAGTTTCTGCAGCAAGATTTTTAGAGAATCGCTCCACTTTTAACTCCAAAGATATCCAGCTAGAAAGCATAGAATGCTCTAGTTTTTTCCAATAATTTCGAATGTTAAAAGCTAATCCTACGGTATAGGTCCTATAATGAACTCTAGTAAAATCATATTCATATAAAAAAGAATATAAAAAAGAAAAACTTTGGTTTAAAACAAATGAAGAAGACATATTTAACCCTATAGAAAAGTCCCCCAAAGTGTATGCAGCTGTACACATACAATCTAAAGAATCCTTTGAGACTTCGTCGTGAAGGTCATTCGAGATTCGCTTTTGGATTTTTTTTAAATTTGTATTTTCAAAACCCACTTCTGGGCCAAGGGCAAGCAAAAATCTTGGAGTTAATACTGCAAAATATAAGGATTGAATACTATATCGTTGGTAAAGCAACATACTTTTGGAATCAATATTTCCACCATAAAAACGAAAGCCCATCCCCACACTGAATAAAGGGTGGTAAAAATAATCTACATGAGCCTGCCAAATTCCAATATAATTGCACTCTTCTCCTTCTGGATGAAAAATGCCTGCCCCTAAACCAGCGACCAAACCCTCTCCAGTATAAAGCATTTGATTAGAAAGCACACGATCATGAGCCAAAATTGGCCATACAAAAACAAAGCCGATTATAAAAACAGTCTTGACTATACTTTTAAAAACAAAACTCATAAAGTTAATTTAAACTAAATCTCCTGACTTGACTGCTCTTTTTGAATTTGTTAAAAAAATATTTACAGAAACAAATAAAAAGTGTCTTTTCAAAGCTTTAGAAAATGAAAACCACTAAAAGATCATTGTAAAAGCCTCACTTATAATTTACAATCCACACTTGAGTTAAAAAGCATTCAAAATCTAAAAATTATAAGTGAAGCACATCTTCATTTGTTTGCAGAAATCAGATTCAAAGCGCTTCCCGCTTTAAACCAACTCCATTGTTGCTCATTATAAGTATGATTGAGTGAAATTTTATCAATACTACCATCGGCATGGTGTGCTACCAAAGTGAAGGAAGAATCTGGACTAAAGTTCTCCAAACCAACAATGTCAAAGGAATCCGATTCTTGAATTTTATCATAATCCATAGGATCTGCAAAAGTCAAGGCAAGCATCCCTTGTTTTTTAAGATTAGTCTCATGGATTCGAGCAAAACTTTTTACAATCACCGCTTTCACACCTAAAAATCTAGGCTCCATAGCAGCATGCTCTCGACTAGAACCTTCTCCGTAGTTTTCATCACCGATAACAATAGAACCCAAACCTTGATCACGATACTGTTTAGCCAGGGCAGGAACTTCCATATCCACATTGTCTTTAGACTTCACTTTATTGGTTTCATTATTAAAATAATTCACCGCTCCAATAAGCATATTGTTAGAAATATTTTCTAAATGACCTCGATATTTTAGCCATGGACCCGCCATAGAAATATGGTCTGTAGTGCATTTTCCTTTGACTTTAATAAGCAAAGGACAGCTTTGAATGTCTTTGTTGTCCCACGCAGGGAAAGCTTTTAAAAGCTGCAAACGATCACTTGTCTCTGAAACCACCACAGCAATAGAATCTGGATTGCTAGATGGTGCCACATAGCCTGGCTCTTTAACTTCAAAACCATTAGGAGGTAACTCCATGGATTGAGGAGCCTCTAAACGGACCTCTTGCCCCTCTAAATTCAAAAGAGTGTCTCTTTCTGGATCAAATAAAAGCGTACCACTCAGAGCTGCCATCACAGCCATTTGTGGACTAGAAACAAAAGCGTGCGTATTGGGGTTTCCATCGGCTCGCTTAGCAAAATTTCGATTAAAAGAATGCACAATAGTATTTTTTTCTTGAGATTTTGCACCGGGCCTATCCCACATCCCAATACAAGGACCGCAAGCATTGGTCATAATCACAGCACCAAACTGCTTGAATATATCCATCAAACCGTCTCGCTCTGCAGTGTATCGCACTTGTTCAGAACCTGGATTGATCAATAGAGGGGCTTTGGGCTCCAAGCCTTTTGACAAAGCTTGTTGGATAAGCTCTGCAGCTTGGTATAGGTCTTCGTAACTAGAGTTGGTGCAACTCCCAATTAAAGCCGCGCTCACTTTATCAAAAGACTCAAACTCTGCAAGGGACTCACTCATTTCAGAAACCGGAAAAGCTCGATCTGGGCTAAAAGGACCATTATAATGAGGCTTTAGAGTGGACAAGTCGATTTCTATTACTCTATCAAAATAAAGTTCTGGATTTTCTTCTATTTCTTTGTCTGCACTTAAATCTTTGGCAATTCTATCGGCGGCATCTGCCACAGCTTCTCGCCCTGTAGCACGCAAATAACGGGCCATAGACTCATCGTAACCAAAAGTAGAGCAAGTGGCTCCCACCTCTGCACCCATATTAGCAATCGTAGCTTTACCTGTTGCAGAAATTTGCCTGGCCCCTTCACCAAAATACTCAATGATCGCATTGGTGCCGCCCTTCACGGTCAAAATCCCTGCCAAAGCCAAAATAATATCTTTGGGAGTAGTGAAACCTTGTAAAGAACCTTTGAGATGCACCCCAATTAGTTTTGGGTATTTTAACTCCCAAGGCAAGCCCACCATTGCATCTACCGCATCTGCTCCACCCACACCAATAGCTAGCATCCCAAGCCCACCAGCATTCACCGTATGTGAATCGGTACCAATCATCAATCCACCAGGAAAGGCATAATTTTCTAAAATCACTTGATGGATAATGCCTGCTCCTGGTTTCCAAAAATCAATCCCATATTTAGCAGAAACCGAAGATAAAAAATCATAAACTTCTTTATTGTCTCGAATAGCGGCGGGCAAATCGGCCTCGACCCCATCTTTTGCTACAATCAAATGATCGCAATGCACCGAAGAAGGCACCGCTGTTTTTGGCTTTTTGGCTGTGATAAACTGTAACAAAGCCATTTGAGCCGTAGCGTCTTGCATAGCCACTCGATCGGGGTGGAACTCTGCAAAATCGTGGCCTCGTTCGTATATTTTATTTTGAGTCCCATCAATCAAATGAGAATAAATAATTTTTTCTGAAAGCGTTAAAGGTCGCTTCAATATGTTTCTGGCTTCATCTACACGGGTAGGGATTTTGGAATAAACGGATTGGATCATCTCTAAATCAAATAACATAACACCTCTTTCAATAAACTACCAATAACTTAGAAAATCCTAAGAAAAGTTTCAATCACAAGGTGTTGAGAAGCCTATAAAAAAGCAATAAAATGATGGATGATGATCAGCAGAAGCGGCCTATACAAAAGCAAAGATTTTACTGTCGTTGATAAATCTCTACCATTTTTTTATTAAAGCCCACTTGATAAATCTCTGTATCGTGAAAAGGCCTGTCGTTTAAGTCTAAGTAGTCAGTACGAGTAATAGAGGGCACTAATTTAATATCACCCATAGGAATACAATCTCCTCTTCGAGGGCTTAAAACTAATACTTTTCCATTTAAACTCCAGTTTCCTCCTTGAGGAGCCGGGCAAGCTTTATCGCTATAGGTACTAGAAAATTGATATTCAAAAGTGTTGTCTTTGTTGAATGTCAACACGCTTGGAGGACTGTAGGGCGGAAATAAATAATCTGTATAATCGCCTTGATAATTTACATCGTATAAACCCATCAAATGCCATTCACCTACAAGGCAAGATTCTGTAATGCCATTCTCACAATCTTTTTTCAATTGATCGGCGGCTGAAACATTCTCTGAACAGGCATTCAAAAATAGGATTGAAAACACCAACAATAAAAAAGAGTTTTTCATGAGCACTCCATAAAAAGAAAAATCATACTATTTAAATATACACTAAAAAAGAAAAAACGATGTTTTTACACACTTTTTTTACAATTTAAAACAAACACAGCTTATTCCACTGCCATTCCTAAAAAAAAGAACATCAAAACGGTACATTTTAGAAACAACAACTTATTTCTCCACCATCACCAGGTATATTTTGTAGGAATCTTGCAAAAAACTCACAAAATTCAAGCCCTCTATTCCAATAAAATAAGTTAAAAAAAAGAAATAATCCTCCAAGAAAAGCTTTAGATTGTGAAAATCAAGTTTTTTAAATTCGTTGTCCATAGATGCATTCAATGCTGAAATCCTGAGTTTTATTCTAATAAAAACACCCTAATTGAAAGAGAAAATTCTCCAAGAAAAATAATGGATAAAAACTACAAAAAAAGTTTTTTTATTGATTTTGAAGTCTCACACACGCCTGGTTTTTAAAAAATCTATTTTCTCACTGATGAAATTCAAAGTCCATTGCTTTTTTATGATTTATTTTCTATTATAATAGTAACTTTGGGGGTGCTCTGGTTTCGACAGGGTTACTGAAGTGTTAGTTGCATGCCGAGGGTCTGGTTGGCCTCGTAAAAAAACCGGAAAAACACAAGTGCAAACGAAAATTACGCACTCGCAGCTTAATTAAAGCTACGGCGGGACTGATCCCCAGCTCGGAGGGAGACTGTTTCGCTCATTAAACCGAGCTTTGAGTGATTGTATGTTTAGGGCAACACTCTAAGTTTACTAAACTAGATTTCTAATTCGCCAGCCTTCTAGGGCGTTTATAAATCGAAACTCAAATACAAAGGAAAAGCATGTAGGAGCGTACAGGGATGTGATTTTGGACAGGAGTTCGACTCTCCTCACCTCCATTTATCAAAGGAAAAAGCCGATGATTTGGCTAAAACTACTACAAAACTGTATAGAAGCCTAGAATTGTTAAATTTTAGGCTTAAGTTTTTTTATAAAATCTTCTGATTTTTAATTTTACTGAAAATCACTCTTTGAATAAGGGTGATTTTTTTGTTTTGCTATGGAAATTCTCTAAGGGTTTAGAAGGGGTGGCGGAGAACCCGCAGGGGTCGAAGACAGGGGAAGGCTTTCCCCTCTTTAGCCATTAAAAACAAGAATTATACCCCTTGACGACGAGATTGTACTTCTCTTTTTAAAAAACGAAATATACTGGGACCAAAAAAAAGAAAATAGTTGGAGCAAGAAATCAACAAGTGAAAAGTATATAGCCAAGAACCAAAAAAAGTCTGTTGTAAAAAAAGGACAATGGCAAAGAAAATGGCGATCCATTTGATTTTAATAGGCAATATAAAGAAAAATAAGACTTCGTAAGTTTGATTCAAACTCGCTATTGCAAAAAAGAAAGTACTTAGGAGCAATAAAAAACTATCGACTTTGACCCCTAAAATTAATGAACTTAAAACAACTCCCAACCAACCTATCAAAAAATAAAGACTTAATTTAAAGTTCCCCCACTGTTTTTTTAAGGATTTTAAAATATAATATAAAAACCACCATAAAAATATGCTTAAAAAATCTTTGGTGAGCGGAATAAACATAAAAGTGAAAACTCGCCAAATTTCACCTTGAAATACGGCCTTAGGATCTAAATAAAATCGAATTTCTAAATCTGGATTTTGATAAATTAAAAACAAACCCAAAAGTTGGGCCAATATCAACAAATAACCCAAAAACGGGATTCGCAACCAAGCCGCTTTTTGTTCTAATTTAAGTATCCACTCTGGTAAAATCATCCTGTATCCCCACTTGCCACTTTTATATTTATATAATAGAAAATAAAATTTGTTAAAAGCATTCAAAAAAAACTTTTATGAGTAAAAATGGAGTGTTTGTTATTTTAATTGCTTTTGCAATGTGTTTTTATGAAGAAATGACTGGTCTCATGCCCAAAAACAGCTGTTTTTCTTGTTAATCTTCTCGTTTCATGCTATTTATTCTTTTATAGACTCAAAAAATCTGCACTTTAGCTAGAGTTTTTGTTTTTTAAAGTATTTATTTGAAAATAAGCTGCATTTAAAAGAATAGATGCTTTGTTTTTTTGAAAAAATGAAATTCCTTTAAAGAAAAGCTTAAAAAAATGTAAAATCATTTGGACTCGTTTAAAGGTCTAAATCTATAGTGTTTTTTTGTATTTTTTTTTGGCTAAATCAGTTTATTTAAAATGATGAGTTTTAGCCCTATATTTTTCCTTTTTACACTTTTTTAATCTTTAGTTTTGTATTTATTTTATGCTGATTCACTTAGGAGATTTTATGCAACAGATTACAGAAAAATTAAACGCCAAAGGACTTCGATTGCCCCCTCCCCCTCAAGCCCTTGCTGCTTATGAGCCAGCACTCCGCGTTTTAGATTCAATTTATGTGTCTGGCCAACTTGCCTTTGATGATTTTAAGGGAGTGGTGCCTAGCTCTATTTCACCCGAAAAGGCAATTAAAGCGGCAGAAACAGCTTTTTTGAATGCACTATCTCTTGCTATTTCTCTGCTAAACCCAGAAGAGAAACTGCAATTAATTCAAGTGCAAGGCTTTGTCCAATGTGAGTCTGATTTTAAAGAAATCCCACAGATTATAAATGGAGCTTCTCTTTTGGCTATAGAGTTGTTGGGAGATCAAGGGAAACACACTCGTTTTGCGGTTGGAGTCGCCTCTTTACCTAAAAATAGTCCTGTAGAAATAGCTTGTACTTTTAAAGTATATCTTTAGCTTTGCTTTTTAACCAAGCCCGAATTTCACTCAAAGGCACCTCTTTGGAAGCTTCGGCTAGCTTTGCTCCAAGATCTGTGGCCATTTTTTTGGGGTCCGAACGGTATCCAGCACGAGCCAAGTCTAAGCGGTCTGCATCATAACAGGTGTTGATGCTAATGTTATCACTGGCATGCTCTTTGGTGTGGTAGTGGCAAGCGTGTTTTAATAAGTTGTATTTTTTTTCTTCTAATTCAAAATATTGACCTCGACAAGAGTCCAAAAAAAGTGCAGCTCTAGGCCCGTGTTCGGGGTCATAACCATCATCGATTCGACGAGAGTCATGAAACAAGGCAAAAAGTTTTATTATCGTGGGGTCTGCTCCAGTTTTTTTGGCTAGCAAAAGGCCATTGTGCTCGACTTGTTCCCAATGGTCTAAGCCATGTATAGTTTCTGGCCCCGTCATCCTTTGATCATTGATCATTTTTTTTAATGCTTCGTAGTCAATCCACTTCATAAATGATAGTGTTCCTTTAAATCTGATAAAAATTGAAGGGCCTCGAGAGGGGTCATTTCTTCTGGTTTTAAACGAGAAAGCTCTTCACAAATGAGCGTGGCATTTTCGTCTGGAGGAGCAAAGATATCAACTTGAGGAGTTTCTTTTATTTGTTTTTCTACAGACACATCACTAGGGTCTAATTGATGTTTTTCTAATCGATGTAAAATTCGCCTGGCCCTGCGAACCACATTGGGTGGAAGCCCTGCCATTTCTGCTACATGAATTCCATAACTGGAGTCACAAGCTCCTTTCGCTATTTGATGTAAAAAAATCAATTTATTGTTTTTTTCTTGAACTAAAACCTGATAGTTTTCTGCTTTGGGAAGGCTGTCTATAAGACTTGTAAGCTCGTGATAGTGTGTGGCAAATAAAGTCAAAGGAGATTCGCAGTCTTCTTCACCATGCAAAGTCTCGACGATGGCCCAAGCAATGGAAAGCCCATCAAAAGTACTGGTTCCACGACCAATTTCATCGAGTAAAATTAAACTTTTTGGACTTGCATTTCGAAGGATGTTGGCGGTTTCTACCATTTCTACCATGAATGTAGAGAGTCCTTTGGACAAACGGTCACTAGCACCTACTCGTGTGAAAATTCGATCGACTATTCCTATTTTCGCCGATTTAGCAGGCACAAAAGAACCCATTTGAGCCATTAAAACGATGAGCCCAGTTTGCCTTAAATAAGTAGACTTTCCTGCCATATTAGGTCCAGTGATCAGCATGAATCGTTCGTGTTCACTGCTGAGAGCTATGTCATTGGGTACAAAACGCTGATTTGGATTGGCAGCCACAATCACAGGATGAAAGCCCTCTACTATTTCGACACCGTTTGCCTCATGGACTTGAGCTCGACAATAATTATAACGCCGTGCTGCGATGCTTAAGCTGTAAAGTACATCTAATTTTGCAATAGCCCCAGCTATTTTTTGAAATAAGGAACGCCAAGAATTGACCTTTTCTCTCAATTCACAAAAAATTTTATATTCTTCTTCGTGGATTTGCACCTCTGCATTAGAGATGATAGATTCATACTCTTTCATTTGAGGGGTGATGTATCGCTCTGCATTGACTGTGGTTTGTTTTCGAATATATTCTTCGGGAACTTTTTGTGTTTGTGCTTTGGTCACTTCGATGTAATAACCAAAAACTTTGTTAAAGCCTACTTTTAAGGTGGTGATGCCTAGTCGTTCTTTTTCACGCGCTTCTAAAGAAGCCATCCACTCTTTTTTGTCTTTGATCTCGGCATGCATGGCATCTAAGGTCTCGCTTGCCCCTTCTTTAATCATGCCACCTTCACGAATGGTTAAAGGTAAATCCTCTTTTAGAAAGCTTAAAATTTCTTCTCCACGACCTTTGGCTTGCTCTAAAATAACATATAAATCTTTAAAAATTGGGGAATCTAAAGATAATATAGAAGCCGACAGAGTGATAGATTTCAATAAAGAAGTTCCCAAACCTGCTAAATCTCGTGCATTGGCTCTTCCAGCACCCACTCTTCCCATCAAGCGTTCTATGTCTAATATTTCTTGAAGCTCTTGTTTTAATTCATCTAAAATAATAGGATTTTGGACTAATTCTGCAATGGCTTCACTTCTTTTTTCGATAGCCTGGACTTTAATCAAGGGGTGCACTATCCAGTCTTTGAGCAATCGTCCACCCATAGCGGTAACCGTGTGGTCTAACACTGCATTGAGAGTGCTTTTAGTGTCTTCTATATTTAAGGGACGAATCAACTCTAAGTGTCTTTGAGTGGCTGGATCTAGAATCATGTAGTCGCCTAAGTTCAAAAACTCCAAGCGAGTGATATGAGATAATGCAGATTTTTTTTGTTCTAATAAATAAGCTAATAATGCCCCAGCGACTCGCAACTCATTTTCCTTGGCCTCTAAGCCCAAGGACTCTATACTGTCTACTTTAAAATGAGAGACTAAGGTGTGAGTGGCTTGAGACTCTTCAAAGTAAAACTTATCTAAAGGAGTTTTTAAAATAGACTCGTAGTCCAACAAAGTTTCCAAAGAATCAGGGATTTCCTGCCCCTCAAGGATCAAAACTTCACTTGGATTTTTTTTGGAGAACTCACTTTCAAAGACATTATAAGAAGAAATTGAAACAGAGAAAAAACCTGTAGAAACATCGGCAAAAGAAAAAGCAATTTGATCTTTTGAAGTGACTAGTATTGCACATAAATAATTGGCTTCTTTTTCTACTAAATTCCCTTCACTCATCGTGGTGCCCGCACTGATAATTTCTACTACTCCTCTTTTTACAAGCCCTTTAGCCTGTTTGGGATCTTCTAGTTGTTCACAAATTGCCACTCTGTACCCTGCATCAATCATTTTAGGGATATAGCGTTCTGCTGCATGGTATGGAAAACCACACAAAGGAGTAGAAGAAGCTGCCCCATTATTTCTAGAAGTTAGAGTTAAACCTAAAATTTTTGAAGCTGTTTTAGCATCTTCATCAAAAAGTTCATAAAAATCTCCCAAACGAAAAAACAAAATACAATCTGGATTTTCACTTTTGAGTTCATTGTATTGTCGCATTAAAGGGGTCATGGACTACCCATACTGAGTTCTACTTGATCGGGATTATCGTTCGAAGAAGACATTTCACTGATAGAATCCGGTCTCTCGTATTGAGGGATAAGCATTCCCGCTGAAATTAACTCATCAAACTCTCTGAGTCTAGGTAAATCTTCGGGGATGCGATTGATACCAAAATAAGTCATAAACTCTGTGGTAGTGACATAGGTATAAGGGTTACCCACTGTTTCTGCCCTTGCTCCAAGAGCTATTAACTTTTTTTCCAATAAATTTCTAAGAGGAGCATCAGAAGAAACCCCTCTCACTTGCTCTATCCCAGCTCGAGTGATTGGCTGCTGGTAAGCCACTACAGCCAAAGTTTCGAGTGCCGCTTGAGATAGTCGTCTTGCTGCTATATCCGGGAACAATTTGCGAACCCAAGGATAGTATTTTGAACGAGTTCTAAAACGATAGCCTCCAGCATGTTCTACGATTTCAAAAGGAGAATGAATTTGATTTAGAGAATCGTTGGCATTGATCAAAGCGTTTGCCACCATACGAGCATCAATAAAGTCTCCTAAAATAGAACGAATTTTTTTGAGTGTCACCACTTCGGGAGAGGCAAAAACAATTGCCTGAATAATACGCGCCAAATCTTCGCTGTTTTCGACTTGTGGCAAATCATTAGATGCATCCTCTAAATATTCTGTGTTTTCGTCTTTGTTTTTATCCATTCTACTAAGCCCTAAAAAATATCACGATTTAAAAGTTTACCTTGAGTCAAACTAAGTCGGCGAAAAGGACTGTCTAAATAAAAATCAGGGTTATGCGTGGCCATAACAACAGTTGTCCCTCTAGCGTTGATTTCTTTAAATATAGAAAAAACTTCATTGGCATTGTCTGGATCCAAATTTCCTGTAGGTTCGTCTGCTAAAAGCAAGTAAGGGTTGTGCACTATTGCCCTTGCAATGGCTACTCTCTGCTGCTCTCCACCAGACAGCGTATAGGGCATAGCCAATCGTTTTGCTGTGATTCCAACTAAAGCGAGTGCATCAAAAACCTTCAATTTTATCTCTTTGTTTCTAACCCCCACCATTCGAAGTGCTAAGGCTACATTTTCGTACACATTTCTATCGGATAAAAGCTTGAAATCTTGAAAAACCACTCCCAAATAGCGTCTAAGTGTTTGGATGGACGCATCTTTAGTGGTTTTACTGTCATAAAATGCTGTAGGACTAAATTTCACTGTAATTTGTCCACCCCGTTGAGTGTCTGGCCTATCGTCCATATAAATCATTTTCAAAAAAGTCGATTTACCCGCTCCAGAATGGCCTGTTAAAAATACAAATTCACCTTTATAAATACGACAGGTGATGTCCGAAAGGGCTCTCCAATCGTCTTCATATGTTTTGGTGACATGAGAAAATCGAATCATCAGCTTTTATTCCTTCGATAACACAAAATGAATTCTTTCTGCTTTTCGGTTTCCTTTTTTCTCACTAAAATCAGAATAAGTCGCTTTTATTTTAAGTGAATTTGAGCGAGCTAAATTTTCAAAAAAAGAAATCGGATAAACAACTTGTTCGTGAAGTTCTGTGTAGCGTTTATAAAGCTTATCTTCTGTTTGTACAAAAAAATTAAACTCATTGTATTGTTTTTTTGCTATAAAATCATACCAAGAGTGCCTGGCTATAAAATCGTCTTTGATTTGCACTAAATCGTGAAGATCTTCGAAATGAGTGTAACTGTTGTATTCGGTAGTGGCATCAAAAACAAAAAGACCACCCTGATTTAATAATCTATAAACTTCTTCAAAAAACAATTGTAGTTTCAAAGGTGACAAATAGTTAATAGCATCGTAGGTCATCAAAATCAAATCGAAAGGACCGCGTAAAGGAATAGCACTAGCATCTGCAACTAATCGATGACCGCTCCATTTTGGAGATGCTAAAGAAATCATTGCAATAGAAATGTCTGTAGTCACTCTAGACTTCACACTAGAAAAACGCAAGTTTTCTGCTAAAGAACCTGTACCAGCTCCAAGCTCTAAAATAGATTCAGGCTCGAGACCTTCTTTTTTTATGATTTTTTTTAAAAAGCTAGCCCACATGGAGTAATCGACATGTTTCATCACTGTTTCATAATAACTCGCTAAAACATGATACGGAACACTCATTCTTTGTGCCTAACCTCGATGTGAACTTCTTGACGCCATTTTTGAACAAAAGCTTGTAATTTCTTGTTTTCCATTTGACTGGCTGCTAGAGCCTCTATTTTCTGGTAATCTTCTTCTATATTGAGTTCCCTCACCTCTCGCTCATCATCTAAGCGAAACAAATGATAGGAGTCATCAATCAATACAGGCTCTGAGATTTCTCCAACACTCAATCGAGAAATGGTCTGCACATAATTAGAGTCAAATTCATTCCTTTGAAACCACCCTAAATCGCCCCCTTTAAAGTTTGTTTCTAGATCTTCACTCCATTTTTTTGCCGCTAAAGCAAAGCTTTTTTTATCGTGAATATTGCTTCGTATTGAATCTGCTTTACTCAACACTTTTAAAGAGTCTTCTTTAGAAGCTTGTACTTTTAGCAAAATGTGTGCTGAGCGAGTGGCGTTTTCTTTTCGACCCACCAATCTTATAATATGAAAACCTTGTGAGGTTTTCACAGGTTTTTCTGTATATTCCCCATTTTTTAACCTCTCTAATGCCCGTTCGTAAGCTGGTTCAAAAAGCCCTTTTCTCACAAAACCCAAATCCCCACCCTTTTCTTTCAAGGAATCTTGAGAGTGATTTTTAGTCAAAACATCCCAATGGACTCCCTGGTCCAAACTATCAATTAACATCAGTGCTTTTTTTTCCACAGAATCTACTATAGATGGATTGGCTTCTATTTTCAATTGCAAGTGACTCACCGATATACAATTATACTGTTTGGGTAAAGAATCCTTATAAGCTTCATAAAAGGCTAAGACTTCTTTTTTTGTGGGGCTAATGACACCCACATGCAGCTGACGAATACGAGTCACCAAGATATGATCTCGAATTTGTTTGCTCAACTGCTCTCTATATTGGGCCATGCTAATTCCTAATTGATTTTGAATAGCCTTTTCTAATGTAGCCAAATCAATATTTTGACTAGCAGCGAGAGAAGTTAAATGCATAGAAACTCGTTGATCCACTTCCTCATCTGCAACCACAATAGAGTCTATCGAAACACGACTCAATAAGACCTTTTCATCGATCAAATGGTTTAAAACAAAAGACATTTGCTCTGTTTCAGACATGTTTTGAGCTTCTGGAGAGTTTTTAAATTGATAAAAATGATTTAACAACTCAGAACGCATGATAGGTTTTCCATCAACAATAGCTGCGATGGACTCCATTAAAACAGGAGTTGCCCACAAGAAGTGAGTGAAAGTCAAAAACAAAACAACATAAAACAATCGAATCATTTATTCCTCTTTTTTGTTAAAGAATCCGCAAACAACTCAGAATTTGAATATATAGGAAGTTTCTTTTTCAAGTTTAATTTAAAGCTTTTTAGTGCTTCTTGTCTCTTATGCATATAAGAAAGGTCTTTGGCTAACGCTGAAACAGAGTCAAAAGGAATCACTGTACCCGAATCTTGCCTAGCTGTAATTACAATACTTTTTAATAAGCCACCACAAGCCTTAGGCTGTGAAAGTTTCCCTAGCTCCAGTTCTCGCAAGTCCACCGCCAAGCAAGAGTCAGGCGTTTCTAAGACTTCATTAAAAGCAGTTTTCGTTTTCAATCGAAAATCACTCGAAGGCTCTGCAGAAAAAACTGAAGATTGCTTTGACTTATAATAACTAGAAGCCCACTTCCATTCGTTGTAAGAAATAATAAAACCAGACCAAATCCACTTGTCATACAAAAAATGTTCAGGATTGGAGTCATAAAAGCTTCGAATTTCTTTGGGGCTTACAGATATAGAGTCCACTTCTTTAGCAGTGAAAGCGTCAACTACAATTTTTCTTTCTGCCGACCGAATGCGTTCTCTCACCGATTTTTCTCGATTAAAGCCTTGATTTAAAGCCGCCTGATAAATCGATTCTTCGTCAATCCAGTTTTCGATCCATACTATTTTTTCGCGTTTTGAAAGAGAATCCCAAGATTGCACTTTCGATTTTAAATAAGATTCCTTTAACTTCACTTCACCCACAGATGCAAGCACTGGATCCGAGTTAAACCAAGAAAATTCACAAGCCACCAAGCTCAAAAGACTAAAAAAAACTAATAAAAATTTCATAGATTCTAATTTAGAAAAACTTTCGAAAAAAAAATTTAAAGCTTTGCAAAACGCTCTTTTAATACATGCAAATCTTGTTTTTGAAGAGTCTCTTGCTCTTTTTTATAAAAAAAACCTTTTTTATGCCCCTGTAACTCTAGTTTTTCGTATAAAACTTGTGCTCGAATCCAAATGTCAAAATTGTTTTGATCACGCGATTTGCAACGATCCAAGTCTTTGATAAACTCATTAAACTCTAAATCCAGTTTTGGAGTGTCCAATTTTTCTGTTATCCATGGCCTAAATAAATTTCTCAAATGTTTGGAATTTTCTAAAAACGGTTCTGAAACAGGTGAAAAATCTTCGCCATTCAAATAAGCCCGAATAAACAAAATTCGATTGAACTTTAAGCCCAACTCCATATAGTTTGTCAGCGTTTTACGCAAGTCCTCACCTATTCTAAGGTTTATTAAAGGCCACGCTTTTACAAAAATCTTTTTCCCTAAATAACCACTTTCCAAAATAAAGCGAATCAAAACATTTTGCAAATCCTCTTTTATTTCTAAAGTGAGACTCCTTAAATCATTGAAACTTTTAGTTTTTTTATGACTTTTTAAACCCGTAGTTTCTGGTGTTTTTAAGTCTTTTTCAATAAATTCTTCTACTTTCAATCCATCTAAAATTAAAATCTCAAGGATCCTTTCGAAATCCAACTTGAATCTAGGGTCTTGAATCAAAACTTTTTTAAAAAAGGGATAAATAGCGTCGCGTATTTTTTCTTTTTTTTGCAGAAAATCTTTACTGTTTTGAAAACTTCTTAGTCTTTTTTCGATAGCAGTAAAAAAGTCATATTCTTCAATAGAAATAATCCTGTTACTACTTTTTAAATAATAAAAAGCGGGAAATCGATAATAAACTTCACTCTTTAATAAATTCTTTTCTACAGCATCAAAAAACTGAAAAGCCCCCCACTCTGGACTTAAATCTAACACCAAATTCCCTTCTGTATTCAAAACTTCTAAATGTAAATTTAGATGGGCTTCTTTTTCTAGATTCAAATGAAATTGAAAGCCCTCTTTTTCTCGCCATTTTTTACAAGCCAAAATCAAAGCATAAAAAGGAGATTTAAAAACATTTTTCTCTAAAAACTCACAAAAAACATCATCTAAACACCCGTAATCTTCTCGCATTAAAACTTGTAATTTTTTATTTTGCCCTTGAATCAAAAAGTCTAAAATCCAATGCCTCCAAACCTCTACTTTTAAAGCAAATGTCGATGGATTTAGCTCTGTAATCAACGAGATAGGCAAGTTCAAACTAAGACCATCATTGCTTAAAGAAGCATTAAAAACAAAACTTCCTTTTATTTTTTGACCACCCAAATAAAAATAAGAAAACTCTTCTTTTTCTGAATCTTTCTTTTGAACCCTTTGCTTTTTATTGAACGAAGGAATCTTCAACTTGTGTTCAAACTTTTCGTGATATTCTACACCCGATGGCGTAGCTTCTAAAAAATAATCTAGTTTATATTTTAAATCCCGATCTCCATTTTTCACAATATAATCTTTTAAAGATCTTATGGAATTTACCCCTTCTATCTTTGACACAAACCAATCTACCTGTGCGTCTTCAGATGGAACTAAACCAAAGTTTCGTTCTCTAGCTTCTATAGCCTCTAAAGTTTTCAAGACTTTTTGATTGTGTTTCATAAATTCAAAAGGTCTAATCATATCCATCAAAACCACTGCTTCTCTAAAAAACACAATAGCCGCTTCATCAGGATCTATTTTTGCATAATCTCGTTTTTTCCCTTTACTTATCAATAAACCTTTGAACAAAACCTCTTCACTAATTTCTACAAAGCCCCTTTCTCTATTCCAAAAGGGAGCATAGTATCGAACAGAGCACAAGTTTTTAGCGAGTTTGTATATCCATTCCGGCTTAATTTCTGCATTTTTTGTCAAATAAACCCGACTTGTTTCTCTAATTTCTGCTGCAAATAAAAAATCCACCTTTCTTTTGTGCAGATCACTCCCTGGAAAAACATAAGCTTCTCGGCCAGAACTTAATTTAAAACAGTTTTTCTCGTTATCTCGTTTAGCGACACCGCTTAAAAAACCAGAAAGCAAAGCCATGTGAAAAGTATCTCGATGAAAAGAATCTAAAGCACAGGCTTCTTCCATATGCTTCAATCTCATTAACCTGGAATACTGCTCCACCAAGTCTATCCACTCTTTCACTCGTAAAAAATGCAAAAAATGTTGTGTACAGAAACGACGCAAGACATTCCACGAACGCCTGTTTTCGGCCTTATTTATACTATTCCATAGAGCAATAAAAACCAGAAAATCACTTTTATGTCCCATCCATTTTCGGTGCAATTCTCGAGCTTTTAGTTTTTCTGGAGCTTCTGATGGGAACAACCTTGGATCTTGAATAGAAAGAGCTGCAGTCACAATTAAAGTAGGCTTTAACACATTCAACTCACGAGCTCTCAAAAGCACAGCCGAAAGAGACACATCCATAGGGAGTTTTGCCATCTCAAATCCAAGAGGGGTGACCGAGGCTCCTTGAATACTATCGTCCAAGGCTCCCAACTCGAATAAAACTTTATATGCACCTCTAAATGCAGACTTTGGTGGGGCTTGTAAAAAAGAAAACTCATCGACATTCAAACCTAAACTTTGCAATTGAAGCACCACATTAGCCAAGTTAGAGCGACGAATCTCTGGTTCACTAAAATCTTCTCTCTCTAAAAAATCCTCTTCACTATAAAGCCGCACACACACACCCTCTTTCACTCGACCAGCACGGCCCGCCCTTTGCATTGCACTCGCCTTAGACACTTTTTCTATAGGAAGGCCTTGAATTCTGGATTGGGCATTGTATCTAGAAATCCTTGCTAGCCCAGAATCTACCACATACCGAATCCCTGGGATTGTAAGCGAAGTTTCGGCGATATTAGTCGCAAGCACCACCCTTATCTTAGAAGATGGGTTAAAAACTCGTCGTTGTTCTGCAGGTGACATCCTTCCAAAAAGGGGCAACACATCAAAAGTGCGTTCTTGAAGCTCATTTTGAAGCAAAGCCTTTAAATCTATAATGTCTTGTTCTGTAGGCAAAAAACAGAGCAAGTGGTCGGGATTTTCTGATAAAACATCCACAATGATTTTTTTCGCAAAATCCACCAGAGTTTCCATTTCCTCGTTTTCTTCTTCAGCTTTAAAATCGGAGTAAAAAATCTCCACAGGAAAAGAGCGGCCCTCGGCTTTTAACACCACTGCATTTTTATAAAAATCTTGTAAAAGGGCACCATCTAAGGTAGCCGACGCAATAACCAAGCGGAATTCGGGTCTTTTTTCTAAAACAGTCTTGAATATCCCAAGCAATATATCGATATTCAAAGATCGTTCATGCACTTCATCGATCATCACTGCAGCGTAGCGTTTAAAAAGTTTATCTTTTCTAAACTCTTGCAACAATATACCATCGGTCATCACTTTTATGGGAGCGTCCGCGGGTCCTTCTTCCAAAAATCGAATCCGAGTCGAGACTAAACTTGGGTTTTTAAGCTCTTCTCTCAAGCGATCAGCAATAGACAAAGCCGCCAATCGTCTAGGCTCTGTCACCCCAATACGCCCTAACTTTGTCAAAGAGGACTCCAGCAAAAATTTGGGCAATTGCGTAGACTTTCCAGAACCTGTATCGGCTTGAACAATAATCACCTGGTGGCTTTTCAATAGTTTTAAAAACTCTTCTTTTTTTGCCACCACTGGCAAATCAGGATATTCAATTTTCATTATAAAAAAACACTTGAATCGGGCAATTAAATACGACTAATAAAGTCATCCACATCGTCGCAATCGTCTAAAATCTTTGCAATTTCTGTAGCCGAACTCCACTCGTTTTCTGAATTAGAACCCCAGACAGGGAGTTTATCCACCCCCTCCAGTTCTATCTCCAAATTTTCTTTAACCAAAGCATCTAGCACCGTCTTTAATTTAGATCGAAGCGAATGAAACTCTTCTTTATCCAATTCAAAAATCTCCCCTTGGTAACGCATCAAAGGAGTTTTACAACGATTACAAATCAACACAATCATCGACGATGCCTTTCCTTGCATCTCGATTTCCATATTCAAGCCACATTCTGGGCATGTTAACGACATATGATCCATATAAAAAAAATAGTCATTTTTAAAAAAAATAAATCAAAAAATAAAACATTCACCCTATTTATTTATTATTATGAAGTTTCAGAAGCGCCTCGAAGACTTCTATTCACACAAAAGCATCCAAGTTCTAAAAAACACAGATCCCTCTAAATTCCAAATACAAGTGTTTTTTTTGTTTTTTTTTATTAAATTTCTAAAATCATGATGGAATCGAGATATACCCCCCAAGAAGTAGAAGCTCGCTGGCACAGCGAATGGCAAAAACACAAAAGTTTTAAACCTTCTCACCAAGGCGAAGCTTTTTCTATAGTCATCCCACCACCCAATGTAACTGGTGCCTTACATCTTGGACATGCACTGAACAATACAATTCAAGACATTTTAGTGCGTTACAAACGCAAAATGGGCTATAACACACTTTGGATACCTGGCACAGACCATGCCGGTATAGCCACACAAGCCGTCGTAGAAAAACGCTTATTGCAAGACGAAAACAAAACTCGCCACGATATTGGCAGAGAAGCGTTAATCCAACGAATCTGGGATTGGAAAGACACTTATGAAAATCGAATCACCGAGCAACTTAAAAGTTTAGGCTCTAGCTGTGACTGGGATCGACAAAGATTCACTCTGGACCCTATCTGTGCTAAAGCTGTTCGACATTCTTTTTTCAACTTATTTAAAAAATCTCTTATCTATAGAGGAAAAAGACTTGTCAATTGGGACACTCATCTACAAACCGCCGTTGCCGACGATGAAATCTACCATCAAAGCGTAAAAAGTTTTTTTTGGACCTTTAAATACCCTCTAGCCGATGCTTCGGGCTATATTCCTGTTGGAACTACTCGTCCAGAAACTATTTTAGGGGATACCGCTCTAGCCGTACATCCAGACGATCCACGCTATCAAAAATACATAGGTAAAAATGTATTAGTTCCTTTTACCCATCGTGAAATCCCTGTGATCGCCGACGCTCTATTGGTAGATCCAGAGTTTGGAACAGGCACGGTAAAAGTCACACCAGCACACGATCCCAATGATTATTTAACTGGAATCAGACACCAACTTCCTATGATAAATATTTTAAATCAAGATGGAAGTCTCAACGAAAACGCAGGAAAATTTCAAGGTCTAAAAGGGCAAAAAGCAAGAGACGCAGTAGTAGAAGCCTTGATAGAACAAGATTTACTCATTCAAGTCGAAGACCACGAGATGCAAGTGGGACACAGTGATCGTTCTAAGACAGTAATAGAGCCTTACCTAAGTGACCAGTGGTTTGTAAAAATGGAAGATTTGGCCGAAAACGCTATGCAAGCTGTGAGAAACAAAGAAGTCCAGTTTTATCCACAACGCTATAGCAAAAACTACTTAGACTGGTTAGGAGAAAAACGAGATTGGTGTATTAGCAGGCAACTGTGGTGGGGGCATCAAATTCCAATTTGGCACACTCAAACTGCGAGTTTAGAAGACTTACAAAAAGCCTTTCATGGTCGAGACGATATTTTTTACATGGCTTCCGAAAAAGGCGGCTGGTTAGTCTGCTCTAAAGAAGAAGACCTTTCGACAAACGCTATTCCCGGGCATTTTTTAGAGAGAGACCCCGATGTTTTAGACACTTGGTTTTCTAGTGCTCTATGGCCACACAGCACTATGGGTTATCCAGAACAAACCGAAGACTTAAAAACTTTTTACCCTACTTCTGTTTTGGTCACCAGTCGAGATATTATTACTCTATGGGTGGCTCGCATGGTGATTTTCAGTCAAGAAAACATGGGGACTATTCCATTTTCACAAGTTTATATCCACCCCAAAATCATGGACGGTCAAGGACGAACCATGAGTAAATCTTTGGGCAATGGAGTGGATCCTTTGGATATAGAAGAAAAATACGGGACCGATGCCCTTCGCTTTGTCATGGCCAGCCTATGCACAGACAATCAAGATGTCAGGCTCCCAGTAAAAGCAGAAAAACAAACCGATGGACGGACGATCAACACCTCTGAAAAATTTGAAATCGGGCGAAACTTCAGCAACAAACTGTGGAACGCTTGTCGATTTTTATACCCCCATCTTAACGAAGCCGGGGCTCTACAAGGTGTTGAGCTTCCCATAGATTCTAAACTATTTCACTTAGAAGATGAATGGATATTGAGTCGCTTAAATAGCACTATTGTAGACACTCAAAAAATGATTGAAGAATTTCGATTTGCAGAGCTTTCTCAATTTTTGTATCGCTTTGTCTGGAACGATGTTTGCAGTCAATATTTAGAAATAAAAAAATCCATCATCCAGCAAGAAAATTTAGATGACAACAAGAAGAACGCCATGGCCTTGTTGGCTTTTGTCCTTCGAAATGTGATCGATTTACTCCACCCTGTGATGCCTTTTATCACAGAAGAACTCAACAGGATACTATTTCCAGGCACCGAACTTGTAATTTCTCGTCCTTTTCCAAAAGCACAGACAGAGAAAATCAACCCTAATATCGAAAAATCTTTTGAAAGAGCCTTTGAAGTGGTGGAAAACTTACGAGCACTACGAGGTCGCTACAATATATCTCCAGCAACATTGTTAGACACAGTATTATCCGTGAATTTAGAAAAAACAAAAGAAGATTTGCAACAATGTGCCTCTATCATGACAGAACTCGGTGGCATCAAGCAACTCGAAATCGCTGTAAACGCTACAAAACCAAAATTTAGTGCCAGCTTCCTTCTATCTGGTGCAGAAGCTTATGTCCCACTAGAAGGGATTTTAGATCCTATAACAGAAAGCGAACGACTCCAAAAAGAAATTGAAAAAGCGAAATCTTTTGTCAATAATTTAGAGAAAAAACTGTCAAACCCAGGCTTTGTCGCAAAAGCTCCTCCCGAAATTTTAGAAGGAGAAAGACAAAAACTGGCAACTCAACTTCATATTATAGATAAAAACCAAAAAGCACTCGAAGAACTTCTTTAAAGTTAAAAGCATGCAAAGACTAAAAAAAGTACTCCTAAACTTGCTAAAAATTGGCATTAGTCTTTCTGGTTTAATTTATATTTTTCATAAAATTCCGGTGCAGAAAGCTTTTTCTCATTGGTCCATAGAAATGCTACCATGGGTTTTTTTAAGCCTTTTACTTTCTATCTTATCCATGTTTTTTCAAGGGAAACGCTGGCGTGCTTTATTATTAGAAAAAGGCAAGGCTATTTCTTTAAAATATTATTATTCCTATATTGCTTTGGGGTATTTTTTTAATAATTTATTGCCCGGTGGCATTGGTGGTGATGCTGTTAAAACAGTGCTTTTCGGAAGAAGATTTGGAGACACCATTCAATCGGTAGCGGCCATCATCGTTTCTAGGATCATTGGTTTACTCGCCGTATTCATCTTATTTTTCATTGCTCTTCCCTTTGTGCTAAGCCATTATACTTTACCTACTCACTATACTGTTTTCATAGTGTTTTTGTTTTTATTCACACTGGTATGCTTAATGAGTGTTTTCATTATCGACAAAAGCCCTAGATTGAGTCTTTGGATTCGTCGATTTTCATTTTTAATAAAAGTGAAAGAATCATTTTCTATATACAAGTCTCATAAAATAAACATCATCAACGCATTTATAGATTCCATTTGGATTCAAATTTTAGCCATTCTAATGAATTTTTGCTTTTTCAAAGCCTTTCAACTGCATATTGACCTTTTAACTATCACCGTTTTTACTACAATCACAGTCACTTTGACCATGCTTCCCATTTCTATTAATGGAATAGGCATTCGAGAAAATGTGCAAGTCAGTCTTTATAGTGTTTTACTTGGCATTCCAGCAGATTTAGTCTTAGCCGCTACTCTGGTGAGCTATATCCCCATCTTATTTCAAGCCATCCAAGGTGCTATCGTTTTTGTTCAAATCCCAAAGACGCAAAGAAGCAGATAAACTATAAGCCTTTCTTGATACAAAGACATTATTTACTATATTTTCAATAAAAAAAACTATGCCTTTATTTTTTCATCTATAAATCGTTTAAATAGAATAAGCACTTTGAAATTCATTTGTTTTCTCAAAAATGCTTTTCTATTGAAATGGACATAAAAACCCTAGTCTTTCATTTTTTAAGGTGCATCTTTGAATATTGAACGAAAAAAGCCACACAATGCCTTAAAGCAAACACACCTAGATTTGAAGTCTTTCAGTCTATCTGGTTTTTCTATTTCTGGTCTGGCAACTTACCACCTTTTGCCAGAATTAAACTTTGCTGTGGACATGGGAGAATGTCCTATTTCGGCTATACCTATTGATCATGTGTTTTTAACCCATGCTCACGGCGATCATAGTCGCTGCTTGATGCGACACCACAGCCTTAGAAAAATGATGAACATTCCCAAAGATGCAGCTTATTATCTTTCCGAATCCATATACAAACAGGCCGTCCAGTGGATTCGTTCCGAAGCACTTTTCGAAGGTGTCCCCGAAGACCGCATTCAAACACCTAATTTAATTCCCCTCAAAACAGGCCAAAAAACACACCTTCAGTACAGAAAAAACCTAGCACTTGAAGCTTTTGAAGTCAATCACTCCGTCCCAGCTCTGGGATTCACTCTTTTTGATTACAAAAAAAAGCTCAAAGAAGAGTACCTAAGCTATAGTCCTCAAGAAATCATCCAACTTAGAAAAAACAACACCCTTATCACCAACGATATTTACACTCCTATTATCACTTTTATGGGAGACTGTCGAAGCGATAGCTTGACCAGCAATGATTCTATCTGGAATTCTCCAGTATTAGTCATGGAATGCACTTTTATTGATGAAAATGAAGAAACAATGGCCACCAAAAAAGGACACACTCATTTAAACCAAATTATTCAGATTTTCAATGAAAAAAAAGAAGAAATTCGATGTGAAACGATCGTCCTCAATCATTTTTCTATGAAATACTCCACTAAACATATTATAAATACTTTAAAACAAAAACTACCCGATTTTATAAAAAACAAAGTGATGTTAATGATATGAACCAAGAGAGAAAAAAGAAAACCATTATCCCCGAGTTTTATCGAGACCTAAAGAAATCCAATACACACCCCGCTTTGTATTATTTTTCATTTAGAAAATCTTCTAAAAACTCAAAAAAACCAATCCCTACTCCAGACAATCTCCCCCATAAAATTGATTTCAAATGGGATCAAATTTTTGATTCTACAGGCCACATTGAAATAGAAATAGGCTCTGGCAAAGGTGGATTTTTGTGCGAATATTCTAAAAATCATCCAGAAATACAGCTTTTAGGGAGTGAATGGGATAAATCTTGGGCTCTTTTTGCTCTAAGGCGATGGATGCAAAAAAAACATCACGACAATGTCAACATGCTTTGTGGAGATATGTTTTATTTTGTTCGAGATGCGGTGCCAGACCACTCTGTTAATGCCTATCATATGTATTTTCCAGACCCCTGGCCCAAAGAAAAACATCATAAAAACAGACTTTTAAAAGCTGATTTTGTTAAAGAAGTCGCCAGGACTTTAAAACCGGGTAAACGACATTTTTATTGGGCTACAGACCATCAAGAGTACAATGAAGAAGCCCTCTCTGTTTTTGACGCTTTCCCAAAGTGCACTATTATAGAAAGAAACAGTGCAAGCCCTACAGAAGGCATTATGACGGGCTTTGAAAAAAAATATATTCAAGAAGGACGCCCTATTTACAGAAGTATCATTGTTTTTGACAAGTAAACTTTGCTAAATTACACAATATGTTACAAAAAATCTTCATCCAAGACTTTGCTATTATTTCTGAAAACACCATTCAGTTTGGTCCAGGCTTCACGGCCATTACTGGTGAAACTGGTGCAGGTAAATCCATTTTATTGCATGCTATTCGATTGATATGCGGTGAAAAAGCAAATGCATCTATGATTCGATTGAATGCAGAAAAAGCTGTGATAGAGGCTACATTCAATATCACACACAATACAAAAGCAAAAAACATATTAGATCGTCTCGAAATAGACATTGAAGATGAATTGATCATTAGAAGAGAGCTTTTGAAATCTGGAAAATCTAGAGCTAGAGTCAATGACGCTGTGGTGAATTTAGTGGCTTTACAAGAGCTTTCGGAAACTTTAATTCAAATGCATGGTCAAAGTGAGCAAGTATTGCTCCGTGACATTCGCACACACGAACAAATGCTAGATGATTATTGTATGAATCATGAATTACTAGAAAATTACAAGACTTTATATAATGAGTGGTCCCAAAAAAAGCAAGCAGCAGAAAACCTAAAAAAAAGAGCCACAGAATTAGCCATTCAAAAAGATTTTTTAAAATTTCAATTCCAAGAGCTTTCAAATGCTAAATTAAAATTAGGAGAAGAAGAGAGTCTAGAAGAACTGACTTCTAGTGCATCAAAAGGAGAAGTGGAACGACGATTTTTAGAAGATATGAGTCGAATCTTAGAAAGTGAAAATGGTTTATTAGACCAACTTAGGAGCTTTTCTTCTAAACTGAAACAACTCGCCAATAGACTCCCTCAATACGAAATTAATTTTCAAACCTATGAAGCACTACAAGAACCCTTAGAATCTTTTTTCAAAGACTTCGAATCCATAAAACCCGATACAGAAATTTCTCCAAGAGAATTAGAGTCAGCCAACACTCGATTGGCTTTTTTACAACAATTAAAAAGAAAATATAAAACAGACATAGCGAGCTTAATAAATCTAAAAAGTACAAGAGAAAAAGAATTAAGTAGCATAGAAAATTTAGATTCAGACATGAAAGAGTTTCAAAAACAAATTTCAGAACTAGAAAATCAATTACTCGTTTTAGCCAAAGAACTCTCTACAAAAAGACACGATAAAGCCAAAATACTAGACTTAGCTGTGGAAACTATTTTACATGAACTAGGGATGCCAGGAGCTCGCTTTAAAACCGAAATACAAAATACTCCCCTCCATTCCACAGGAATAGATCAGGTAGAGTTTTTGATGGCACCCAACATTGGTGAAGGAGAAAAATCTCTAAAAAGAGCAGTTTCTGGAGGAGAACTTTCTCGTGTTTTATTAGCTTTTAAAACTGTACTAGCTGAACTCGATACCACTCCCCTTTTAATTTTTGACGAAGTGGACTCTGGTATTAACGGAGAAGTGGGCAATAAAATTGGCGAAGCCCTACAAAAATTAGGGAAACACCATCAAATTTTAAGCATCACCCATTTGCACCAAGTCGCTAGTCTTGCTCAAAACCAATTGGCTGTCAAAAAAGAAGAAATTGAAAACCGCACTTACTCTAAAATTTTCAATCTAGATTATCAAGGCCGCCTTTTAGAATTGTCTCGTATGCTTGGAGACGAACACTCCCAAACAGTCCAAGAACATGTAAAACAACTTTTAGAGGCCGCTCAATGACCCACGATAACAACGCTGATACCATTAGACTTCGAGGACGCATATGGAGTGCTTTGAGAATATTGCTCTTTATATTTGTCATTTATTTTATTTGGACAGAAAAAACATTTTTTGCTTCTGTCTGTGTTTTAGCTGCCCTCATTATGGGGTGGATCAACACCTATCAACTCCATATTCAAGAAATAGAAAAGCCTTATTATAGAATCTGGCTCAACTTTATCGACAGACTTTTAGCTTTTGCAGTGATGACTAGCATTTTTGTAAGGAATTGGATAAAACTGCAAGAAATAGAAATCTTACTTGCCATAGGTTCTATTTTTTTGTTGGTTCGTCTTGTGGCATACAGTCTTTTTTCAATTGCTGTACTTTATGAAGGAAAGCCCATTCAAAAAAGAGGTTCTTGGAGCAAACTCGCGACTATCTCTATCACTTTGACTATGGGAGTCTATCTACTCCACTTAGAGCACTACAAACAAATCATGATGATCGCATCGCTATTATTGATGTCTGCTTCGACCATTTCTTTTATTTATTGGTATTATCGAGATCCTTCCCATAGAAAACCTCTTTCTGTGGCCACCCAACTCACCATGAGTCGTATTGTACTCACTCCATTTTTAATTTGGATTTTCTTTTACGACAATGATTTAGATTATAGCAACAACCATATTACATTTAAAATCCTCGCTTTAGTTATGGTTTTGGGTTTTATGCTCACCGACTTTTTAGACGGTTATTTGGCCCGAAAAATGGGCGATGTGAGTACCCTTGGAAAATACCTAGACCCTTTTTCAGATAAAATCTCTAACATGACCATATTCCTTTGCTTTATTGCAACAGGATATGCCCCTGTCTGGATGGTCGCCTTGATTTATTTCAGAGAAGCTAGTGTTGAAACTTTGCGTACTTTAGCCGCATCAGAAAACATTATCATGCCTGCAAGAAAAAGCGGAAAATGGAAAACGGCCATACAAGGGATTGGCATTGTCATTATATTACTTGGTGCTATTGATCCAATAGCTTCTTTTATCCCATATTATAACGAGATATGGGCATATATCCCTACCTCGGTGATGGGTACTATCACAGCAATCACTATTATTAGTGGTTTAGACTATTTTATCGCCTCTAAACATATCATTAAAAAGTTTTTTTAAAAATTAACCCTTGCAAAAAACTTAAAATTAGCTATATATGATGTACACTCGACGCGGGGTGGAGCAGTTGGTAGCTCGTCGGGCTCATAACCCGAAGGTCGCAGCGTTCAAGTCCTGCCCCCGCTACTATAAAAGAGATCCAAATGGGTCTCTTTTTTTATTTATATAAAAAACCAACACGCATCTTCACTAATTTTACTCATCCTTTGAAAAATCCCAATTCAAGAGGAATTAGATTCCAAGGTGTATTTTTAATAAGAACAACGATTTTATACGCGTTTGACGCCTATTCAAAGCAAGCCTTTTTAGCTTTTTAACAAAATAAGTGTAAAAACCCAGTTTTTTGTTGGACCACTCAAAGACTTTTTAGGAGTTTCATAAAAAAAACAGAGACTCCTCAAACAATATTCCTCAAAAAGAATTAATATAAAATGATCAAAGTTTTTCTGCTATTCAAAAAAATCACTTTATTATTTTAAAAAAAAGAATAACTAAAACACCCCATAATTCAACGATTAGAGAATAAAAAAAAGAGGCCTAAAATAAGCCTCTTTAGTGCAGATGCCAGGACTCGAACCTGGAATCTTCTGGTTCGTAGCCAGATGCCTTATCCAGTTTGGCCACATCTGCATGTGGTAGGACAAATATAGATTTGCACCGTTTTTTGTCAAGGGTTTTTCTAATTTTAATAAGCAAATAGAAAAAATAAAAACTAAAAGAATAAATAAATTTATTTTATGAACAAAAATAATTTAGATTTGCAAAAACGACCTTTAATCAATGACTTTTATGAAACGCTCTTATTTAAATAAATTGAAACAGATAATGCTAAAGCCTAAATTCAAAATTTGGTTTTTTATATTTTTAAGCCCTTTTATTTTGATTGGGATTGCTATCGTTCTTATATGGAATTTTTATTCTTCTGAACTGCCTTCAGTTTCTCAATTAGAAAAAATTTCTCCAAAACTAGTCACCAATATTTATGACAAAGACTCTAACATTGTACACGAATACTTTGTAGAGCGAAGAGAATGGATTTCTTTTGACTCTATACCTCTTATGGCAGTCCAAGCAGTGATGGCCACCGAAGACCGAAAGTTCTACAAACATTGGGGCATGAACATTTGGGCTATCCCTAGTGCAATTGTAGAAAGTGCATTGAAAGGTTCCAAACTAAGAGGGGCTTCCACGCTCAGTCAGCAGCTGTCTAAACTTTTATTTTTAACTCCCGAGCGAAAGATTTCTAGAAAAATCAAAGAACTGATGACCGCTATTCGGATAGAAAACACCTACACTAAAAATGAAATTTTAGAGTTTTATATGAATGAAGTGTACTTGGGTGGTGGTAACTATGGTTTTCAAGCCGCCGCTAAATACTATTTTGCAAAACCTTTAGATAGTCTAAGTGTTCCAGAATACGCTATGCTCGCTGGAATGCTCCAAAGACCCGAAGCTTACCGCCCAGACAAATATCCCAAACTTGCACTAGAAAGACGAAACACAGTCCTATACGCTCTGATGAGTGCCTCTTATATTTCCAAAGATGAGTACCGAAAATTCATCCAAGAGCCTTTAGTCACCGCAGAAAAGCAAAGTGAAAAAAAAGCAGGCCTTTATTTTTATGAAGAGATTAGAAAATACATGGAGAAAAAATATGGAGAAAGCTCTCTTTATGCAGATGGCATCACCATTTATAGCACCATAGACCCTTACATACAAGCATACGCAGAAGACTATGCTAATAAACACTTAGAAAGCATCCGAAAACGAATCAAAAGGAGAAGCATCAGACGACTAGCTTTGGTTTCCAAATATAATATGAAAGAAGATAGTATTATTGTTCATTTTGATAGTATTTACACCTTGTTTAAAAATGAATATTTATCCAAAGACACCATCAGTGATCTTAGCAAGAGAAGGTTTCCTGATAGCAACCAATACCACCACGCACAAGTTGCTGCTATTTTGATTGAAAATGAAACCGGTGCCATTAGAGCTATGGTGGGTGGCAGTGATTTTAATGAATCCAAGTGGAACCGTGCAGTGCAATCGATGCGACAACCTGGCTCTTCTTTTAAGCCATTTGTTTATGCCACTGCTATGGATAATGGAGCTAGCCCTTGTGACTCTGTCAACGATCAACCCATCACCATACAAGACCCCGATGATCCAGCTAAAACATGGAGACCCGCCAATTTTGGACATAATTTTGATGGTATGATGACTCTTCGCAGAGCCCTTTATCAATCTAAAAATTTACCCGCCATTGTGACCGGTATGAAATACGGCTTAAATAATGTAGTCAACTACTCCCGAAAGTTTGGGATTCAAAAAGCCCCATTATTAGCTGTCCCAAGCCTTGCTCTGGGTTCTGTTGGAGCCACTTTGATGGAGATGACCTCTGCCTACACAGTATTTCCTAATGGTGGCAATCGAATTGAACCTTACCTCATTGAAAGCATCACCGATAAAAATGGAGAAACTATAGAAAAGCACTTCAAAGTGGAACACGAAGTGTTAAGAGCTCCATCTGCTTACTTGATGGTAGATATGTTAAGAGATGTCAATATTAGAGGGACTGCGGCACGAGTTTGGGGCGGAGGCTTTCATCATCCTAGTGGTGGAAAAACAGGGACAACCAATGACTATACCGATGCTTGGTATATAGGTTTTACCAAACAATACACCATGGGAGTATGGATTGGTTCGGACACTCCAGGAACAATGGGTGCAGGTCATACGGGTACCGAAGATGCACTCCCCATATGGATTGCGGTCATGAAAGAGCTACACAAAGATCTTCCCAAAAAGCCTTTTCCTATACCTTCAGGAGTGGTTAGTAAAAACATTTGTAACTACACTGGTAAAATTGCAGGCGAATTTTGTGCTGCCAAAACTTATTGCATCTACTCCACAAGCAATACTCCAGACGAAATTTGCGACGGAAATCACTTGGACAACAAACACAAATCAGCTGACAATGCCACACTTTTTAGCAGCAAAAGCAATGAAAATCAGTCACCGACAAAAAAAGAAAACTCCCAAAAGAAGCAACCAAGAAAAATGTTTTAACTTCTCATAAAATCATAAATCGTATAAGTTTTTCTTTAATATATACAAACAAAGAGGCTTTTACTATATTTAATACTTAGTGAAAGCTTTTAAGAATATAAAATCATTAAATTTAGAAGAACTCAAGACTTGGTTAAAAAGTTTTGAGGAAAAACCTTATAGAGCAGAACAAATTCAGAACTGGCTTTTTGTGAATCAAGTCCGTTCCACTGCAGAAATGGTCAATCTTCCTGCTAGCATCCTAAGCAAACTAGACGAAAGTTTTTATTTGCACTCTCTCTCTGAGTCTCAAAAACACACATCTACAGATGGCACTATCAAATGGTTGTTTAAAACTCACGATTCTTTTTACATAGAAACCGTGATGATCCCCACTAATGGGCGCTACTCCGTTTGCGTTTCTACACAGGTTGGTTGTGCAATGGGTTGTACTTTTTGCAGAACGGCTAAAATGGGTTTTTTAAGAAATTTAGAGGCTGGTGAAATTTTAGAACAAATCATTCGAGTCAATTGGCACTTAGAAGACTCTAACTCACTCAGTCGTGAAGGTTTAGCAGCCAAGGTGACCAACATTATTTTTATGGGAATGGGCGAACCCTTAAACAATCTCGACAATGTACACCGGACTTGCTCTATTTTGCACCAACAAAAGTTATTCAATATGGGCAAAAAAAGGATGACCATCAGTACTTCTGGAATCGTCCCCAAAATTAAAGAGCTTGTGGATAGAAACACTCCATGTTGCTTGGCCGTTAGTTTGAATAGCTCTAATAACCAACAACGGTCTTCTGTGATGCCCGTTAATGATGTATGGCCCATTGAAGCTTTGCTAGAAGCCACCGACGAATACACTAGGCGTACTGGAAACTATGTTACTTTTGAATTTGTCTTGATTAAAAACATCACTTGCACCAAAGAAGCAGCCAAAGAATTGGTTCGCATTTGTGCTCCAAGGCGTTGTAAAGTAAATGCCATTGCTTTAAATGATGGTGACAACAATAGCCTTCAAACTCCAAGTGAAATTGAAATAGAAGCTTTTTTAGAAATCGTAAGAGCAGCCAAAATTCAAATCACCATGCGTACCCCACGCGGTCGAGATATTTTTGCTGCATGCGGACAACTTGCACATAAACAAGGGAAGGAATCATGCTAACACAAAATTTATCAGATTTTTGGGATAATCTTTATTCTGAAGGAAAAGACTATTGGAATTTTAAAAAGTCTACACCCGCTCTTTTAAAGTTTTTTGAACACCCTTCTTGCCCCAAAAGTGGAAGTGTCCTTGTCCCAGGAGCAGGTTTTGGATATGATGCCGAAGCATGGGCAAAAAAAGGGCATCCAGTCCTTGCAGTAGATTTTAGCCCCACCGCTGTCGACGAATTAGATAGCCTAATCCGAAAACACTCCAATCTAAAATCTTTAGATTTAGATCTTTTTGAACTCTCTCCCCATGATGAAAAAAAAGGTGGAGAACAGTTCGACATTATTTATGAATATGGCACATTTTCGGCTATTCACCCTGGAAGACGCGACGAATACTTCGAAGTCTGGCACAAAATGCTCAAAGACGATGGAATAGTGATCGCTCTATTTTACCCTCTTATGAGTGGTGATACCTTCAAAGGGCCACCGCACTCCACTACCGAAGGGGAATTAATGGCTCGTTTAAGTGGTGTATTTGACCTCGTCGAAAAAATCCCCGCCCAAGAAAGTTTTCCTAATCGTGAAAATAAAGAAGAATTTTGGATTCTAAAAAAATCAACTTAATAATAGGTGTTTTATGTCAAACGATTTATGCCCATGCCTCTCGCAAAAAAAATACAGTGAATGCTGCGAACCCATCATCACAAAAAAAGAAACTGCAGACAGTCCAGAAGCCTTGATGCGTTCTCGTTATACAGCTTATGTAAAACAAAACATTACTTGGTTAAAAGACTCTTTAGAACCTAGTCAGCAAAAAGACTTTGACTTAAAAAGTGTAGAAGCTTGGAGTAAAAACTCTACTTGGATGGGCTTTGAGCTCAAAAACTCCAAAATAGATGAAGAGAAAAACCTAGCTTGGGTGGAATTTATCGCTCGCTTTAAGCAAGGAAATATCACTAGAGATCATCATGAACTAGGAGAATTTCATAGAATTGATGGTGTTTGGTATTTTTATGATGGAAAGGCATTAAAACCAGAAACAGTAAAAAAAGAATCTCCAAGCATTGGTCGTAATGATCCATGTCCTTGTGGTTCTCAAAAAAAGTACAAAAAATGCTGTGGAAAATAGCATCTCTTAGGGTAATTATATATGAAGTTTAAAGTTTTTGTCGATGGTCAAGAAGGCACAACTGGCCTTCAAATTCAAGAGCGACTGTTAAAAAGAAGCGATGTAGAAATTTTACAAATAGACTCTCATCTTCGAAAAGATAGCAAAGCTAGAGCCAAATTAATCAATAGTTCTGACATCACTTTTTTATGTTTGCCTGATTTTGCAGCCAAAGAAAGTGCCACACTTTGCACCAATCCAAACACCAGAATTATTGACGCATCTACAGCACACCGTACTCACCCTGATTGGGCTTATGGCTTGCCAGAACTCTCATCGACATTTCGAGAAAACATAAAAAAAAGTCGTCGAATCTCTAATCCGGGTTGCCACTCTACTGCCTTTATCTTAGGAGTCTACCCCCTTATTACAAACGGAATCCTTCCTAAAAGCACACTATTTTCTATTTATAGCATCACAGGTTACTCCGGAGGCGGCAAACAACTTATAGAAGACTATGAAAGCAAAATCCAAGCCTCGAATAGCCAAACCAACGAAAGTATTTTTGCTCCTAGTCCATATGCCCTTTCATTGACTCACAAACACATTCCCGAAATGAAGAAATACTGCGAATTAGAGCACACTCCATTTTTCAACCCTATTCTAGGGCCTTTTTATAAAGGAATGGCTGTCACGACTTCACTATTTCCTTCGCAATTTTCTAAAAAAATAAGCCCTAAAAATCTGGTAGAAATTCTAAGCACGCACTACAAAGACTCTCACTTTATAGAAGTTATGCCATTTGAAGAGCAACCCACATTAAATAATGGTCGCCTAGATTGTACTATTTGTAATGACACCAACAAAGCCAAGCTTTATGTTTTTGGAAACTCAGAAGTCATGCAAGTCACTACCATCATCGACAACCTAGGAAAGGGTGCTAGTGGTGCAGCGATTCAAAATATGAATATCTGCTTAGGCCTAGACGAAAAAACGGGGCTTTCATGTTTTTAGATGAGAAATCCATAGAAGTTTATTCTGGAAAAGGTGGAGACGGTGCCTGCAGTTTTCGTCGTGAAAAATTTGTACCTCTTGGAGGTCCAGATGGTGGCGATGGCGGCAACGGTGCTAATGTCATACTCAAGGTCAATGAACAATTCACCACCCTTTTAGACATGGGGCGAAAGCATGTTTACAAAGCGACTCATGGAGCTCCTGGCGGGGCTTCGAATCGCACTGGAGCCTCGGCCAAAGACTTGATTATAGAAGTGCCTCGAGGCACTTTAGTCAAAGACAGCGAACAGCGTATATTAGCTGATTTGACCGAAGCCGGCCAAACTTGGTTAGCAGCAAAAGGCGGAAGAGGGGGCAAAGGAAACCAACATTTTGCCACACCTACTAACCAAGCTCCACGAAAAACCATCCCTGGACGACCAGGAGAAAAGCGTTCATTACACTTAGAGCTTAAACTCATGGCCGACATTGGACTTGTAGGTTTTCCCAATGCAGGAAAATCCTCTCTAGTGCATAAAATCTCCAAAGCACGCCCCAAAGTTGCCGATTACCCTTTCACCACTCTTGAGCCAGTTTTAGGCATGGTGCAATTAGGAAACCACAGTTTTGTGGTAGCAGATATTCCTGGTTTAATAGAAGGAGCAAGTCAAGGCAAAGGGCTTGGGCATCAATTCTTAAAACACATCGAACGGACTCATTCCATTTTGTTTGTCATCGACGCTTTTCAAGAAAATGCCTTTGAGCAGTTTTTGATCCTTAAAAAAGAATTAGAAGAGTTTCACCCTAAACTGGCAGAAAAACCATACCTCATTGCATTAAATAAAGCAGACTTGAATACAGAGAAAACACAAAGCATTTTTAAAAAACACAAAGAAAGTTTTATCTCTACCTCTGCAATTACAGGCGAAGGGTGTCAAGAACTCGTGATTGCTCTTGATAAATTACTGCCTGATCCTCAAAAACAAAGCAAAGGATGGTGATATTCATTGACTACCACACCATAATTATATAAATATAAGGCAATGGGGTTTCTTATGAACAATAAAACAAATATCACTAAAAAAATCATTGTCGATGAAATCGCGTCTAGAACAGGAGTGACGCAAGTAGATACCAAGCTCATTATTGAATCCTTTTTATCAACAGTCTCCAAAGCCATGATCGACGGCAACAACATCGAAATTCGAGGTTTTGGTCGATTCAAAGTAAAAGAAACCAAGGCTCGACAAGCCAGAAACCCAAAAACTGGAGAAAAAATGTTTGTAGAAGCAGGGATCAAGCCTGTATTTGAACCCAGCAAAGAACTCCGCAACAGCTTGAATGACAGCCTCACCCACTCGATCCATCTGCAAAATAAAAGCGATGAAAAAAACAAATAACTCACAAACTCCAAGCATTGTCAATCGAAAAGCCTCTCATTTGTATTTTATAGAAGAGCGTTTTGAAGTAGGGATCATGCTCATTGGATCCGAAATCAAATCCATTAGAAATGCAAAAGTAAACATCAGTGAAGCGTGGATAGACATTCCCTCTGGAAAAAACGAGCTTTGGCTAGTGGGTGCTCATATTGACGAATATCTATTTGCCAATCAATTCAATCACATCCCTGCAAGACGCAGAAAACTACTTGCCCACACTCATGAAATCCAAAAAATGAAAAAAGCCATCGAACTCAAAGGGAAAACCATTATCCCTTTAAAGTTGTATTTCAAAAACAGGCGTGCCAAGCTAGAAATCGGAATTTGTCGAGGCAAAGACCAAAAAGACAAAAGACAGGATGTTCTAAAACGAGAAGCCAATCTCGAAATGGCACGACAAATCAAAAAGCACCAATAAATCATGCCTTTAGTTTATTTTTTTCTATTGTTTTTCTTTAGTCACCTATCCTCTGCAGAAATAATGCAGAAAAATCAAAGGTGTTTTTTTAATATAGAAAGCTTTGCCAAACAAGAAAACTACAAAACAGATTACAATCCCTTTGAAAAAAAACTCACCATCAATAATGACAAAACTCAATGGATTTTTGTACTCGGGTTTCAATTTTTCTCAAAAAACAAACAAAATCATTCCATTAAAACACCTCTTTTCTTAGAAAACGATAAAATTTTTGCTCCTTGTGACGAAATCCTCCCTTATTTTGAAAAAGAAAGCTCTAAAAAATATTTCATAGACACTTTGAATCAGCAAATCACCTTTAAAAAGCCCCCTCCTTCGACCACAAAAATAGCCCCATTAAAACAAGAGAGAGCCGGCACTAGAGAGGTGAAAACCATAGTCATAGATCCCGGGCATGGCGGCAAAGACCCTGGAGCCCTCGGCAAAAAAAGCAAAGAAAAAGACATTGTTTTAAAAGTCGCCCTCCTTTTACAAAAAAAGCTAAAAAAAGAGGGGTTTAATGTAAAACTAACCCGAGACAAAGATGTTTTTGTCCAACTTGGAGAACGGGCCAATCTTGCAAATCAATGGGATGGAGACCTTTTCATTAGCTTACACTGCAATGCTGTAGATGGCGTGCAACGCCAGCGCATCACCGAAGGCTATCACTTTTATGTCTTAAGGGCACCAGAAAGTGAAGAAGACAAAGCCATCGCAAGGCGAGAAAATAAAGTGGCCACCCTCTATGGAGACGGGTCTGCAAAAGCAGAATTGAGCCCCATCGAATGGATTAAACTCGAAGCTCAACTCGAAAAATACAAACAAAGCAGTTACGACTATACCGAAGAACTCCTCAAAAGCTTCCAAGGGAATGGCAAGATAAAACAACTCGGTGGGGGCGTTGGTGGGGCTGGATTTATGGTATTAGTAGGTGCCTTAATGCCTGCGGTGCTCGTCGAATTGGGATTTATCACCCACCCCAAAGATGAGGCATACATGATCACTGCCGCGGGGCAAAACAAGCTTGCCGAGATGATAGCCAAATCCGTAATAGAATACAAAAAGAAAGTCCATCACTACAGAAAAACTCTACAGCACTAAAAGTAAATATATGAAGTTTCAGAAGCGCCTGGCTCCTCTTAAAGTCTTACATATAAAACCAAAATTCACTCAAAAAAAACTTAAAACATTATAAAAATGGGAGCTACAACCCAATAAAGCAATCCATATTATAGGAAAGAAAAACATTTTCAACTGTGAGTGCAATGTAAACAAGATCCATTTATTGTAAATAATCTCTTACAAAAGCCTATTGTTTTCTAAATATCTCGTTTTTTCGAAAAATTCGTGTTTTTATTACAATGCAACATTTTTATTACATTCAAAAACAAAACTATTTGTAGATAAGATTTTATATTATCTATCACTGGTTGTAAACTAGTTCCATTTTTTAGGATGTGTATTGGGAAAGTCCATTATCAAAAAGGGAACACAATGATAAAAAGATTTCAAATCCTTCTTTTAACTGCAACGATAGCAGTCAGTTCAGCGATGGCCGCTCCACAATATCCATTTCCTCAAAACAGAGCAAATCCGTATGGCAATACGGTTAAATATGCCACTCCTCAAATGATCCAAGATCACTTTGAAAAATGGAAAAGCGCATGGTATCAAGATAAAGGCTCTGAAGCTTGGATCCTTGCCCCCGATGGGACCTGTTCCACTGTTTCTGAGGCTATCGCATATGGTATGTTGATCATGGTGTATATGAGCTCCAATCAAAAAGATTATAAATCAGAGTTTGATAAACTTTGGGCCACTTGGAAAAACAATTCTATGGGTGGAAACGGCGGTATGAACTGGCGTATCGGTTGCGATGGTGGTTCTGGATCTGCAACTGATGCCGATGTTGACGCCGCTCTTGCTCTCATCATGGCTTCCAAGCAATGGAATGACAACAAGTATCTTGAAGCAGCAAAGTCTCTTATTAGCTGGATGGCTACTAACGACATTGATGGCAATAATTCAGTAAAGCCAGGTAGCAATTGGAACGACTACTTCAATCCAAGCTATGGCACTCTCGCTAACTTTGAACTTTTTGCTAAGGTTTCTGGAGATAATAAATGGAACTCTGTCAAGACCAAGGCAGGCCAAGATCTTCTTGCCTGTCAAAATTCTAAAACGGGCCTTGTAACTGACTGGTGCGATTGGAACTCTCATCAACCAACTAAAAATTCTAAAGCAGCCGTTGGTCAAGACGACAACCCAGGCTTCTTTGACGATGCAGCTCGCACTCCATGGCGTATGGCTTGGGCTCATTATTGGTACAACAACAGTGACGCCAAAACATTTAATACTAAGATTCTCCCTTGGATGTACAACGAAACCAAGGGTACCGCAAGTAATATTAATTCTGGTTACTATCCCGATGGGACTATTTCTTCCAAACGCGAAAAATTTGTTTCTTCTACCTTTTCTGGTGGTCTTGGTCTAGCTGCTGTTTCTGATGAAACCGAAACTGGCAAGAATTTCATAGCCACAGTCTATAAAACGCTTTCTAATATGACAAGTTGTGCTACAAGTAGTGGCTGCGGAAGCTCCATTCCTGGTGAAAAATATTATCCAGCCACTTTGAATATTCTCTATTTGCTCCTAATGACTGGCAATATGCCTAACCTTTACGACTTGAATGGTTTCACACAGTTCACTCCAGATCCAAGCCTAGCTCCTTCTGTTTCAGAAATTGATGGTCAACAAATGGAAAAAGGCGACACTACTGTTGGTGTTTCTGGATTCTGGAACTGGGGTGCTTATCACGATAAGTTCAATATTGGGACGATCATGATACCTGACTCTGGAACATCTCCACTTTATCTCAAAAATGGTGCCATCTATGCAGAAGCCAGCATGGAAATTGGTCCTGAACCTGAATGGACTCAAGAAGCGGCAGATGCAGGCACTCTTAAATACCCAACCGCTGGCATTGCCATGTCCTTCCTAAAAAGTGAAGAAGGAGTCAATTTAACAGCACTCGGCATTACCAAGGTGCGTGTGAATGCTAAGATCGAAGGTCCTATTCGCTTTGCTCTCCTTAACACAGCCACTGTAGAACTTGGTGGAGAACCTGGTATGTATCTTAGCCCTAGTCCAGATTACAAGGACTATCTCATAGATCTAACTCCAGTTGGCAAGGGAACTAAAGATTTGGAAATCCTATCTTGGGTCAACGAAAACACAGCACCTGAAGGGAGCGTTATATTAACCGTCGCTAAAGGAGTGAAATTTGAATTGAAAGACGCTAAAGGCGGAATCGGCTCCTTCTCTATCAAGTCGATTGAATTCTTAAAAAATGACGGTTCTGTAGTGGATCCAGCTTTAATTACCGGAATCACTATTCCTGAACCAGTATCTACCCCCATCGCTTCGATGAATATTGCCAAGTTCCAAACCAGTGTCAACGGCACTCAGCTTCAGATTTTCAATGCCGTGTCTGGCTCTAACTTTGCTGTGTTTAATATGCAAGGCAAAGTCATAACTAAAGGCAAAATCGATGGCAGCGTTCAAAATGTAAATATGCCTAACAAAGGTCTATTCATGGTTCGGGTTGGATCAGAAACTCGCATGATAAGCATCAAATAATTTTAACAACTATCACTTTTCAGTCGCGGCATTGTCGCGACTTTTTTTATGCCCAAAATTCAAAAGAAATCAAAGTATCCATAAAAAGCAAAGCTAAATCCGTAGTCAACCACAAAAAGAAAGTACATCACTACAGAAAAACTCTACAGAACTAAGCAAATATATGAAGTTTCAGAAGCGCCTGGCTCCTCTCTAAATTTTTCAATACAAACTTTAATTTTTATTTTTAACACAGCGAACCGAGCGGCCTACTGATTTTTCTTTGACATACTTGCTAATAGCTTTGTGTGCACTTTCAATGGCATAATAAAACGCAGTCTTCTCGTTGTAAGTTTCAGCTGTCCAAAAATGAGCCGAAATCCCTAGAGAACTAAAAGAGTTTTCACGAAATCCAGCTGCTAGCGCCGAAAAACCAAATTCATTAAATGGATATAGAAGGTCTTTCCACAAATTCGAAGATTTTAACCTTAGACCAACATCAAGATGTTTTTGTTTTTAATAAAACATCTATTCTGTACGAGCTAGAGAAAAAAGCATTGACACACATAGCAAAACTTCTTCATTCTGAAGACCATAATAACACTATTTAATAGTTAGAGCCATAAGAAAGTCGCCATTGAAGTCACACCTCTTAAAAACTAAAGCTTCTTTGTTTTTAAAGCTCATTGTACACAAAAAAAAGAAGATTTAAATCTAAAAACAGAAAAGCAAAAGAAATCAATGTTTTTTATACTATTTTTTGATAGTGGTCCATTGAAGCTTCTAAAATGTTTTGTAGGATTTTAAGTTTTACTATTATTTTACGAGCTTTGTATATTCAATACTGTTAAACCACATAGGAGAAATCATGAAATATTTCACAAAAAAAACAAGCTTTTGGCTAATGATTTTAGCACTATGCTTTAATGCATTTGCTTCTTCTGGTCTTAGCCTCACAGGAAACTTACAAAGTCAAGCCAAAAAAAATCTAAATACAGAAAACCCCACTTTAGATGACTTTTGGATTCGTGCCAACTTAGGGGCTTCATATAAATCTGAGGCTCTAGATGCGGTCATCAGTATTCGTATGTTTGGCCCCACTTTTGGAAACACCATCGATTCCAAAAAATATGATAAAGTGATGGCTGATCTCTATTGGGCAAATTACAAATGGAATCTTCATGGACAAAAAATTAATTTTAAACTGGGACATTGGAAAACCGATTGGAGCGAATCCGCTAACTTTGGAACTTATGTCGATGCTGATTTAAAAAAACGAGGTTTTTGGCTTAGAGACTACACTCACGACGCGATGGAAATCGGTTGGACTTATGCTTTTAGTCAACTCCATGTGATGCTGGCTACCACAAACACAAAATACTCCACTGGATACCTTCGAATAGAAGAAACTTTAAAATTGAACTTTCCTCTAGAAATCAAAGCAGCATATCGCGTGAATGCTTTAGATGTGATGGAAAAATCGGCTGTACTCACCCATCGTGTTGCTTCTAAGGTGTCTTACTCCATTTTGAGCGACCTAAAGGTATATGGTGAGCTAGCCTTTATCAAAACAGGGAAAAACTCCGAAGTCACCGCTAGCAGTGTAGCGAATAATTTTGCTATAGCTCCAGAATACGAACAAGGCTCCTCTTTTTTACCATTTTATCTTGGAATAGATATCCCTTCTGCAAAATTTCTCGACCATTTCTATTTAGAACTTGAATACATTAAAAACAGAAAAAAGCTCAACAAGGATAACGATGATTTAGCATATACCATCTCTGCAGTTAAAAGTTTTGGAAACTCTAAAGCTCAATTGAGTGTGTTTTCTGGCGATAAACTCAAAAGAAAGGATGTATCTTTAGCACTTCGATTGACTACAGGTTTTTAATCTAAATGAAATCCTTTGAACACTCCTAGCTAAAACTCTAGGAGTGTTTTTTTATTAAATAAAAAACATGTCCGCATAGCTGGGCAAAGGCCACTGATTGTCGGGGACCACCTTTTCTAATTGATCGGCATAGTGTCGAAGCTCTTTCATTTGCTCGATAATCATCAAAGGATTGTTGCTTTTTACAGTTTCTTCTAAATGCTCTATTGATTCTGCTAAGGAGTCCACTAAACTTGCTGTGAAATTCACCATTTTTGTTAGACCCGTATTTTTAACATCGGACAAGGATTTCAAGGCATTTGCTAAATCGGCGGCATAAGAAATACCAGCGGGCAAAATCATTGTTTTGACTATGACCAAAGCACACCTAGCTTCTATGAGGATCGTGTTTTTATAGGTTTCTTTGGCAATGGCATAACGACTTTGGAGTTCTTTTTCTGACAAGACCTTGTATTTTTCAAAAAGAGCCACCACACTTGGGTCTATAAATGCCTGGATGGCCTCCAAAGTATTAGAAGCACAAGGCAACCCTCGTTTTAAAGCTTCTTGTTTCCACTCTTCACTATAACCGTTGCCATCAAATAAAACGCGTTTGTGAGCTTTTATTTCCTTTTGGAGTAATGCTTGTAAAGCCAAATTAAAATCAATTCCATCGTTTAGATTTTGTTCTAACTCGTCTAGCATAAGGTCTAAAGCTTCTGCAACTGCTAAATTAATTGCAGTATTTGGAGAAGCACAACTTTGATCCGAACCCACTGAACGAAGCTCAAATTTATTGCCTGTAAAAGCAAAAGGGCTGGTGCGATTTCTGTCTGTTACATCTTGTGGAAGTTTAGGTAAACTGGAGATTCCAAGCTCTAAAATATTCCCACACTTTGAAGAAGTGGGCACTCCACATTCCAATTGATCGATGATATCGCTCAGTTGCTCGCCCAAAAATATAGACATAATGGCCGGAGGAGCCTCGTTTTCTCCTAAACGATGATCATTGCCTGCAGAAGCCACAGTAGCTCGAATCAAAGACGCATAAGTGTCCACAGCCTTGATAATCGCTGTTAAAATAAACAAAAACTTTGCATTTTCATGGGGAGTTTCTCCTGGAGTGAGCCAATTTTTAGCATCTGGGCCCACAATAGACCAGTTATTATGCTTTCCAGAACCATTCACACCACTAAAAGGTTTTTCATGAGTAATGCATACAAAACCATGTTTTTCGGCAAGAGATTGTAAAACACCGATACAGAGCATATTGTGATCTACAGCCAGATTTTGCTCTTCAAAAACAGGAGCAAACTCAAATTGACCAGGACTCACTTCATTGTGTCGAGTTTTGGCAGGCACTCCTAAATTCCATAATTCTCGTTCAACTTCTGCCATAAAAAGCAAAACTCTAGGGTGGATTTTCCCAAAATAATGGTCTTCCATTTGTTGGTGCCTTGCTGGACGAACTCCAAAAAGAGTCCTCCCGGTTTGCATCAAATCCATACGCATTTTATATAAGTTTATATCTACTAAAAAATACTCTTGTTCTGCACCCAATGTGATAATAGGCCTTTGTTGAATAGGAATATTAAAAATTTTAGCCACTCTATAAATTTGAGAAATCAAAATCGATTGAGACCTCAATAAAGGTGTTTTTTTGTCTAGTGCATCGCCATGATAAGCAAAAAACAAAGATGGAATACAAAGGACAAAAACACCCCCCTCACTTTCTCGAATAAAAGCGGGGCTGGTGGGGTCCCAAACGGTATATCCGCGAGCTTCAAAAGTAGCACGCAAGCCTCCAGATGGGAAACTAGAAGCATCGGGCTCACTTTGAGACAGTTCTTTACCCGAAAAAGAAGCTATCCAATTCCCTTCTATATCGGGATTAAAAAAAGCATCGTGTTTTTCGGCTGTGGTTCCGTTTAAAGGTTGAAACCAGTGTGTAAAATGTGTGGCTCCTTTTTCTATAGCCCATCGTTTCATAGCATCGGCTACTTCATCTGCTATAGATGGGTCTAGATCGGTCTTGTTGAGCATGGTGGCTAAAAGACTTTTTTGTGTCTCTGGAGATAAATACTTCTTCATGGTTTTTGCATTAAAAACCATATGACCAAAATTCTCTTGAATGGTGTTTCCAATATTCGATGTATTTTCTAAGCCCACAAAGACTCCTTTTTACTAAAGCTGTCTATATAATTTAGTTATAAAAACACAACTAAGATAAAAGAATCACTTGAAAAACAAAAAAACACTTCAAGAAACAAAGGGCTTCTAGTTCCTCATTATTTATTTTATTAAATTTTGTTTGAAAATATTAAAAAGTCTATTTTGTTGTGTCACACCAGCTAGTTTTTTGATCAAAAATAATTCTAAACATTTATAGGTGTTGCTCTTCAAGCAAAAGACTAATATATAAAAGGAAATTTTATGCTCATATCTATCCACTGGCTCAAAAGACACATTGATTTACCCGAATCTATCGAAGAAATTGAACGAACACTCACGGCGATAGGGCTTGAAGTCGAAGGGATCAACGATAAGGCAAAGGAATACACATCCCTCATAGTAGCAAAAGTACTCACTTGTGAAAAACACCCCGATAGCGATCACTTGCAAATCACTACAGTAGATACAGGCAAAGAAACTTTGCAAGTAGTGTGCGGTGCTCCCAATGTAGCCAAAGGGCAAACCGTGGTATTTGCACCCATAAACACCGTACTCCCTACCCCAGATGGAGCTTCTTTTAAGATTAAAAAGTCTAAAATTCGTGGAGTAGAAAGTTTTGGAATGATTTGTGCCGAAGATGAAATCGGCTTGACAGACAATCACGATGGAATCATGCTTTTAGACGATTCTATTGCTGCTGGCACACCATTTGTAGACTTAGACTATTATGACACCATACTAGAGCTCAATGTGACCCCCAACCGCCCTGACGCCCTTTGTCACCGTGGTGTGGCTCGAGAATTAGCCGCTCAATTTGGAAGAGACTTAAAAAAACTAAACATTTCTATCGAAGAAAGCGAAGTTCCAATAGACTCTGCTATTTCACTTTCGGTGCAAAACGAATCTGGATGCACTCGATATGTGGGTCGAGTGCTTCAAGACATTCAAATCAAAAAATCCCCATCTTGGCTTTCCTCTTTACTAAACTCTATTGAAATTCCTTCTATTAATAATGTGGTGGATATCACTAATTTTGTGTTGATGGACATAGGGCAACCTTTGCATAGTTTTGATATGGATCAACTATCTGGAAATTCTATCGAAGTGAGAAGAGCCAAAAAAGAAGAATCCATCACCACAATTGATCACAAAAAACACCTCTTAGAAAACACCGATTTGGTCATTTGTGACGGACAAACCCCAGCTTGTGTGGCAGGAGTGATGGGAGGCGTCGAATCTGAAATCACAGAAAAAACAAAGAATGTGTTCTTAGAAAGTGCATATTTTAAGCCCTCCATTGTACGCAAGCAAAGCAAACGATTAGCTTTGTCTTCTGATTCTAGCTACCGATTTGAAAGGGGTATAGACCCTTTTATGCAAGACGAAGCCAGCCTTTATGCATGCTCTTGGATTCAAAAACTCACAGATTGCAAAATACTAAAAGGAGCAGTCGAATACACTGCAGCAGAACACCCACAAGAAGCTAAACAAGTTTCTTTGCGTCAATCTAGGCTACAAAAAGTCCTAGGTATTAAGCCCTCTGCCAATGAAATCAGAAAACACCTTAGTAGTATAGGTTTAACAGAAGTAGAGGCCTCTTGTGGTGCTCCAAATCAAGAATCTGATCACCTTCACTTTTTGATTCCAGGCTATCGCCCAGACTTAGAAAGAGAAATCGATTTAATAGAAGAGGTAGCTCGCTTGATTGGCTTTGATCAAATCCCTTATGATATGCCTTTGATCCAAATGAAACCCAATGAACTCCCCGTTCAAGAGAAATTAAATCGAAAAATTCGTTATACTTTATCGGCGATGGGACTCCATGAGTGTCTTTCTCTTCGATTCACTAGCAAAAAGCAAACTGAAATTATTTTTGGGGCTCCACAAGACTCAGACCCTCGTAGCAAGCCCGCCACTCTTCTAAATCCCCTTTCAGAAGATTTAGGAGTGCTCCCCACTTCTTTGCTACCTAACTTACTCCACTATGTCACTCAAAATGAAAAAAACAGACCCGGTACTGTGCGTTTATTTGAAGTTGGAAAAGGGCAATTTATGCGAGCTAGAGTCAACGAAAAAGACCCTGGATTCGATGAGACACCCCTTTTAGGGATAGTGGTTGCCGGACACTGGAATACTCATTCTCTTCAAGAGAAGGCAAGTCCAATTTCCTTTTTTGATTTTAAGGGATTGCTCCAATCCTTGTTCAAAAGGTTAGGGCTTCAAATCCTATTCAAAGAAGTGCAAAATAAAGAATTGTTCATGCACCCCGCTCAACAAGTGGAGCTTTATGCAGATCAAATTAAATTAGGGACAGCAGGTTTTTTACACCCTGCGGTTATGGAAAAATTAGATATCAGCTACACTACAGCAATCGCAGAAATAGACCTTTCTCAAGTAGAACAGGTGATGCAAAAAGCGGTCACATTCAAAGCATATAGCAAGCAAGTCCCTTCTTCTCGAGATATTTCTATTGAAGTAGACGAACAAATGCTACACCAAAATATTGTAGAACGGATCCAAAGCTATCGCCCCAAAAATCTTGCCTCTATTCGCCTTAAAAGCATTTATCAAGGTGATAAAATCGAAAAGGGTAAAAAAAACATGGTCTATTCTCTTGTTTATCAATCTATGGACCGTACCCTTACCGACGAAGAAATAAACAAAGTCCACAACAAACTCCGAGATAAATTAGTAGCCAATGGGGATATTGTTTTAAGATAAAGCTCAAAGCTCTCTACAAAAAAACTTCTTTGGATGAATAGCCAGTGGCGTAAAAGTGGGTTTTTCTTGTGCTAATCCTTATGTTTTATGAGGCTCTATAAAGCCAGGCGTGTGTGAGACTTCATCCATAGTTTTTAAAATCTTGAGTCAAAGTGAAATGCTCGCCAAAGCTTAAAAGAGATGGAGTATCGCCATTTCAAAATTTTGTTTTGAAGGCGTGTGAGTTCAGGTAGAAAAATTTTTATTTAATCATGATGCCTTTTTCAAGGCCTTTGACTGGAACATATCGATATTGATTGTTTTCATTGACAATAATAGCGATGCCCGCTAAATAGTTTAGCCATTCCTTGGTTTCATATTCTCGAAGGGAAATTTTTCGATTGGTGGCCCATGCGGCAAAAGGCACTACCACTTGGTCATGAGACACAGCAATACTATAGCGAGGCATTTCTTGATAGCTGGGGGCTAAATAGCTTTTTTCTAAAAACTCACTGTGTTCATCTAAATCGTGAAAAGCATCTGAAAATCTAGAAGTAAAAGCCCAACGAGAAACCACTGACCAGCCCCCTCCATGTTCTGATTTATAACTTTCAAACTTATTGCGGTCCAAAACATACGAGGCATCGGCAAAATCTAAAATGGTGTCCGAAACAAAATTTATGTCTTTTTTGCCTTCTGCAATATAAGAGCATGTTTCTACAGCCCGTTTAAAATTTGAGTGCATATAATAAATGTTTTCATTGATTTGCCTTAAAGATTCTCCCAAGGCTTTGGATTGTTTTTTTCCATTTTCGTTGAGTCCACCACCCACACTGGTATCGTGTCCTCGCTCTGCATGTCGAATAAAAAAAGCGACTTTTTCGGTGGGTTTTAAGCCATAAATAATGTCTTCAATACTGACAAAATAAGAGACACTATTATGAAGTCCACTGTCAATAAACAAAGTATCGTAAACGACCAAAGTATCTTTAAAGACTAAAGTATCCATAAAGTAAATTGTATCTATTGAAATCAAAGTGTCCATTTTAGTGATTGTATCGTAAAAGTTGTTGTTATTGAACATGATTGTGGTATCGTATTTGACATGGACCTCTTTAATGACCAAGGTGTCGATCAATACCAAAGTGTCTTTAGTGATGATGAGTTTTTCTATGGTGTCATAGACAAACACAGAGTCATAAAATACCATTTTATCGATTATAACTAAAGTGTCTCTTAAGAAAATGGTGTCCGCATATTGGGGCACGCCCCGTTCTTGAATTTCTGCTTGTGCTAAGTCAGTACTTTGACATGCGGTTGTGACAAGTAATGCACCCACTAAAAGAATCCAAAATCGAAAAACAAAACTTAAAATTTGTTTCATTGTCTACCTATTCCCGAAAACAACTGGTTCTTTTAGCCAAAATAAAAAAAAATGTTTTTTTGAGGAAAAGAAAGTGATTTTAATCCAAGAAAAGACCCGCACTTTCAATAATAATGAAGTGAAATGGTCTCAATATAAAAGATGGAACAATCGTACAAGAAAACTTTAAGTGGCAAAACTCTAAGTTTTTTATTTAAATCATAAAAATATGTCTTAGCTAATTGAATTTGTAAATTATAAAAGAGAGTGGACAAAAGCTATGTTCAAGCTATTTATAAAATCTAAAACTAGTTGGCTCCAAATTTAGCACTGGCTTTTTGAACTTTAGGGTCTGACTGTGCTTCTTTGATCTTTCGTTTAATTCCATCTTCTACATGTTTTTTTAGCTTGGCTGCTAGTGCAGGGAAACGATCTTCGATAGAGTCCGAAAAGTCACTGGAGGCCTTGGATGCAGCTCTTTGAGAAGGATGAGCACCTTTTTTGAAAGCTCGTGTAGATTTAGGACGCTTTTTTTTAGCTGGATTCTTTTTTGAAGAAGCGGGTTTTTCTTGAGCTTGCGTTTTTTGAGGTTGAGTTTCTTTTTCTTTTTTTTCTGTTTCGGACATAATAACCTCGTTTTAAGTATAATTTGAACAGCCCCCAATATAGTAAATGAGTGTTATTTTTAAAGGTTCTTTAGAAGAAAATCAAAAAGAATGCGTTTCTAACCAATGGACCAATACGGTTATATCCGCTTGTCTCACACCAGAAATTCGTTGCACCTGCCCCATTGTCAAAGGTTTTTCTTGATTTAACTTTTCTTGAGCTTCTGCACTCATTCCAATCACTCGGGTGTAATCTATGTTTTTGGAGAGACGAAATCCATCCATTTTCTTTTGATGTTCAATTTCTTTGAGCTGTCGTTCTAAAAACCCTGCGTAAATTTCTTCGGCATAAAGGAACCATATGTCACGCCTAGAAATCTGGAGTTCAGGGAAAACTTCTCTAAAAAAAGCTTCGGGGTCTATGCCCGGACGGCGAAGCACTTGAATCCAACGGACTCGCTCACTCACCAAGGCTTGTCCACTTTTTATTAAAATAGGGTTCACTTGCTCTGGGCTTCCAGACTCTGTTTCTATATAAGCTTTGATCTTTTGAAAATTCTTTTTACGAGACTGCCAAGAAAGATAGTCTTGTTCTGAAATCATGCCTATTTTGTAGGCTTTGTCTTTGAGTCGCATTTCTGCGTTATCGGCTCTTAGAAAAAGTCGATATTCTGCACGACTGGTGAACATACGATACGGCTCATTGAGCAATACATTCACTAAATCATCGACTAAAACCCCTATATAACTTTCTGAACGACTGAGTATGAATGGGGGGGATTTTTTAACCTTTAAAGCCGCATTGATGCCCGCCATGAGGCCTTGAGCAGCGGCTTCTTCGTAGCCACTAGTGCCACAGACTTGCCCTGCAAAATAGAGTCCCGGGTATTCCTTCACTTCAAAAGTAGGGTGCAATTGAGTCGCGTCTATGGTATCGTATTCTATAGCATAACCCATTTGAAGGATTTTGGCTCGAGTGAGGCCGGGTATGCTACGAATGGCTGCTAATTGTATTTCTGCAGATAGACTCGAATTAAAACCATTGATGTAAATACGACTCACATCTTCTGTTTCGGGTTCTAAAAATAACAAATGGCCTTCTTTGTCTCCGAAACGGTGTATTTTTTCTTCTATACTTGGACAATAACGAGGGCCTGCTCCTTGTATTACTCCAGAAAACAAGGGGCTATCTTTAAAACCTGAACGCAAAATTTGGTGCGTTTTTAGGTTAGTGCGCGTGATCCAACACACCCCTGAATTATTAAGTTCATGAGTAGTTCTATCGCTAAAACTCCACGGGATAGTGTCTCCTTTTTGAACTTCACATTCATGATAATCTACAGAATCTGGGTCTAATCTAGCTGGTGAACCCGTTTTTAATCGTCGCCATCGAATGCCTGTACTCCGAATAGTGTGAGAAAGCAGTTCTGCACTAGGTGCACCAAAACGCCCTCCAATAGAGCTCTCTAAGCCCACAAACATACGAGAAGCAAGGAAAGTCCCACTGGTGATCACAAGAGTTTTAGTTTTTAAGCGTTCTCCACTAGATAAAGTGAGTTCAAAGCCTTGATCTTGTAGTCTAGAAAAAGACACTAACTCCCCTTCTATGCAAGTCAAACCTTGTAAAGAGCTTAAAACTTCTTGAGCCAATCGACTGTATCGAAGCCGATCACATTGGGCTCGGGGCCCCCAAACAGCCGGTCCCTTGCTTTGATTTAGCATTCTAAATTGTATGCCAGCTTGATCCGCAAGCAAGCCCATGAGTCCACCAAGAGCGTCTATTTCTCTGGTGATTTGTCCTTTGGCAACACCACCAACGGCAGGATTGCAAGACATGCGTCCGATATCCTCGATACGCATGGTGAGTAATGCTGTTTTGACTCCTAATTTCCAAGCACTGTGAGCAGCTTCGATGCCCGCATGACCTCCACCAATCACAACAACTTCATAGTCTGTCAAAAGAGAATGCATAAAAGTGGTTTATTTTATTTTTTGAGGAGCTTTTGCAATTCCGCTTCGATTTCTTCTAAGTTTTGATCAAAAGAAGGATATCTTTTATAAGATCCATCTGGATAGACTAAGTAGTATTTTGGTACATAGCCGTCACCATACAATTCACCAAAGACCCGTTCTTCATCTAAAAGCAATTCCATGCTTTCAACTTTTGCAGCTTCTGCAAACATGCGGATGGCATTTTTAGGATTTCCTCCAGATGCAATAGCCAAGACTTTTATGCCTTCTTTTTTGTATTTGCTTGCAAAAGCTTCTAGTTTTGGTGCTGCACTTTGACAGTGTCCGCAAGTGGTGGAGTAATAAAATATAAAAAACGCTTGATTTGCGTAGGGCTCTAAATTTTCTACTTTATTGAGTATCCCTGTCATGGGTATAGAGTAGTTGATTTTAGATGGAGTGCCATCTTCTAGGGTGTCTCCGGCAAGGCTCGCTACTTTTTCTTTTAGCTTTTGTTGTTCTTCTTGCATTTTCTTTTTAGACTCTTCTTGTAATAGTTTTGCTTTTTCATTGAAACGATGCCCCAAAGCTTTAAGGGTGTCTTCTGGTAAAGCAAGCACATATAAAGAATCTCTATTGATGCGAGCTCCGTCTAGTAAACCAGTTTTAAAATAAGCTTTTTCTAAAGAGACTTGAAATTGTTCACCCACAGCAACAAATTGGTTGCCAAATTCTACGCCAATCATATAAGAAAACTTTTCATTGTCACTGCTGTTTTCTGTGACCTGCACAGAGTGGCCAGCACCTGGAGCAGAAGTTTCAATGGGAGCAGCCTTGATTAAAGAGTCAGCTAGTTGACGAAGTTGCATGGGTTCTAAGGTGGCCATAGCTAAAGAGTCTGGTCGAGCGGCTTCCATCCTTTGTCTAGCTACCATGGCAAATTTAGAGCTCACATTCCCTAAAGCTTCTGAAGTCAGTTGTAATTTTGCTGCAGTATCTCTATGCATTTGAACGGCGTCAAGAGCCCCTTGTATGGTGTAGTCTTCGATCAATTGAAATCCAACTTGAGGAGGAATGCTTCGAAAAGCTTGACGACCAAACTGCACTCCCAGCATATACGAAAATTTTTGTTCTTCGTTTGCATTGGCTACAGATACATTAGCATCTTTTTCTTTTAAATCACAAGCATAAAAAAATGACACTGTCAAAAACAAAACAATTAAACTTTTAAATTTCATGAAAAGGACCTCCTAAGGTTTTCTCTGTGTAGGCGCTTCTGACTACCCATCATAAAAAAAGGGTAAACTCACCAAAAGCTTAGTTCGATTTTTAACTCTGTACATTAAAAGCCTTTAGTTCTACATTTTTAACGACTACGCTTTTAAATTAGAAAAAAACTGCTATATTTTAAGCATAAAAATGATTTTTTTTCAAGTTTTACACAAGGTGTGAGCAAAAGCTACAATAATTATACAATATGAAACTTTCTCGTTACTTTTTTACGACCATCCGCGAAACGCCAAGCGATGCTTCAACTTCTAGTCATATTTTTTTGATTCGAGGTGGATACATTAAAGCCCTGTCTACAGGTATTTATAGTTTTTTGCCTATGGGGCTTCGAGTGATGCAAAAATTGGAAACACTCATCCGAAAAGAAATGAACAATATCGGTGGGCTAGAGGTGGATCTTCCCGTGGTGCAAACCAAAGAATTATGGCAAGAATCCAATCGATATTCTGATATTGGCGAAGAATTGCTGAGATTTAAAGACCGTAACGAACACCCTATGGTGCTAGCGATGACTCACGAAGAAGCAGTCACAGATATGGCCCGCTATGTGCTTTCGAGCTACAAACAGCTTCCATTTATGCTTTATCAATTTAAGGTGAAGTATAGGGATGAAGCCCGTGCCAGAGGTGGACTGATTCGAGTCAGAGAGTTTTTGATGAAAGACGCTTATAGCTTTCACTCCTCGTCTGAAAGTTTGGATATACATTATAAAGAACAATACGATGCCTATATCCGTATTTTTAATGCGGTGGGGATAGAACCTATTGTGGTAGAATCAGATACCGGTATTATGGGTGGAAAGATTGCCCATGAATTTATGTTGAACACCCCTATCGGTGAAGATTATTTGATTTTATGCGACAAATGTGGTTATCAAGCCAATCGAGAAATTGCTCTTTTTAAAACGAATCCCTATCGTGGAAACGAGAAAGCAGAACTAAAAAAGGTCCATACCCCTCATAAAACCAGTATAGAAGAAGTCTCCGAATTCTTAAATGTGCCTGCCAATTCTACCGCTAAATGTGTGTTTTTTGAAAATGATTCCACTTTAATTACTGTGGTAGTGCCAGGACATCTAGATGTTTCTGAGATTAAATTGAAAAACATTTTAAAAACTTCGGAATTGCTACCAGCCGAAGATGAGCTTATTTTGGCTTCTGGAATGGTGCCTGGTTATGCAAGCCCCATAAACTCTAAAAACACTAGAGTCTTTATAGACAAAAACATTGTAGATGCAAGTGACCTTGTCATTGGTGCAAATGAAACGGATTATCACTATATGCACTGCACTCCTAAAAGAGATTTTGAAAACTACGAAGTCGCCGATATTGCCGAAGCGAGTGCTCTTTGTTTGTGCTATCAATGCGATCATCCCCTCACAGAAACCCGTGGCATTGAACTAGGGAATATATTTAAATTGGGAACCAAGTTTTCAGAAAGTATGAAAGCAATGTATTTGGACGAGCAAGGGAAATCCAAGGCTGCTGTGATGGGTTGTTATGGTATTGGAGTGGGCCGCCTCATGGCTAGCGTGATTGAAAATTCACATGACGATTATGGACCTATTTGGCCCAAGAACATCGCTCCTTTTCAAGTGGAAATTGTGAGTATCGGGAAAGATGCTCCCGTTTTAGACGCGGCAGAAAAGCTCTACAATGAGTTGCTCCAGCAAGGTTTTGAAGTGCTTTTGGATGACCGAGATGAAAGACCTGGAGTCAAATTTAAAGACGCAGACCTTTGGGGCATTCCTGTGAGGATTGCCATCAGTAAAAAGACTCTCGAAAATGAACAGGTGGAGTGGAAACTTCGCAGTGAAAAGTCTTTTGAATTGATCTCACTCCATGATGTTTTAGCACAGCTTAAAGATTTTTATGCCTAACAAAGACAAGATAGAAGCAAAAACAGTGCAAGAGTCTATGGTAGAATCTACCGATATCGTGCACCCTAGTGATAGCAATTCATATGGTTTTTTGTTTGGAGGGCACCTAGTTTCATTGATGGATAAAGTCGCTTGTACTGCGGCTTTTAAGCATTCAGAGTCTAAAGTCACCACAGTTTCTATTGATGGGATCCATTTTTTAAGACCCGCACCGGTAGGAACCGTGCTCACCATTCGGGCTTCGGTGAATCGTAGCTTTAATTCTTCTATGGAAATAGGTTTGTCGGTGAGCGCATGGAAACCAGGGCAAAAAAGTGAAGCCATCTGCAGAGCTTATATGACTTTTGTCGCCATCGATGACCAAGGCTTGCCACAAAAAGTACCTGCCATTATTCCAGAGACTCCAGATCAAATTCGTCGTTATAACAATGCAGAAATTCGTAGAAAAACACGATTAGAGCTAAAAGAAAAACTCTTGTAAGCTCTATGAATTTAGGTGGAGTGTTTTACTTCTACCTTCGGCTTGTTTGCATGTGAAACATGATGAACTTATGCTTGTTTACAATACACCCCATTTTATTATTTGAATCGCCTTTTTTATATAAGATTTTGTTTCTAATATTGACACATGAAAGTTAAAGACAGGTCTCTTCTTAGTTTATCTTGGCCACTGATCCTCACTTTTGGTGTGGGGATGTTTCAGCCGATTATGGATAGCTGGTTTTTATCTAGAACTTCAGAAATTGCGGCAGCGGGTGTGGGAGCAGTGCTTCCTATCTTAGGGGCTTTGTTTATGGCTATCCAAGCTTTTTCTCAAGCCGGGGCAAGCATCGCTTCACAATATATTGGAGGTAACTACAATAGACACGCCCGAGTGACCCAAACTATGGTGATTCTTGGCAGTTTTTTACTTGGTATTAGCATCACTTTATTGGTGGTTCCCTTATCGGGAACTATTGCACAATGGATTGGTTTAGAAAAACAGCCTGCAGCTTATGCTAAGGAATTTTTGTTAGTCACTGCCTTTGGTTTTGCGTTTAGGTCTTTGCAAACCACTTATACTGCCCTCATTGCAACTCACGGACTTACTATTTGGAATTTAGTTGGAAATATCATCACCATTGTAGTGAATGCGTTTTTAAATTTTGTGTTTTTAGATGGTTGGTTTGGACTTCCTTCTTTGGGAGTCACAGGAGTGGCTCTTGCTACTGCTATATCGTGGTTGGTGGCAGCTCTTTTTTTGGGATTGATTTTTAAATACAAGCTAAAACACAAAACTAAAAGAAGCGATTTCAAGCGAATTCGAGTGATTTTACCAGATTGGATACGGATTGGACTCCCTGCTTCTGCAGAGCCTTTTAGTTTTCAACTTTTTCAAATTTTTATCACCGCTATGGTCGTTCATTTAGGGACTTTGGCAATGACTGCACGAGTTTTTGCTGCAAACTTTGCTGCTTTAGCCGTGATTTTAAGCGTGGGATTGGGGAGTGGCAATCAAATTTTAGTGGCTCATTTGGTGGGAGCAAAAGATTATAAAAAAGCCAATCGCCGATTGCATCAAAGTCTATTTATCAGTAGTGCTGGAGCATTGCTCATTGCACTTTTGGTGGCATTTACAGGTTCTACATTGATTCAATTTTTCACTCTTAATGAAGAAGTCATTCAGTTGGGAGTACTTTGTCTTTGGTGTGATGTGATGGTCCAACCATTTAAAGCCGCCAATATAGTGCTTACTAATTCATTAAGGGCCTCTGGAGACTCCATGTTCCCTGCTGTAGTAGGCTCAGCAATGATGTGGACACTTGGAGTGGGCAGTGCTTTATTTTTGGCTTTTGTACTAGATTTAGGCTTAGCTGGACTCTGGCTGGGCATGGCAGCAGATGAATTTTACCGTTCTATAGTGAATTATATTCGATGGAATCGAGGAAAATGGAAATCTACGGGTGTCATGTGAGCTCCATTTTTCTAAATTGGTGTTATGGCATTTTATAATGATGATGTGATACAACAATTAAAAGCTCATACAGATATATCAGTGATCGTAGAACGATTTGTCCCACTCAAAAAATCAGGCCCCAGTCGATATATAGGTAAATGCCCTTTTCACGATGATCGCTCCCCTTCGATGAGCGTAAACCCTCAAATGGGAATATACAAATGCTTTGCTTGTGGGGCAGGGGGTGATGTTTTAAAGTTCATCATGGAGCACGAAAAAATGGATTTCAAGGCCGCTGTAGAATGGGTGGCCTCAGAAACCAACTTCCCTTTACCAAGCCTTCAATATCAAGAAAACCCTGAAAAACTAGAAGAAAGGTCTTTGGTTCGAGAATTGAACGAGCTGGCTTGCACTTGGTTTGAAGAACAACTATCGCTCAATAATAATGCTTTAAACTATCTTTTAAAAAGAAATATCTCTTTAGAAACCCGACAAAAGCTTCGGATTGGCTATGCACCTAATTCACCCAATAATTTTATTTCATTAGCTTCTAAAAAAGGTTTTTCTCCCAAAGATATTGTCCAAGCAGGCCTTGCTGTCGAGAAACAGCACGGTGGTTTTATGGATAAGTTTAGGGATCGATTGATGATTCCTATACATAATTTGACTGGAATGGTGGTGGCGTTTGGCGGTCGAAGCATGCAAGAAAACACCAAAGGTCCTAAATACATGAACAGTCCAGAAACTGTCCTATACACCAAAAGCGACATTTTGTATGGTCTGAATCACAGTAAAAACTTCATTTCTAAAGAAAATGCAGCTATCTTGGTCGAAGGCTATTTTGATTTTATTTCTCTGTATCAAGCTGGAATCCAAAATGTGGTGGCTGTTTCGGGCACAGCCCTTACCGAAAACCACGCTAAAATACTCTCTCGATACGCACAAACCGCTTATTTGGTCTTTGACAGCGACGAAGCAGGGAAAAAGGCTACTCAACGAAGCTTAGAAATTTTACTCCCAACGAACACCAACCCCAAAATTTTAAGCTTAAAAAGTCCCACTGGCGAAAAAATAGACCCAGATACTTTTATTCAAGAACACGGTGTAGAAAACTTTCAAAAAGAGCTTTCACATGCAGTAGATTGGTTAAATTATTTGGGAATAGAAATGGACACAAGCTCCATTGAAAACAAGGCCTCTTTTATAAGCTATGCAAAATCCTTAATTGCAAGCATCAAAAATAAAGAACTTCAAATTCAATACTTAAATTTAATTGCTGAACGCTTTAACACCAACACTTCTTTGGCCCAAATTAAACCTATAGACCATTCTAAAAAAAGAACTTGGCAAGCAGAAAATAATACAAAAGAAGCCCCTATTTCAATCCCATGGCATTTGATCTCTGGTATCGAACTTAGGTTTATTAATTTATTGTTAAAAAACAAAAATCTATGGGGACTCACCGCCGAGTTCTTTAGCTTAGAGTTTATTGCACAAAATATAAGTTTACTGGAATCCCCTTTGTTAGAAGAATTACTTGGAAACGCATTGAGCTTATACGGAGAATCTAAAAGCATTGATTTAAAAATACTTTATAGTATTTCTAATCCGCCCCTCCCCACCCTTTTAGAAGATTTACCCGAAGAATTATGGGAGGCCCAAAGTGCTCAAAAAGAATTTTTAGACACCCTTTTATACCTAATTAAAAGAAAATCCGAAGAATTTTCACTTTCTTTAAAACAAAAAGAGGATGAAGAATCTACATTGTTACGATTAAAAATTATTTCTTTTTCTAAAGAACAGCAAAAATTGCTTCAACAAAACAACCTTGCTCAAATCGATGAAAGCTCTCTCTTTCAGAAAATTTTAGAAAATAGAAATAAACTTGTCGAATTTCATATGAATTTATAAAGATAGGACATTGGAGAAATTATGTTATCCATTCAAAATTTACACGCTGCTTTAGAAGACGGTACCCCTATACTCAAAGGAATCGACCTTCAAGTTCGACCTGGAGAAATCCACGCCATCATGGGACCCAACGGATCTGGAAAAAGCACACTCTTAAAAGCCATTAGTGGACACCCTGCTTATCAAATAACAGAGGGTGCAGTGATTCTCGAAGGAGAAAATCTATTAGACTTAGAAATAAACCAAAGGGCAAACAAAGGGCTTTTTGTAGGCATGCAATACCCCATCGAAATTCCTGGCGTCAACAACTTAGAGTTTTTGCGTTTAGCTTTAGATTCTAAGCGATCTTTTTTGGGACTCGGCCCCATTCAAGAAGATGAGTTTTTAAAACTTATCGAAACACACACTCAAAACTTAGAAATGGATCCACATTATATAGAACGAGGAGTGAACGAAGGATTTTCTGGCGGTGAAAAAAAGAGAAACGAAATCTTACAAATGGCTATTTTAGACCCTAAAGTGAGTTGCCTAGACGAAACAGATTCAGGCTTAGACATCGATGCACTGCGTATAGTGGCTCGCGGCATCAACAACTTAATGACTCCAAGCAAAGCCGTTATTTTGGTGACTCATTACCAGCGTTTATTAGATTATGTGAAGCCCGATTTTGTACATGTATTAAGAAATGGTAAAATAGTGAAAAGTGGCAGTGCAGACCTTGCATTAACTCTTGAAAAACAAGGTTATGACTGGCTTGAGGAGGCCCAATGAGTATTTCAGAAAAAGCCTACCATCAATTTCTAAAATTAGGCATTCCAAAATCCAGAAATGATGCTTGGATATACTTCCCAACTTCTAAACTTCAAAATCTAAACACTTTAACTCCACTTCAAAATAACATAGAAGCCTTGGGTTTTGATTTAGGTATAGAGACAGAAAAAAATATAGCCGCTTTAATTCCATTATTTCAAAGCGATAAAACTTTTGTAAAAACCATAGACAAAGATGAAATCGCCATTCTCAAGCCCAAGACAGCTATTGCACACTCCCTATTTCACATCCAAAACAAGGCCTCTGTTTCCTTTGAACTTTTAAACTTTCAAGGATCAAGCTCCTTGCAAGCAGAGCGGTTAGATTTTTTTCTAGAAGAAGACACCAAATTAGAACTGTTTTTTGCTCCCGAAGGACTGAGCTCTGAATTAGCCTTTAAACACATTCGAGTTTTTGCTAAAGCTGGAGCCAGTGTTCAAATTTTAGGCCTTCAAAAAAGTATAGGGACTTACCGTTATAGCTTTGATGTAATTTTAGAAGAAAGCAAGAGTCTTGCTAATTTTAGGCTTCTAAACTTATTAAATAAAAACACAGAGGCACACTACTATTTAAATATATATCAAAATGCTCCAGACACTTGGAGTCATCAATTAGTCAAAAACATCCTCTACGATAAAACCCATGTTGCATACGAAGGGGCCGTACATATCGCTCCAAATTGCCCTCAAGCAAACTCGGACCAACTGATTAACAGCATATTATTTTCAGATGAATCTAAAGTTTCAATAAAGCCTGTTCTTAAAATTTATCACGACGATGTTTCTTGCACCCATGGAAACACTTGTGGTGAGCTGGATAAAGACACTTTGTATTATTTGCAAGCTAGGGGAATCGATCTCAACACCTCAAAAAAGATTTTAATCCAAAGTTTTATGGCAAGTACATTTGAAGGACTAGAAAAAACTCATGCTTTAAAACAAATCCTCAAAAAGCTTTAAAAGAAAATTGTTTTTTTAATCCAAATTTTCTGGATTTGTTTCTTTTTTGTTTTGGTGTTCTTTTTCTTCGATATCTTCTAAAACTTTTTCAGTAATGACTTCTGTTGTTTCTTTGGCGATCAAAGCATTCGCTTGATCTGGAAGCCAGGGCTTTTCCAAATTAACTTCCCAAGAAACACTTTGAGAGCTTTGTTTTTCTGAATACTCTAAAAGCGACTCACCCAAAATCTCTCGGGCTCTATTTAAGGCCGCATCGATATTAGCGAGCACATTTTTTTCGCCAAGTTCATGCATCAAGCCAGAACGATTTAATGCAACTATAGGCTGAGCTTCTACTCCAGATAACAATAACTGTGTTCCAAAACCTCGTAATCGTTCTAACAAATCTTCTATCATTTGCAAACCACTAGCATCTATAGATTGTACCTGACGCATACGAAGGATTAAAACTCTAGGTTGTTTAGACTGTTGCTCTAAAGTTTCTTTAAACTTATCTACAGCTCCAAAAAACAAAGACCCAGAAATTTCAAAGACCTCAACTCCTTTGGGAATACTTCTGGAACTTAAATTGTAAAAATCATCTGAATCTTCATTGTTTTCATCATCTTTTAAAATACCACTCACAAAATCCACTTGGGAAACTTCGGACATACGGTGAATAAAGAAAACAGCAGCCATCAAAAGCCCTACTTGAATAGCTACAGTCAAGTCTAACAAAATAGTGAGCGAAAAAGTAACTACTAAAACACTCACATCTCCTTTAGGTGCTTTAAATAATTTTATAAAACTTTTATAGCCCGACATATTAAAAGCCACTTGAAATAAAATTGCAGCCAGTGCAGCCATAGGAATCATCTCTGCGTATTTCCCCAAAACAAGCATAATCAAAAGTAGCACTAAAGCGTGAACCACTCCAGAAATAGGACTAAAAGCACCATTACGAATATTCGTGGCTGTTCTTGCTATAGCTCCCGTCGCTGGAATCCCGCCAAAAATTGGACTGAAAATATTAGCAACACCTTGCCCTAATAACTCTGTATTAGACCTATGCTTGTGTCCAGTCATACCATCGGCCACCACTGCACTTAGCAAAGACTCTATAGCACCCAGTATGGCAATAGTTAAAGCCGGTTGAAACATTTTTCGCATCATTTCTAAACTGATATTTGGAAAAGACGGCATCGGAAAACCTGTAGGGATCTGGTTTTTTGAACCAATAGTAGCGATAGCCAATTTCTCATCTAAATTAAAAATTTGAACCAAAGCTGTAGTCACAATAATAGCCACCAAAGAACCCGGAATTTTAGAACTGAATTTTGGCCAATAAATTAAAATAACCAGTGCCAGAAAACCAATTAAAAGAGAATAAACATTAATAGTTGAAATAACGCTTATATAAAGAGCTAGTTTTCCAAATGCTTCTACTGGCTCTTGAACACCATTGGGAAAGCTCAAACCTAAAAAATTAGGAATTTGGCCCAAAGCTATAATAATAGCAATCCCAGCCGTAAAACCCACAGTCACAGGGTATGGTATAAACTTAATAATATTCCCAAACCTAGCAAAAGCGAAAATCACAAGCATCACCCCTGCCATTAAAGTAGCAGTAGCCAAACCATCGTAACCATGCTCTCGAACAATTCCAAAAACAATAACAATAAAAGCTCCCGTAGGCCCACCAATTTGAAAACGAGTCCCCCCTAAAACTGAAATCAGAAAACCAGCAATAATCGCTGTATATAAACCTTTTTCTGGACTGACTCCCGAAGCAATAGCAAAAGCAATAGCAAGAGGCAAAGCAAGCACACCCACAATAGTCCCAGACATCAAATCACTTAAAAAATTATCTTTAGAATAACCTTTTTTTAAGGATTTATACAATTCCGGGGTATAATGTCCAGAAAAAACGCGTGTTTTTTTTATAAAATTAAAGAATTTAGACAGAAACATTTTTCTCTCAAATAAAAATTAAAACTAAGGCATGCGTAGAACAAACATAAAACAATCCAATATAATGCCAAAGAACTCCCTATGATCACCACAAATGTACTATAAAAAATCAATTTAGGAAAGGGGGAAACACTCCATTTTTAATCGCTCAGTCCTTTAAAGCACCCAAAAAACAACTTCTTCTTTATTAAAATAGGGGAAAGCCTTCCCCTGGTTTCGACCCCTTTGGGTTCTCCACCACCCCTTCTATTCCCATAAAATAAAACCAGAAAACAATGAAAATGGAGCGACTAATCTTTAAAGTAAAACAGTTGTTTCGGGCACGCACTTCGACAAGCTCAGTGTAGCAATTTTTGCAGCTTCCCCCCTCCGATTTTCGCATAACAATTCTGACAAACAACCCACATCTCAAACACGCATCCCCACCTTTCTGGTACGCGTTTTGCCTAAACTCCGTGAGTCCCTGCGTCTTTGGCACGATTTTCGCACCACATCTCTGGTAAACAACCCACTTTTTTAGCACGCACTTCGTGGCAATCCATACGAGACACCACCGTGAAGTGTTTGTAGTAAACTCATTTTATATAGATTTATAGTAGATTTTTATCTGTTATAATCTTTTATAACGAGTGGAGTATTTATGAGATATTTGTATTTATTAGGTTTTTTGGCTAGTTTTTTAATGGTGGCTTGCTCTGATC
>Ga0209075_1000142_pt1 | contig 62012 bp, 54 predicted proteins | sample Stecom2011_FD_187523 | JGI IMG/M metagenome (GOLD analysis project Ga0209075, IMG submission 187523) | Agricultural soil microbial communities from Utah to study Nitrogen management - Steer compost 2011 (SPAdes) (version 2) | ecosystem: Environmental > Terrestrial > Soil > Agricultural land...
CCTAGGCCACTAGACGAAGGGGACTAGAAATTGGTGGAGCCAAGCGGGATCGAACCGCTGACCTCAACACTGCCAGTGTTGCGCTCTCCCAGCTGAGCTATGGCCCCTCAACGGATGCGTATATTAGGGATTCACCCTTAGGGCGTCAACACCTAAAAGCGCTTTTTTTAAAGAAATCTGGACATCCATGTCCGTACCGTTCAATTAACCGGCAAACCGTTCATCAAATAGCCAGGGCGGCGTATTCTTTCTCGACCCTTCGGGTTTCTTTCTTTGAGAACCCACCCAGAATGTCCAGGGCATGACGCAACCTGGCCCGGGTCATGTCCGGGCCGATCAGCGCCATGGAGTCCATAACCGACCAGGAATTCGGTGTACCGGCAACCGCCACAAAGACCGGAAACATGAAGTCGCCCATCTTCAGCTCCATGGCTTTCGCCAGGGCCTTGATGTCTGCAAATATCGTGTCCTTACTCCAGTGGCGCTGGGCTTCGAGTTTCCACAGGGCAAACTGTAAAACCCGCTTTACCTGATCTTCTTCCAGCTTGTTGTGGGCGAAGCTTTCAGGCTTCAGGTCCAGCATGCCGCTGAACATAAAGCTGGCCATCGGCGCCACATCAGAGAACACTTCGGCCCGGCCCCTGATATGGGGCACCAGTGCCTGCAGGGCATCCTCATTGAACCACCAGTCCCGCAGCCGGGCCATAAACTGCTCGTCGTTCAGGTCGTCGCGCATCCACTGGCCGTTGAGCCAGCGCAGTTTTTCCACATCAAACACCGGGCCCCCGAGGGACACGCGCTGAATGTCGAAGTTCTGAATCATTTCGTCCAGACTGAACTTCTCACGCTCATCCGGCATCGACCAGCCCATGCGGCCGAGGTAGTTGGTGACCGCCTCCGGCAGAAAACCCATCCGTTCGTAGAAGTTGATGCTGGTGGGGTTTTTCCGTTTTGACAGCTTGCTCTTGTCCGGATTGCGCAGCAACGGCAGGTGACAAAGTACCGGCATCTCCCAGCCAAAGTACTGATACAGCAGCTTGTGCTTGGGTGCCGAGTTGATCCATTCCTCACCCCGTAACACGTGGGTGATGCCCATCAGGTGGTCGTCTACCACGTTGGCGAGATGGTACGTGGGCATGCCATCGGACTTCAGCAGGATCTGGCAGTCTACCTGGGCCCAATCGATTCCAATGGTACCCCGGAGCATGTCCTGGATCTCGCACACCCCGTCATCGGGAACCTTCATACGGATCACGTAAGGCTCACCCGAGGCCAGACGCCGCCTGACCTCGTCTTCCGGCAGCTCAAGATCTCCCTTGATGCCCGGATTCAGGCCCCGGGCCTTGCGCTCCTCGCGGATGGCATCCAGTTCATCCGGCGTACGGAAGCAGTAAAACGCATGGCCGGCCGCTACCAGGTCTTCGGCGTACCGGCCATACACGTGCTTACGCTCAGACTGCCGGTAAGGCCCGTGCGGACCACCCACATCAGGACCCTCATCCCAGTTCAACCCCAGCCAGCGCAGGGCTGTGAGGATATCCTGCTCGGATTCTGCCGTGCTGCGGGCCTGGTCAGTGTCTTCAATGCGCAAAATGAACTGGCCACCGTGCTGGCGCGCAAAACACAGGTTAAACAGGGCCACGTAGGCGGTACCAACATGGGGATCGCCTGTGGGAGACGGGGCAATTCGGGTGCGTACTGTCATGGAACCTTCCTGCAAATAAGTGGCCTATCTGTGAACCGCGCATTATAGCGGCCGCCGGCGTTTTTCGCATGATAGGCTTTGCACTGATTCCTGAGAATGTAATATTATAACATTTCAACAACCATCAGGATTCTGTGTCATGAAGTTCCGCCCTGTCCCGATTGCTCTAGGCCTTGCCGCCGCCCTGTCCACTATTCCGGTTTTTGCGGCGGAGGTCGTCACTTCCATCAAACCTCTGGAACTTCTGGTAAAAGCCGTCGCCGGCGATCAGGTTCAGGTAACCACGCTGGTGCCGGTCGGTGCCAGCCCACACAATTACACCATGAAGCCGTCGCAGCGCCGGGCTCTTGAGCAGGCCGACCGCATCTTCTGGGTAGGGCCTGAGATGGAAACCTTCCTTGGCCGCTTGCTGGGCAGCGAGGAATTCGAGGGTCGGGTCACTGCCTTTACCGATACCGGCGAGGCCAGCCATCATCACCACGCACATCACCATGGGCATCATCACGATCACGGTGACGGAAACGATCCCCATATATGGACCGACCCGGCCCTGGCCCTGGGCATGGCCCGCGACATCCACGCCCGCCTGATCACTCTGGAGGAGCTTGACCGCCAGCAGCTGGACAGCAACCTGGTGCGTTTTGAGCAGGGGCTGGCCCGCACCGACCAACAGATCCGGCGGCAGCTCGCCACTCTGCATGGCAGCAGCCTGTTCGCCTATCACAGCGCCTTTGAACGTTTTGCCAACCATTACGGCCTGTCGCTGGAGGGCGTGCTCACCCTCAACCCGGAATTAACCCCCGGCGCCCGCCACGTCGCCGAGGTACAGCACCAGCTACACCAGGCCAGCCAGCCGTGCCTGCTGACAGAGCCCCAGTTTAACCGCCAGTGGTGGCAATCGATCACCGAAGGCCTGGATATCACCTTCAGCACCTGGGACCCACTGGCAACGGAAATCGCCTCCACCGGGGATGGCTACCTCCGGTTCCTGCAGTCTGTTGCTGATGCTGCCCTGGCCTGCCTACCAGAGCAGGCTGAGCATTAACGGCATGGTGACCATGGCCAGTAACGTCTGCCCGCTGATGATGCCCGCCATCAGCGAGGCATCGCCCCCCAGCTGACGCGCCAGAATGTAGGCCGAGGTAGCCGTTGGCAGCGCCGCCAGCAAAACCACGACCTGCACCAGCAAGCCACTCAGGCCAAGCACCCAGGCCAAGCCCGTCACCATCAACGGAAAAGCGATGAGCTTGAGGCCGGACGACACCACAAACGGCAGCGACGCATCACGCAGGGCAGCCAGCTGCAACCCGGCGCCAACGGTCATTAACCCCATCGGTAACGCCAGATGGCTCAGCGGAGCGAGTATGCCCTCAAGCAGCGGGTGAAAACCGATTCGGAACCAGCTCCACAGCACCCCGACCACCGACCCTATAATAAGGGGGTTAGTCACAATGGCACGCAACACCTGCACCACGCTGACCCGGTCCTGGCCGGCCACCAGCGAGAACATCAGGATGCAGAACAGATTCAGCAAAGGCACCATCACGGCCACTGCGATGGCCGTCAGTGCCAGACCATCGCCGCCAAGCATCATTCCACCCGCGGCCAGCCCCACGTAGGAATTAAACCGGATCGCCCCCTGGTAGACCGAGGAGAACACCGGCCCGCTCCAGCGCCAGTACAACTGTACTACAACCAGCACCAGGGTCATGGCAACCAGCATGGCCAGAACAAGCATCGCGGTATCAACATAGGCCGATGCCGGCAACCGGGCCTGGCCCAGTTTATAGACCAGCATGGCCGGAAACAGAACGTAATACGTGAAACGCTCCGCCTGCGGCCAGAAGTCGCCACCGGGAAAGTTGCATCGCCTCAACACATGGCCCAGCATGATCAATACAAATACCGGAAACAGCGCTTGTATCACTACCGGCATGGGTTCTCCGTTTTAACCGTTGCCATTTTTCTCCCCGGGAGTTAGATTCAGCCTATAGCATCCTATAACGGTGTAACGCGAACAACGTGAACAGCCTGATTTTCTGCCGTCACACGCCCTCTTCTGCACTGCGGTCTTCCTCTGAGAACACCGGCAGGGCTGTTGTCTGCCTCTGATTCCGCTGAATCCCTCTGTTACTTCCCGGATTCAGCGCTCATAACCAAACACAATTGAACCGATTTTCCGGAGATTTCCATGTCAGATTTACCGTCCATTACTGTTGCTGAAGAAGACTATAACCGACTGAGTTCCCTGCTTGAGAGAGTTGCGGGCCAGTCCGATGTCGCTGACGACCTGGAAGACGAACTGAGCCGCGCCGATCTCAAGCCACTGGCCGAGATGCCCGAAGGTGTCGTAACCATGAACTCCCTCGTTCGCTTTTCAGACGAAGACAGTGGTAAAGAGCACGAAATGATGCTGGTGTACCCCCACGAGGTCGGAGATTCTGCCCAGAAAATTTCCATCCTGGCTCCGGTGGGTGCCGCCATGCTTGGCCTGAGCATCGGTGACAGCATCGCCTGGCCCATGAAAGGCCGCAAGCCGCTACACCTGAAGGTCGTCAGCGTTACCCGCAACGTATAAGCAGTTTCCGGTACCCGCTCGACCGAATTGATATATCTCCACACCGCTTACGGCCTCCGGTGCTAGTCTCTAAGTAAGAAAACCGGACTATCAGGAGGCCGCATGCCAGAACAGCCCCGCCCCGACTGGGACCCCCGATCAGCCAGCGTTCAATCCGATCAGATTGGTGCCTACGACACCATGCGCAAGCGCTGCCCGGTGGCCTGGAGCGATTATCAGCAATGGACCCTGTTCCGACATGCCGACGTAATGGCCGCGCTGGAGGATCACGAGACATTCAGTAACGCCGTCTCTGCACACCTGTCTGTGCCCAACGGCATGGACCCACCCGAACACACGCCCTACCGCAAGATCATCGAACCGTATTTTTCAGCCGACGCTGTGGCCCGGTTTGAACCGGTGTGTCGCAACATTGCCCGAGACCTGGCCACCCGTTTACCCCGGGAGCAATCCGTCAATGTGGTCAACCAGCTGAGCCGGCCATTTGCATTGCATATCCAGTCGGCCTTTATGGGCTGGCCGGAGCGCCTGCACAAGCCTCTGGAAGAATGGGTCCGGAAACACCATCGGGCCACGCTGGCCGGAGACCGAAGCGCCATGGCCGATATTGCCCGGGAGTTTGACGGCTATATCACCGAGATGCTCAACGCTCGCCGTCAGCCCGGCGTGCCGGCCCCGGACGACGTGACCAGCTCGCTGATGCAGGAGACGGTTAACGGCCGTCGGCTGAGCGATCCGGAACTCGTCAGCCTGATGCGCAACTGGACGGTAGGCGAGCTGGCCACCATCGCAGCCGCGGTTTCGATCCTGCTGAACTACCTGGCGCATCATCCGGCTTTGCTGGACGAACTGAAAAACAACCCGGACCAGCTCCCGGCAGCAATCGATGAAATCCTGCGCCTGGATGCCCCACTGATTTCCAACCGCCGGGTTACCACCCGGGCGGTAACCGTGGGTGGGCGTACCATTCCGGCCGGCGAGCGGGTCACCCTGCTGTGGGCCTCTGCCAACCGCGATGAAGCTGTATTTGGCGAGGCCAACACCTACTGCCCACACCAGAATGCCGATAAAAACCTGCTCTATGGCGCCGGCATCCACGTCTGCCCGGGTGCCCGGCTGGCGAGGATGGAGTTGCGGGTGATTATGGAAGAGGTACTTGCACAGGTTCAGGCCACTGCGCCGGATGAAAGCCAGCCTCCGGTCCGCGCGCGGTTTCCCGGCGGTGGTTTTGATCAGCTGAACCTGCGGTTTCGGTAACGGCAACACTTGACCAGGACGGTCCTGACCTTCGGGCGCAGTACTGGACGCTGTCCGCCCGAAGGTATAAAACTGCAGGTGTCTTCACGTCAGCCGCACAGGAACCAGCATGACCGACCAGCCCAAACAAGGCCCCGCCACCCGTCTGATTCACAACCGCCGTCACAAAGATCCGTTTGGCAGCCCCTACTCCCCCGTTTACAACACCACCACGTACCGCTTTGAGAATAGCGCAGCCCTGCTGGACGTGGTGAAAGGCCACCGGGAAGGTCACCTTTACACCCGCTGGGGCACTAACCCAAGCATTCAGGAACTGGAACAGGGACTGGCCGGGCTGGAACAGGCAGAGGCGGCCCTGGCATTTGCCTCCGGCATGGCGGCGATTTCCGCAACCCTGCTGGCCCACGGCCGACAAGGCATCATCTGCGTGGGCGACCTGTACGGCGGCACCCAGGAGCTTCTGGTCAATCATTGCCAGCCGCTCGGCATTCCCGTTACCTTTCTGTACCGGGACGAACAGGAACGGTTGGCGGAGCTGCTCGATAAACCGGGCAAGCTGGTGTACTTCGAAACCCCCGCCAACCCGAACATGGCGATTCTGGATATCGCCTCCCTGAGCAGGACCGCCCACCACCACGACGCACTGGTAGCGGTAGATAACACCTTTGCCAGCCCGATCAATCAGCAACCTCTGACCCAGGGCGCAGACCTGGTACTGCACAGCGCCAGCAAGTACCTCGGTGGCCACAGCGACATCACCGCCGGTGCCCTGATGACCTCGGCCAGGCTGGCCAGACCGGTGGCAACCTGGCGCAAGAACCTGGGCCAGCTGATTGCCCCGGAGACAGCGGCCCTGCTGGCCCGGAGCCTTCGCACCCTGCCGGTCCGTATCCGCCAGCACAATGAAAACGCCCTGGCGGTCGCCCGGGCCATGGAACAACATCCGGCAGTCGACAAAGTTCATTACCCGGGCCTGCCATCCTTCGCCGGCCATGAACTGGCCCGTCGCCAGATGAATGGATTTGGAGGCATGCTCAGTATCGACGTGAAAGGCGGACATGACGCCGCGGTAAAAGTGGCAGACACCCTGCAGATCTTTCTGCTTGCCACCAGCCTGGGCGGAGTCGAAAGCCTGGTCAGCCAGCCCAGCGCCACCAGTCACTACGGCCTGAGCCCGGAGGAACGCCACAAACGGGGCATCAGCGATGGCATGCTGCGGCTCTCGGTGGGCCTGGAAGACGCCAGCGACCTCATCGCCGACCTGAACCAGGCTCTGGCCTGACAACCTGAGGCAAGCTCGCTTCTTGAATCCGGGCGAAACAGGCCCAATAATGGGAACATCTTCCAGGAAGCGATCAATGAACCTTCTTTGTGCAATACAGATACCGCGCTGGCGCCAGAGAGTGGCCGGCGTTGCCGTGGCTGTTCTTGCACTGGTGTTCCTCAGTTCGGTAACCCAGGCTAACGCCCACCACCGGGCCGACGGCCAGGCCGCCGAAAACCAGCTTGAACACCTGGTCGTTGCCAGCCATAACCCTGCCCTGGCTGTTCTGAAGCCTGATCCGCGAGCCGACAACAACGTCACCGGCGACACCCCGGAGTCTTTGACGGCCCTGCTGATGGCACCGTTCAGGCTACCGCCGCCCACAGCCGTTGTTGTGACCGGCCGGCCATTGCAAACCGCAGTGGCAACCCCCTACGCCCTCGCCCCACCCCTGAGGGCACCCCCCGCCGTGTAATCCGTTTCAGACCCGCAACGCAGGGCGGTACTTGCCTTTCGCCCTGTCTGTGTACCTGTTCCAATAAGGATTACCGATGAAATCATTAAGCTCACGGGCCATGGTGTATGGCCTGGTCATTGTGCTCGGATTGCTGAGCGCAATGCCCAATCTGTTGCCCGCCCGACTGGCGGATACACTCCCTGACTGGTACCTGGAGAACACGCTGTCTCTGGGGCTGGACCTGCAAGGTGGATCCCACCTGCTTCTGGAAGTCGACGCCAGCGAGTTACTGGCCAACAACCCCGGCCAACCGGACGACCTGATTCTGAAAGACGCCGTTGAGCGCAGCCTGGAAGTCGTACGCCGACGCCTTGATGAAACCGGCCTGGTAGAACCCGGTATCACCCGCCAGGGGCGCAACCACATCCTCGTACAGATGCCTGGTGTGGCGGACCCGGCCGAAATACGGGAGCTTCTGGGCACCACAGCCCAGATGACGTTTCACTGGGTAGCCAGACCAGACGACACCAGACGCTCGGCCATCCTGCGCCTGACCGACACCACAGGCGAACAGACGTATCTGCTGGAACGACGTGCGGCCATGAAGGGCGAGCACATCCAGGATGCCCGGCTGGCTTTTAACCAGGAGACCAGCGAGCCTGTGGTTAACTTTAAACTCGACGCCGAGGGCGCTCGCCTGTTTGCAGACATGACTCGCCAGAATATCGGTCGCGCCCTGGCCATCGTACTGGATAACAAAGTCATTACTGCCCCGGTTATCCGCAGCGTGATTGCCGGAGGAAGCGGCGAAATCAGCGGCAGCTTCACCTCAGGCGAGGCCAGCAACCTGGCCCTTCTGCTCAGAGCCGGTGCGCTTCCGGCACCACTCAACGTGATCGAGGAGCGCACTGTCGGTCCAGACCTGGGCAGTGACGCCATTGCCATGGGGATAAGCACCGGCTTACTGGGGGCAGCACTGGTCATTGCCTTCATGCTTGGTATCTATGGCCGCTGGGGCCTGATTGCGTGTACCGGGCTGGCCATCAACATCGGCCTGGTGTTCGGAGTGCTGAGTCTGCTCGGCGCCACCCTGACCCTGCCCGGCATCGCTGGTATTATCCTGACCATCGGCATGGCAGTGGATGCCAACATCCTGATCAACGAACGTATCCGGGAAGAGTCCCGTAAAGGCAAGTCGGGATGGGCGTCCGTGCGGGAAGGTTTCGGGCGGGCCTACAGCACCATCCTGGATTCCAACATTACCACTTTGATCGCCGTAAGCCTGCTATTCCTGTTTGGCAGTGGCCCGGTACGCGGCTTTGCCGTAACCATCGGCCTTGGTCTGCTGACATCGCTGTTCACCGCCGTGGCCTTCAACCGTCTGGTTATGGAATGGTGGATCAGGGGGCGAGAGCGCGAACCGCTGGTCATTGCGGGCTTCGCCTGGCTCGACCATCTGAGCCAGAGGGGCCTTAATTTTATGCGTGCCCGCGTGACCGGGCTGCTGATCTCCGCCACCCTGTCGCTGGCGTCGGTCGTTCTGTTTGTCGGTCCCGGCCTGGATTACGGCGTCGACTTTACCGGCGGCACTCTGGTAGAGGTACAGGCACCGGATGTCACCGTGGATGAGCTGCGGGCCAGTCTCCAGGGCCAGCAACTGGGCACTGCGTCCATTCAGGAATTTGGCGAGGCCGGCAATTTTCTGATCCGTCTGCCGGCCGATGCAACCCCTGATAAAGCCGCCACTCATCCGGTCGAGACCCTGAAAGCCGCTGTCACCGGACTACAGCCGGACGCCAGCTTCCCCAAGGTGGACGTGGTCGGGCCCAAAGTCAGCGGCGGCTTCAGCGACGCCACCGTGCTGGCGGTCCTGCTGGCCGGCCTTGGTATGCTGGCATACCTGTGGATTCGGTTTGAGCAACATTTTGCCCTGGCTGCCACACTCACCATCCTACTGGACATTACCAAGACCATCGGCTTTTTTGTACTGGCCGGCGTGGAGTTCAATCTCACCGCGGTTGCCGCAATTCTGGCCCTGATTGGTTACTCGGTGAACGATAAAGTGGTGGTGTTTGACCGGATACGGGAGAACCTGCGCAATGCGCCGGATACCCCCATCCTGGAGGTACTGAACCAAAGCATCTCAGCGACGCTCACCCGAACAGTTTTCACCTCGGTGACCACCTTCCTGGCCCTGCTCCCCATGGGCATCGCCGGCGGTGCCGCCGTTGCCAGTTTTGCGCTTCCGATGCTGTTCGGCATCATCATTGGCACCAGTTCGTCGGTTCTGATCGCTTCGCCGATTCTTTATTATCTGAGCCAGCGCAGAACCCGCAAAGGCCTGCCCCAGCTACGTCCGACCCGTGAACAGATTCAGGCTGAGCTGGACCTTATTCCCTGACACGGCTGCTTGAGGGGGCATGCCCCCTCCTGCCCTACCGGGTAACCAGGTAATCAGCCAGCCGGCGTGATACGCAGCCGGGCATCAGCTTGTTGGTCAGCCACAGGCCGCGTGCGCGCCAGCCCGGGATCACCATAAACCGACGGCGTTCAATGCCCTTGTAGATCCGGGCGACGGCGTAGTCCAGCGGCAAGGTACCTGCCATCAGCTTGAGGGTCCCGGTCTGCCTGGGACGGGTTTTGCGCTCGGCCACCACCATCGGCGTTTCAACTTCCGGCGGGCACACCACGGTAACGTCGATCCCCTTGCGCCTGAGCTCGATACGCAGCACCTCGGCCAGACCCACCACCCCGTATTTGGAGGCACAATAGGCCGCATAACCATAACAGCCCACCAGCCCTGCCATCGAGGCAATCAGGACCACCTGAGAGCCGGTGCTCATATAGGGCAGAGCGGCCGCCACCACATTACGGGAGCCCACCAGGTTAATGTTGATTACCCGGGCGTAGGTGTCGTCGTCGATGGCGTCAAAGTCCGCGGCTACGCAGATACCGGCACAGTGAATCAGCAGATCCGGCGCCGCTGTGGCCGCCGCCTGAGCAAACACGTCACGAAGCTGTTGTGGATGAGTGACATCAACGGCAAAGGTGCGTACTTGTCCCGCACCGGCCAGCGCAGACAGTTCCGCCACCGCGGACTCTGCCGGCTGAACATCAAAGAGGGTGACGGCCGCCCCTGACCGAGCGTACTCACGTGCCAACTGCAGCCCGATACCACTGGCACCGCCGGTAATAAATACTTGCCTGGCCATTCCGCCGTTACCTCGCACTTATGGATTTGTTATTGCAACAAACTTAACAGTGCTTTGAGGCTCTTGCCTTGGCCCAAACGACAGTCTCCAGGAAGGGATCTGACGCCCTCCGCGATAAGGTACCGATCAGGAAGAGATGGTTTTACTGACCATTTGAGACGGTGCACTCAACAAGCCGTTGTAATCTTTGGCCTGAATCCGGAAATACCAGGTACCGGGCCTGAGACCCGTGACGGTGTAGGATGGCGTTCCGCCACCGGTCAGTTGCGCAGCGTCTTCTACCTCGACCGTCCGGTTGAGATTATTCCGGTCCTGCCCGTAGCTGATCACATAGCTGTCAAGCTCGCCCGGGCGCATGCCCTCGCCATTGGCGCGCGTGCTCGGCGCTTCCCAGCTCAGGGTCGCTTTGTGCTGCGAGCCAAGCTCACTGCCAACCACGGCCCCACCCGAAGGGGACCCGACCGCCTGAGACTGAGCCCCATGGCTACCTGTTCTGGCCTCACCACAACCTGTCAGCAAAAGGGCAGCCAGGACGGCGCTCATAACGAGAGGGCCTTTCTGCAAAATTCCGCACATGGATATACCGCCGCACTATTGTAAATTTTGCAGAATTTTATGCCGTTAGAGCACGAAAGACTGTGACAAAATCACGTCCGTTTGTGACGGTAGGTTAACTGGACAAAAGGTTAGGTGGCGTACTAAAGCGGTGACCGGCCGGGTCGGTGCCTGTCACGCCACCGCCAGCTTCGCCGCCTGTTGCCACATGAAGTTTGGCATGGGCATCCTCAGCTTCCAGGTAATGCTCATGGGCTGCGAACCGGTATGGGACACGTAGTAAACCTCACCATAGTTTACGTAACCCATGGTGCGGCCGTATTCATCTTTCCCCTGCTCCCGCACAAACAGGAACAGTCGTTTGTTGATAGCCTTATGCTGAATATAATCTCTTCCGCGCCCGCGATCCGGCCGCGCACTGTTTTGTGACTGCCAGTGGAACAGGGACTCGCTGATGGCGTAGTCGTGGTACATGGTGGTCGGGGAAAACTGCTTTTCATTCTTGTCTAGCGTGACAAACAACAGCTCGATATTCTGGTCCTGAATGCCATAAACACCTTCTCTCGAGGGCGGCTGGTGCCCGAAGGTCGTGGCTCCAAACCCCACCAGTATCTGTTCCCTTGAATAGCGTGCATGCAGTCGCAACGGCACACCGGCCAGGTCCGGCATCGGCGGCTGCTCGTGCCGGGTTTGCGCCAGTTTCCAATCGAGGGCGTCCGGAAGCTCCTGCTCAACGCCTGACTGACGGAGCCCCGCAAAGCTTTGAGCAAGCGAATCAAACTTCAGCTCTGGCCCGGTTTTCTGCCAGAAATCATAGTGACACATGAGTGCCTGACGTTCGTTTGCGCTCTCCCATTGAAACCCTGCGCAGCACAGCCGCTTAAGAAACAGCAGATACTGGTGATCGTCGCAAACCAGCAACCGGTTATAGATGGCTTTCTTCAGCAACGTGAAGTGCGAATCCCCGGCGACAGGCTCATCCCTGGCTCTACTCACCAACTCTGACCAGCTGCCCCGTTTGTACAACTCATTCAGATCGAGATGAGGATGCTGAGCCAGAAAGTTTTTCAGGGTCAGCGGCTGCGTTGAATGCTGTGGAAACTGTCGAATGAGCGACACCAGTCGACCCATTGTGAGGGTCGCCCGGCGTATATTCGCGAGAACCATGTCCTGGGTTTTCCGGGTCAGTTCAATCCGGCAACCCAGGGGCGCATGGGGGAAGCCCTGCTTTATCTCCTCCGCCACCGATCGTTCTGATCTTCCGATCAGAGCCCGGAATTTATTGGCAAAGTCATACTCTGGCCGTGAGTTACCGACAAAATCCAGCACCGTGCAGCAATCTTTAGTCTCCGCCAAACGCAATCCGCGGCCGAGCTGCTGCAGAAAAATGGTCAGGCTCTCCGTCGGACGAAGGAACAGCAAGGTATCGACTTCCGGAATGTCGACGCCTTCGTTAAAGATATCGACGACACACAACACATTGATCTGGCCTGAACGGATAGCCTGCTGTTTCTGCTGGCGCTCGTGGCTGTTATCACTGGTCAGCACATCCGCCCTGATCCCCCGCAACAGGAACTGCTGCACCATAAAGTTCGCGTGGTCCCGGCTCACACAGAAAGCCAGGGCTTTCATCCTGCCGGGATCGGTGACGATCTCCCGCACGCTGCGGATTATCTTATCGACGCGGCTCTGGTTGTGCGTATACAGATTGGTCAGTTGTGCTACGTCGTAACGGCCACGGCTCCAGGGAATGGTGCGCAGGTCGGTATCGTCGTCTATGCCAAAGTACTGGAACGGGCAAAGATGACGGCGGTTAATCGCTTCTGGCAGACGGAGTTCGGCGGCAATCACCCCGCCAAAGTCACTGAGGATATCGCCACCGTCATGTCGCTCAGGCGTGGCCGTCAGCCCAAGCAGTATCACCGGCGAAAAATGCGCCAGTACGGCCCGATAGCTCGCCGCGGCGATGTGATGCACCTCGTCGATAACGATATAGTCGTAGTAGTCTTCCGTCAGCCTCAGTTGGCCCAGCTGGTTGTTCAAGGTCTGGACCGAGACAAACAACTGGCGGTAGTGCTCCGGTAACTGGCCACCCACCCAGAGCTCACCAAAGGCACTGTCACGCAGGACACCCCGGTAAGCTTCCCGGGCCTGGCGCAGAATTTCTTGCCGGTGGGCCACAAACAGGAAGCGGGCATCGGGTTTTGTTTTCAGGAAACGCTGGAAATCAAACGCCGAGATCAGGGTCTTGCCGGTACCGGTAGCCGCCACCACGAGGTTGCGAAAACGCCGGTGCACACTCCGTTCTACCGATAGCTGCTCCAGAATATCCTTCTGATGGGGGAACGGTGTGATTTCAAAAAAATGCGACATCCCCGGATCGGCCAGCCCTTTTTGCTGTTTTAAGGCGCGTTTGAGCTTTTCGCTGCTCTCCGCCCGGCCGTCAAACAGCTCAAACTCTTGTGACGCCCAATAGGTCTCAAAGGTGCTGAGGGACTTGTTGATAATATGAGGGATTTCCTGCGATGTAATTTTCAGGTTCCACTCAAGGCCATTGGTCAGGGCCGAACGGGACAGGTTTGAGGAACCGATATACCCGGTGTGGAATCCCGTATCCCGTAGAAACAGATAGCTTTTGGCGTGTAGCCGTTCCCGCTCTGTGTTGTAGCTCAGTTTAACTTCAGTATTCGGCAAACCGGCCAGATACTCGACCGCTCTGGCATCTGTTGCGCCCATGTAGGAGGTGGTAATGACTTTTAGTTCCCGACCACTGGCCGTAAAGGCTTCCAGCTCTTTCCGGAAAATGCGGAGACCGGCCCATTTGATGAACGAAACCAGCCAGTAGATTCTGTCCGCAGACAGAATTTCACGCTTAAGCTCCGACTCCAGGGATAAGCCGGCATTGCTGCCAGAGAACAACTCACTCTGGGTGAGCCCGGTCAGGGGGAAAATTTCTTCGACGTATCGCTCCAGGCTGGCCGCCACCGGGTTCTCCAGCTCATAAAGCGCGGTCAGAATCCTGCCCCGGCTATCAAGAAGGTTCTCGTCCAGAAATCCGTCATCGGCAATCTGGTCTTTAAGCCACATCAGCAACTGGTTAGAAAGGTCGATTTGCGCCTGAAGCCGGTCGCTCCCTGACGGAACCGATTCAATAGCAAATTCCAGAATATGGGACAGGAAACGGGCCAGCCACACCGAGGCCTCGGCACTGTTAAGCTGACGCTCGCCAACGTAGAACCTGTCCCTGTCCAGATGACTCTCAATCAGCCTGGTGATCAACTGCTCATAAATTCCGGTCTGTTGCATCGTCTATCGTCCATCCTCGCCACCCGGCACAACACTAACACGGACAAACCCGGGAGTTCAGGGGCTCCCGCCTCTCCCGACGCTGCTTAACCAAAGGAAACCGCCGGATTTTGCAAGAATTTACGTAGATCCGGTGATCTTTACGCGTACGGCGTTGTACAAAAACTGTTCTGACTAGACAATAGCCAATTCCTTTCACCATCCAATTCCGAATGACTCATCTTTATGTCTCAGGCACTTCATTATTATCGGCACAACCTGGTACTTTTCCTGTTGAGTACCGCCTGCCTGTGTACCGGTCTGATTGGTATCACAGCGTTTGTCTTTCCAGCGCTGCCGGTGCCAGAGGCCCTTCGTTTGTCATGGATGGCATCTCTGGGTCTGATACTGGCGGGGCTGGCACTCGCCATCTGGCTTTCGCGCTTGTCGGGCCGCTCGGCACTGCTTGAGCAGCTGTCGCACCAGGCGACTCACGATACCCTGACCGGACTGGGAAACCGGGCACTGTTTGAGGAACGGTTGCGCCACCACTTTGCTCTGGCTCGCCGGCAAGACCGGTTGATCGCCGTGCTGTTTGTTGATCTGGATGAGTTCAAGCCCATCAACGATACGCTGGGCCATAAGGTGGGCGACAGCCTGCTGATCACGGTTGCCCGGGTTCTGGAGAACTGTATCCGTCCGACCGACACCGTGGCGCGCTTTGGCGGCGATGAGTTTGTCGTGCTGCTGCCGGATCTGGATTCGCCCAGGCAGGCCGAAGATGTGGCCCGGCGTATCGTCGAGAAGATCGCCCTCCCCCATCAGGTGGGCGAGCACGAGCTGTATCTGTCGGCCAGCGTGGGGATCAGTCTGCTCGATAACCACCAGGACGTGCCGGAAAAGCTGATCCAGCAAGCCGACATGGCCATGTACAAGGCCAAACGGCAAGGGCGGGACACCTTCCACGTTTATTCCCATGACCTGGACACCAAGCTCTCCCGGCGGGTGACTTTGCGTAACGACCTTCAGGAAGCTATCCAGACCGGTCAGTTTGTCCTGCACTACCAGCCCCAGGTGGATCAGCACGGCCGGCTTTGTGGTCTGGAGGCTCTGGTGCGCTGGCGGCATCCGGAAAAAGGCCTGGTCTACCCCGAGAGCTTTATTGAGCTGGCCGAACAAACCGGCCAGGTTGTACAACTGGGTAAGTGGATCCTGCACCAGGCCTGTGCCGATGCGGTAGAGCTTGGCAGTCTGGGATTACTGTACGGACGGGTTGCGGTTAACCTGTCGCCGTTACAGTTCCATCGCCCCGGCTTTCTCAAGCTGCTCACCAAGACCTTGGTGAAGACCGGTTTGCGGGCCGATTGTCTGGAGCTGGAGCTGACAGAGAGCCTGCTGATGCGGGACCGGGAAGGCGCCTTCGAGATTCTCCAGACGATTCAGAAAATGGGCATTGCCACGGCCATTGATGATTTTGGTACCGGGTTTTCCAGCTTCCGTTACCTCAGGGACCTGCCCACCAACAGCATCAAGATTGACAAATCGTTTGTTGAAAACGTGGGCACCAGCCGAAAAGATGCCGCCGTATGCAAGGGGGTGATCACCCTTGCCCGGGAACTGGGCTTGACCGTAGTCGCCGAAGGGGTGGAAGAAGAAGCCCAGTTCGACATCCTCCGGGCCTGGGGCTGCCATGCCTTTCAGGGCTTCTATTTTGCCCGGCCAATGCCTCTGGGCGACCTGATAAAATGGATCGAAAAGCGGAACCAGACCAGCGCCTGCACCGCTACTTTTTAATCCAGTTGCCGTTGGTCAGTACATACTGGCCTGCGGGTGTCTTGTCGATGGCTTTTTTTCCGGCCACGGTCTCCACCTGGGTTACCGGGATATTGTGTTTTTCTGCAATCCGGGCGTATTCGTCCCGGCGCGCCTTGTTGATCGCCTCGGTTACAGCCCGGGCTTCCCCTTCAGCCCTGACGACTTCCAGATAACCAGAGGGGGTTTCGCCAACCAGCCCCTGCTGCTTGACGCTGTTCAGCTTTTGCTTGGCTTCGTCCAGGCCCATCGCCATGGCCGGCAAGGCAAGGCTCAGGGTGAGGATAAGCGCGGCGGTTTGGATCAGGTGTTTCATCGTTAACTCCTTGGTCAGCGGGAGCGTGGGGCCCACCGGTCTTAAAACAGGCCCTGCTCACTGAACAGTTCGTCGACTTCTCTGTCTACTTTCACATAAATCTCGTGCTGAATTTTTACGTTCAGGTTAACAGTAATTGGCTCTTTGGGTGCGGCCACCTGCACCGTGGGCGTACAGGCCATCAGTGCCAGCGTCAGAACCGGCAGCATCAGTCGCCGTAACATGGTCATGGTGTTCCCTCCTGCCCTGTCTGTTCCAGCCGCTCCCGTACCCGCTCGGCGACGGCTTCGTTTACCCGCCCGCTCAACTGCAAACTGGTGAGCAGAGCGGGAATGTCTTCTTCAAGATTGATGTTGAGCGCCACCGGCTGGCCACGGCCCACCTCAGGGTTATTCCCCTCCAGGCGCAGGCCAAGGGTGAGCTTGCCACTTTCATCGTAGTCTATCGTGCTGTTAAGAACCGAATAATGAAAATTTTGCAAAGCGCGGGTAACCAATTCCGAGGCGGCACTGGTACCGAGCATGCCCTGCAGGCGCTCAGCAGGCAGCCGTAACCGGCCACCCGGGCTCAGGGCCTGAACATGGCCGTCTTCAACCGTCAGGCCATGTTCGCCAATGGCTAACGGAATCTGCCCACTGATCCGGCCGGTACCGGCAAACCCTTGTGCCGGATAAACCTCCAGTAAGCGCTCAAGGGAAAGCTCATAGGCAGCAAGCGGAACCTGCAGGGGCCGGTGCCCAAGATCAAGGGTGCCGGGGGCAACACGCACCTGCCCGTCCAGAAACTCTGCCGTTGCCTGCTGAATATCCAGGGCCCCGGCCAGCAGATCGTCCCGGGGTGCCCGATAATCGGCCAGCAACTGCACCGGGCCGATACCGATGCCGGAGTTGATCTGGCCGATATTCACCTCTCGCAGGCGTGCCGTCAGCTGTTCACCCTCAAGGCTGAACAGCAGGTGGCCGGAGGCTCCCGAGAGCGCCGTGCGGTCAATCAGAGCGCTGACATTGTCAAGATCCAGCCGGCCATGCAGCACCATGGGGGCATCTGGCCTGAGCTGTACCCTGGCCTGCAGATCAAGACTGCCTTCAGACAACTCCATGAATTCGGGCCAGTCGGCCAGTGTTCTCCGCAACACGGTGGCAGCCTGCTCCGCCCCGATGCGGATACTGAGCCGGCCATCGTTTATCCGGCCATCCACAGCGGTGTGCAGAATCACGTCTGCCACCAGGCCCTCTTCACTACGGAGCTGGCCTTCGAGCCGGATGTCCGCCAGGGTCCCGGTGGCTTCGCCGTTAAAATCCCAGCGCTGGGGTTTGAGTGCTGCGTGCCGGATCTCGCTGATCGTCAGCCTCACTCCGCCTGACACACGGGTATTGGCCGGGAGCGCTCCAGGGCCGGAAGCATCAATATTTACCTTGGTATCCGTCAGGGCCAGCCTCAGCCCCGTGACTGCCCAGCCCTCGCCGGCAATGTCCGGCAAGGCCGTCTCGACATCCCCTTGCTGCAGCTCAAACTGCCATCCATAAGCGGTTACGGGCATAACCAGCAGCAGGCAGATACTCAGCCACCGACGCCGGTTATCCAGGGCTCGCTTAAGCATTATCGATTATCCTTGTTTGCCTTGGTTGTCACGAATGCCTAGTATCGCGCCCTTTTTATGACATTACTCAAGGACACTTTACAAGGTTATGGGACGTCGTAACGAACAACTGCGGTGGCAGCTCGCCAAAGGACTGCTGCACGCTCTGCATCTGGAGCGACTGGCCAGCCGGTACAGTCGCACTACCGTGATGGCGGCATTTAACCTGGTGAACGGCAGTTTCAGCATCGGCCTGGTCGCGTTTGTGGCGCTGATGACGCAGCAAGCATTTATCTTTCCATCGCTGGGTGCCACGGCATTCATTCTGTTTTACGTGCCTATGGCCCAGCCGGCCTCTCCTCGAAATACACTGTTCGGGCACCTGATCGGGGCACTGATGGGCATGTTGTGCCTGTACATTTTCGGCCTTCAGGGACAGCCTTCTGCCTTCCAGACCGGCGTAGACCTGCCCCGGGTTGGGGCCGCGGCGCTGTCTCTGGGCCTGACCAGTTGCCTGATGGTGGTCCTGAGGGTTGCCCACCCGCCAGCCGGTGCCACTGCCCTGATTGTGTCTCTGGGCCTGATGCCAGACCCCGCCCAGCTGCCGGTGCTGATGGCCGGTGTCTGCCTGTTGCTTGCCCATGCCTTCCTGATGAACCGCCTGGCCGGCATACCCTACCCGGTGTGGTCTCACGCTACCGCGACGTCACCGGTTACGGCAACCCAGAGTCAATAAAGTTTCATCAAACTGTCCGGGGGTAAGGCTCACTCCGCCGGGGCGTCCATGGTAGAATCAGCGCATTAACTTCTTTGTATTCTACGGGTACCCATGACGCTCCAGCCCTCTTCTCCCAGCCTGTCCCGCCGCTTCTGCGTGGCACCGATGATGGACTGGACCACCCCGCATTTCCGGTATCTGGCCCGAATCCTGAGCCGTCGGGCCCTGCTCTACACCGAAATGGTAACCACCGGGGCGCTGATCCATGGCGATACCGAACGGCTCCTGCGCCACGACCCGTCTGAATACCCGCTGGCCCTGCAGTTGGGAGGGAGTGATGCCGGAGAGCTGGCTCAATGCGCCCGGCTGGCTCAACAATATGGCTTTAACGAGGTCAACCTGAACGTTGGCTGCCCGAGCGACCGGGTCCAGAACAACCTGATCGGCGCCTGCCTGATGGCCCACCCGGACAAGGTTGCACAGGCAGTCGCCGCCATGATGGATGCGACGGATTTACCGGTAACGGTCAAGCACCGCATCGGTATCAACGGCCGGGAGTCCTGGGACGAGCTGTGCGACTTTATCGAGACCGTCGCATCGGCGGGCTGTAAAACCTTCATTGCCCATGCCCGCATCGCCATTCTGGAAGGCCTGAGCCCGAAAGAGAACCGGGATATCCCGCCCCTCAGGTACGACTGGGTCTATCGCCTGAAACAGGCATATCCAGACCTGGAAATCATCATCAATGGTGGCATCAAAACCGTCGATGAATGTCGGCACCACCTGGCCCACACCGATGGTGTCATGCTGGGCCGCGAGGTTTACCATAACCCCTGGCTGCTGGCCGGGGTAGATACTGAATTCTTTGGTGAGCCGGCCCCCGTGGCCAGTCGCCATGAAGCGCTGCGCGCAATGTTTCCGTTCATTCAGCAGGAGCTGGACCGGGGCGTGCACCTTACCCTGATCTCCCGTCATATGATGGGATTGTTCCTGGGGCAGCCGGGGGGACGACAGTTCCGCCGCCACCTCAGTGAAAATGCCAACAAGGCAGGAGCCGGCCTGGAGGTCATCGAACAGGCCCTGGACAAGGTGCGCCAACCGCATTCGCCAACCACACCGACCTACCGGGACGACAGGACGACGTATGACCAACAAGCTTGACCAACTGAAAGCCATGACCACGGTGGTGGCCGATACCGGGGATCTGGATGCGATCGCCCGGTGGCGCCCGCAGGATGCAACCACCAACCCCTCCCTGTTGCTCAAGGCGGCCACCTCTGAGGCGTATCGGCCAATGCTCGACAAAGCCGTCGAAATTGCCATCCGCCACGGCGGCTCATCCGCGGATCAGCTGGCGCTGGCCACCGACATGCTGGCGGTACTGGCCGGCAAGGAGATTCTCGGGCTGATCCCGGGCGTTGTTTCAACCGAAGTGGATGCACGCCTGTCCTTCGACACCGCAGCAACCATTCAGAAAGCCCGGGCACTGGTTGAGCTGTACGACCAGCAGGGTGTGGATACCAGCCGGGTACTGATCAAGATTGCGTCTACCTGGGAAGGTATCCGGGCCGCGGAGGAGCTGGAGAAGGAAGGCATTCGCTGTAACCTCACCCTGCTGTTCTCCTTTGTGCAGGCCGTGGCCTGCGCCCAGGCGGGTGCGCACCTGATCTCCCCCTTTGTCGGCCGGATTCTGGACTGGCACCTGGCCAACTCCGGCAAAGCCGGGTTTGCCCCGGAGGACGACCCGGGGGTGCAATCGGTTACCCGGATTTATAATTACTACAAGGCCCATGGCTTTAACACCGTGGTGATGGGCGCCAGCTTCCGCAATACCGGTGAGATCGAAATGCTTGCCGGGTGTGACCGGCTGACCATCAGCCCGGCCTTGCTGAAGGAACTGCAGGACGATCAGGGCACACTGGTTCGCCGCCTCAGCCCTGAGTCGGCTCAGGTGTCCGAAAAAACGGGTTGGGTGGACGAAAAACTGTTCCGCTGGGAGTCCAACGAAGATGCCATGGCCACCGACAAACTGGCTGAGGGGATTCGCCGGTTTGCGGCGGACCAGATCGAGCTGGAACATCAGGTACGCCAGCTGGCGTCCCGGGTGGCGTAATCTTCAGACGCAATTGAGGCAAGCCTATGTTAGTCATTCTCCAGCCCAACACCACCATGGACAGCGACAACTGCCGCCAGACCATGGAATACCTGAACCACCTGCCGGATGTCTCGGTCCGGGTACATGAAGTCCAGGGCACCAGCCAGCGGCTTACCGAACTTTACCTGCTGGGCGACACCAAAACCCTCGACAAGGAAGAAATCGAAGCCTTGCCCGCTGTCGAACGGGTGATTCGCATCTCTGAGGATTACCGGATTCTGGGCCGCCATAAAGACGACCTCCGGCAGAGTGGTTTTACCTATAACGGGGTGGAGTTCAGCCAGAGTAACCTGAACATCTTTGCCGGCCTGTGCGCGGTGGATGTTCCGGAGCATGTGGATCAGATGATGCAGGCGCTCGGGGAGCACGGCGAAGTGTGTACCCGTATGGGCGCATACAAGCCCCGGACCAACCCCTACTCGTTCCAGGGGCATGGCAAGGGTTGCCTGCCGTGGGTATTTGAAAAAGCGGGCAAACACGGTATCAAGGTGGTTGCTATGGAAATCACCCATGAAAGCCACATTGAAGAGATCGATACCTGTCTCGAAAAACTGGGCCGCCCCACCGGCGTGATGCTACAGGTGGGTACCCGCAACACCCAGAATTTCGAGCTGCTGAAAGCCATTGGCCGCCAGTCCACCTATCCGGTTCTGCTCAAACGGGGCTTTGGTATTACCTTGAACGAATCACTGAACGCCGCCGAATACCTCGCCAGTGAAGGTAATGCCCATGTGATTTTCTGCCTTCGGGGTATGAAAACCGAGGCTGGCCAGCCTCACCGGAATATGGTGGACTTCGCCCACGTGCCGGCGGTCAAACGCCTGACCCGCATGCCCGTGTGTGTCGACCCGTCCCATTCCGTGGGCAGCCGGGACAAAGCCCCCGATGGCATTCTGGACGTCATGCACGCAACCGCTCAGGGCGTTATCGCCGGGGCCAATATGGTCCTGGTGGATTTCCACCCCAAACCGGAGAAAGCGCTGGTTGATGGTCCCCAGGCATTGCTGATGCACGAACTGCCGGCCTACCTGGAAGACATCCGCCTGTGCCACGATACCTGGAAAAAGCGCCAGGCGATTTATCAACGCATTGAGGACGCTCGTCAAGAATGATCATTTATGGTCACCGGGGAGCAAAAGGTGAAGCTCCCGAGAATACCCTGCCCGGCTTTGAGCACGCATACCGGCACGGCATCCGGCATTTTGAGCTGGATCTGGTGCTGTCGAAAGATGGCATTCCGGTACTGGTGCACGATCTGACCGTGCTGCGCACCACCGGCGAGAGCGGTAACGTCTGCCATTATACCGCCGCCCAGCTCGACGCGATGGATGCCCGGAAAAATACCAGCCCATGGCCCGCCAGGACGGGAATTCCGACCCTGGAGACACTGCTGGATCGGTTTCCGGACATTCAGCATCTGCAGCTTGAGGTGAAAAAAGACAGCCACGCCCGACTGAACATCCTGTGTAACCGGCTGACTGAAATCATCCAGCGCCGCAACCTGTGCCATCGCTGTGTGGTGACCTCGGCCAACCCCTGGTTTTTACGCGAGATTCGCCGGCGCAACCGTAATATTCGCATCGGTCTGGTGGCTGAGCGCCGCTACACCCGGCCCCTGAAACTTGCCATCCGGCTGGGCTGTGAATATTTTTGCGTTAACTGGAAAATACTGAACAAGAACATGGTCAACCTGGCCCATGAGCACGAGATGCACGTGTCCGCCTGGACGGTTAACCGTATTCACGACATGCTGAGGCTCGAGGAAATGGGCGTCGACAGCATCATCACCGACTACCCCACCAGTACAAAGATTTTCTTTGATAACCGGGACCGGGCTCGCCTGAGCCTGCCGTTAACCAACGCCAGCCCGCAACCTGCCTGAGCAGGCCGGGGCCGGGCCTGCTCAGAATATCCGGTTCAGGCCGTTGAGGGCAGCTACCCGATAGGCCTCAGCCATGGTCGGATAGTTAAACGTGGTATTGATAAAGTAATTCAGGGAATTAGCTTCCCCCTGCTGATTCATGATGGCCTGGCCAATGTGGACGATCTCGGCGGCCTGGTCTCCAAAGCAGTGAATACCCAGAATCTCCCGGGTTTCCCGGTGGAACAGGATCTTCAGCATGCCAACCGCTTCGCCGGTAATCTGTGCCCGGGCCAGGTCCTTGAAAAACGCCTGGCCAATCTCATACGGCACTTTGGCTTTCGTCAGTTCCCGCTCGGTTTTCCCCACCGAGCTGATTTCCGGAATGGTATAGATCCCGGTGGGTACGTCATCCACAAACCGGAAGTAATCGTCCCCGGTAATGGCTGAAGAGGCCGCCCTGCCCTGATCATAGGCCGCACTGGCCAGGCTGGGCCAGCCAATCACATCACCGGCAGCGTAGATGTGCTCGACTTCGGTCCGGTAGTGCTCGTCAACGGTCAGCTGTCCCCGGCTGTTAGACGTCAGGCCAACATTCTCAAGCCCCAGATTATCGGTATTACCACTGCGCCCGTTGCACCAGAGGAAAGCGTCGGCGCGGATTTTTTTACCCGATTGCAGCGACAGGATAACGCCGTGATCGTCGCCCTCTACCGATTCGTATTGCTCATTATGGCGTACCAGCACCCCGTTGTTCCGGAGATGGTAACTGAGGGCATCGGAGATCTCATCGTCCAGGAACGAGAGCAGTCGGCTTCCCGGGTTGATCAGGTCCACCTTCACCCCAAGGCCGGCAAAAATCGACGCGTACTCTGAACCAATCACGCCGGCGCCATAGATAATCAGCGTGCGCGGGGTGTGGGACAGATTGAGAATTGAGTCCGAGTTATAGATCCGGTGATGGCGGAAATCCACATCGGGTGGCAGATACGGACGGGAACCCGTGGCCACCACGGCCTGCTTGAAATGAATCGTCTCAACAGACTGGTTACCGCGAATCTCAAGCCGGTTCTGGTCAATAAACCTGGCCCGGCCATTGATCAGATCCACCCGATTGCGCGAGTAAAACTGAGTACGCAGTTTGACCTGTTTGCCGATCACCTTCTGGGCACTCTGCAACACCCTCGGGAACGAGAACCAGCGAGGTTCGCCAATATCCCGGAACATCTGGTTGGTGTTAAAAGTGATAATCTGCTTGACCGAATGACGAAGCGCCTTCGAGGGGATGGTACCCCAGTGGGTACAGTTACCCCCAACGGTCGGCTTGTCTTCAATAACGGCCACTCGTTTATTGTTCTTTGCCGCATTCATTGCTGCCCCTTCACCGGAGGGGCCAGCGCCAATCACGACCACGTCGTAATGATGCTCAGCCATCTGTACAGTGACTCCTTATCTACGTCTGGAAAGCGTAGCTGTCGTTATAGTGATTGTCGTGATCCGATCCGTTCAGCTGTCGGCTTTGGTGGCATCGTAGGCCAGGTCTTCCGGTTTTACCGGCGCATCAGAACCACTCCGGCTTTCTTCGCACTTCTGGGTATTACCGCCGCAGATCTCGCAGGAGGCACTGATGCCCAGCGCGCCAATCCCGCCACAGGTACCGCTGATCGGCTTGCGGCCGAAGATCACGCCAATCGACATGCCCAGCATCAGCAGCAGAACAATAAACAATACTAGAAAAAAGGTACCCATTACTTGCCCCCTTTACTGTACGACATAAGATGAGAATGCCGGTGTCTGGTGAGTTTCAAACCCCGTGTCTCCCCTTACGACAAAATACGCAGGAATATTCTCCCGGGTGGCCAGGCTGGCTGCACGCTCGTACCCCATCACGCTGAACGCTGTTGCCAGGGCATCCGCGGTCATGCAGTCGTCCGCCAACACGGTAACCGAAGCCAGATTGTGATCAATCGGCCTTCCGGTCGCCGGGTCTATTGTATGGGAAAACCGCTGGCCATTGGATTCGTAGTAGTTACGATAGTCCCCCGAGGTGGCCATGGCCATGTCGCTCAGCGCGACAATCCTGCTAACCTTCCGAACGCCCTCTGCCGGCGCCTCAACTGCCAGTCGCCAGACCTCGCCATCGGGCTTGCGTCCGCGGGTGCGCACCTCGCCGCCGATTTCCACCAGATAGGCGTCCACACCCTTGCTGTCCAGGTACCGGGCCACCACATCAACCCCGTATCCCTTGGCAATGGCAGACAAATCGATGTATTGAGGGGTCGGGCTGCGGAGTTCCCGGGTGTCCGCCTTCAACTCAAGTTTTTTCCAGCCGGTTGCTGCCAGCTGCTGCGCCAGCTCAGCCTCGTCTGGCACCGTCTTGTGCCGGCCTTCCGGACCAAAGCTCCACAGATTGACCACAGGGCCAATGGTGATATCAAAGGCGCCGTCGGTAAGCCCGGAAATTTCCTGAGCCCGCTGGATCACTTCAAACAGGGGCGCAGACAACGGTGTCCATTGGTACGGGTCCGGCCGGCGATTGAGCAATGACAGCTCGGAGTCAGGCTTCCAGGTCGACATGCTGGCGTCCACCCTCTCCAGGGCCCCGGTGATGCCGCTGGCGAGGCTCCGCAGCCGGGTTTCGTCCTCGGGCAGTACCACGCTGATGTGATAACTGGTGCCAAAGATTCCACCGGAGATTTCCCAGACTTTTTCCTCGTCCTCAAACGAGCAACCCGCGAGGGCAGCCACAATCAGCGTCCAGAAAACGCTGATGGTAACCACCCTGGCGGGCCTGACCTTGCTGGATGTCATCTGGCTAAATTAACCCCCAAAATCATCCAGCATGATATTTTCTTCTTCTACCCCCAGGTCCCTCAGCATTTTGATCACCGAGGCGTTCATGATTGGCGGCCCACACATGTAGAACTCACAATCTTCCGGAGCAGGGTGATCCTTCAGATAGTTTTCGTACAACACGTTATGGATAAAGCCGGTCGGGCCATCCCAGTCATCGGTGGGCAGCGGGTCCGAGAGCGCACAGTGCCACTCGAAGTTCTCATTCTCCTGGGCCAGCATGTCGAAATCTTCTACGTAGAACATTTCTCGGATACTGCGGGCACCGTACCAGAAGCTGATCTTGCGCTTCGAGTTCAACCGCTTGAGCTGGTCGAAGATATGCGAGCGCATGGGAGCCATACCGGCACCACCACCAACAAACACCATCTCTGCATCGGTGTCTTTGGCGAAGAAGTCCCCAAACGGCCCCATGACCGTTACCTTGTCACCCGGTTTCAGGTTAAACACGTAACTGGACATGATCCCAGGCGGATAATCGGTGCCAGGGGGAGGTGTGGCGATACGGATGTTGAACTTCAGAAGACCTTTCTCTTCCGGGTAGTTCGCCATCGAGTAGGCACGCACGGTATCTTCGGTATTGACGGCCGTGTAGCGCCAGATATCGTGTTTGTCCCAGTCTTCGTGGAACTCCTCCTCGATCGCGAAATCCTTGAACGGAATTTCGTAAGGAGGACACTCAAGCTGAACGTAGCCACCGGCGCGGAACGCAACCTCTTCGCCTTCAGGCAGCTTCAGGACCAGCTCCTTGATAAAGGTGGCCACGTTGTGGTTGGAGATTACCTCGCACTCCCACTTCTTGACGCCAAAGAACTCTTCCGGCACTTCGATCTTCATGTCCTGCTTGACAGGAACCTGACAGGACAGACGCCAGCCTTCTTTCTCTTCACGGTTGGTGAAGTGCGTCTTCTCGGTGGGCAGCATGGCGCCGCCGCCATCCAGAACCTTACACTTGCACTGGGCACAGGTACCGCCCCCGCCACAGGCTGAGGACAGGTAAATGCCGCTGTCTGCCAGAGTACCCAGCAGCTTGCCCCCGGCACTGGTCTTAAGCGTGTGCTCAGGGTCATCGTTGATCTCAATCGTCACATCACCGGTGCTTACCAGCCTGGAACGGGCCGCGAGAATAATCGCCACCAGCGCCAGAACGATAACGGTGAACATGACCACGCCGAGAATAATTTCTGTATTCATGGTCTCGCCTTTTCGTTAATCCGAATCACCGGGTGAGTTACAGAGAGATGCCAGAGAACGACATGAAGCCCAGAGACATCAGACCAACGGTAATGAAGGTGATGCCAAGGCCACGCAGTCCGTTCGGGACATCGCTGTACTTGAGCTTTTCACGGATACCCGCCAGCGCGACAATTGCCAGGGCCCAGCCCAGGCCGGCGCCAAAGCCGTATACCACGCTCTCGCCAAAGGTATAGTCACGCTCAACCATGAACAGTGACGCCCCCATAATGGCGCAGTTAACCGTAATCAGCGGCAGAAACACACCCAGAGCGGAATACAGTGCCGGGATATACTTGTCGAGCACCATCTCCATGATCTGAACAATCGCGGCGATCACGCCGATATAAGTCAACAGGCCCAGGAAGCTCAGATCAACGTTGGGCAACCCGGCCCAGCTCAAAGCTCCGTCACGCAGGATGGTGTTGTACAGCAGATTGTTTACCGGCACGGTAATCGTCAGTACAACCACGACCGCGATACCCAGGCCGGTAGCAGCTTCGATCTTCTTCGAGATCGCCAGGAAGGTACACATCCCCAGGAAGAACGCCAGCGCCATGTTTTCAACAAAAACGGCTTTCAGCAACAGCCCGATATAATGCTCCATCAGAATGCCTCCTTCACGCTGTGCCGGGACATCTTGTAATCAGGCTCTTCAACCTGCTCCGGTTTCCAGGTGCGCAGGGCCCAGATCGCCAGGCCGATAATGAAGAACGCACTCGGCGGCAGCAGCAGCAGGCCGTTGGTCACGTACCAGCCACCATCGTTCACGCTTGGCAGCAGAGTAACACCAAACAGTGAACCGGCACCCAGCAGCTCGCGGAAGAACGCAACAAACAGCAGCATGACGGAATAGCCGAGGCCATTACCCACACCATCCAGGAAGCTCAGTACCGGCGGGTTGGTCATGGCAAAACCTTCCGCACGCCCCATAACGATACAGTTGGTGATGATCAGACCAACGAACACCGAGAGCTGCTTGGAAATCTCATAGGCGTAGGCCTTGAGAATCTGGTCCACCACGATAACCAGCGATGCGATGATGGTCATCTGCACGATGATCCGGATACTGCCCGGGATCTGAGTCCGCACCAGCGAAACCGCCAGGTTTGAGAATGCGGTAACCGCAATGACCGCCAGACACATAACGATGGTGACGTTCATGCTGGTGGTAACCGCCAGCGCCGAACAGATACCGAGAATCTGAAGGGCGATCGGGTTATTGCTGAAGATAGGTTCGAAGAGAACCTGTTTGGCCGTAGGTCCCGCCATGATCAGACCTCCCCTTCACGAAGTTTTTTCAGGAACGGCGCAAACCCGCGCTCGCCCATCCAGTAGTTGACCAGACGCTCCACACCAACACTGGTCAGGGTCGCACCGGAAAGCCCGTCTACCTTGTGCTCCCTGTCTCTGGTGTCGGCATTCACGCCACCTTTGACCAGACGGATCTGGGGCTCGGTGGGGTCCTCATCGTACAACTCTTTACCAACCCACTGCTGTCTCCAGCGCGGGTTATCGACTTCGCCGCCCAGACCGGGAGTTTCTGCGTGCGCGTAGAAACCCAGGCCTTCGATGGTGTTGAGGTCGCCTTCAAGTGACATGAAACCATACAGGGTGGACCACAGGCCGTAACCGTGCACAGGCAGAACCACCCGCACCAGCTCGTCGTTCTCGGTCAGCGTATAGATCTTGGCCACATCAGGGCGACGCTTGATGCCGGCCATATCCTCAGAAGACGGAATGTTGGTCGACATTGAGGGGTCCGAAGCCGCTTTGTACATGTCGTACTTCATCGGATCTTCGACACCTACAGCCGCAGGCTCGACAAAGTCACCCGTGTCGAGGTCAACCAGGCGCACATCAAAGCGGGCAAACACCTCTTCAATCTGCTCCGCCGAGGCACCTGGCTCAAGCATGCCGGCCGCAGCCAGGATGTTGGTCTTGATGTCCAGGTTCTGGTTCAGGATCTGGGCCGGACGCAGCACCACCGCTGCCGTCGAGACGACTACCGAGAAGAAAATACTCAGTACCAGAGCAACCATCAGGGTTCTGGAGACACTATCTTTAGCTTTAGCCACGTGCAAGCCTCCGTTTGATGTTGGCCTGGACCACATAATGATCCATCAGCGGCGCGAACAGGTTAGCGAACAGGATGGCCAGCATGATGCCTTCGGGGAACGCCGGGTTGACCACGCGGATCAGCACCGTCATCACACCCACCAGAATACCGAAGCTCCAACGGCCGGTGTTGGTCATGGCGGCAGACACCGGGTCTGTAGCCATAAACAGCATACCGAAGGCAAAACCGCCCATGACAAAGTGCCAGTGCGGGGGCACATCGAACATCGGGTTGGTTTCAGAACCCACCACGTTGAGCAACAGTGTCGTCGCAATCATGCCGATCATCACCCCACCGACAATGCGATAGGAGGCGATCTTCATGGCCACAAGAATCAGGCCGCCAATCAACACCGCAATCGTTGAGGTCTCACCGATTGAGCCCTGAATGGTCCCTACGAAGGCGTTCATCCAGCCAATCTGGGTTTCCAGCGCTTCGAGGCCGCCGGAGGCTGCCCAGCTCAAGGCCGTTGCACCACTGAACCCGTCAACGGCGGTCCAGACAACATCGCCGGAGATCTGCGCCGGATAGGCGAAGTACAGGAAGGCACGGCCGGTCAGGGCCGGGTTGAGGAAGTTCTTGCCGGTACCGCCAAAGACTTCCTTACCGATCACCACACCAAAGGTGATGCCCAGCGCCACCTGCCAGAGCGGGATGGTGGGCGGACAGATCAGCGCGAACAGGACGGAGGTCACAAAGAACCCTTCGTTCACTTCGTGGCGACGCACAGTGGCAAACAGAACTTCCCAGAAACCGCCCACCACAAAGGTGACTGCGTATACGGGAATGAAGTAAGCCATACCGTAGACAAAATTATCCCACCAGCCCGCGCCGGAGCCGGTTACCGCCAGCGCGGTAATGAAGGCTTCGCGCAGGCCGCCGTCGGCAATCATGGCACCCGGGTTGGCCGCCAGAACCGCATTGGCCTGGTAACCGATGTTCCACATACCGAAGAACATGGCCGGGAAGGTACACAGCCATACAGTAATCATGATGCGCTTGAGGTCGATGCCGTCGCGCACATGGGCTGTGGTTCTGGTTACGCTCGAAGGCGAATAGAGAATGGTATCAACGGCCTCATACAGAGCGTACCAGCGCTCGTACTTTCCGCCTTTTTCAAAATGATGCTCGATTCCATCGAGAAACTTTCTGACTGACATCGGTTTAGCCCTCGATCTCGATTCGGGTCAGATTCTCACGGAGAATCGGACCGTATTCATATTTACCGGGGCACACGAAGGTACACAGGGCCAGATCTTCTTCATCCAGTTCCAGCGCACCCAGCTTCTGTGCCATTTCGGTATCGCCCACAATCAGCGCGCGCAGCAACTGTGTCGGCAGGATATCCAGCGGCATCACCTGCTCGTACGCCCCTACCGGAACCATGGCACGCTCGCTGCCGTTGGTGCTGGTGGTGAAGTTAAACAGCTTGCCCGGACGGAACCTGGACAGATAGATGTTCAACACCGAGAACTTGTTCATACCCGGAGACAGCCAGCCCATAACCTCTCGTTTGCCGGGCTCTTCGAGCACCGACACCTGATTGGCAAAGCGACCCAGATAGGCACAGGGACCTTCGCCACGGCGGCCACCGAATACCGAACCGGAGATCGCGCGTACCTTACAGTCTGTTGCAGTCTCGCCTTCCAGCAGCTCGGGCAGGCTGGCACCCAGACGGGTACGTACCAGACGGGGCTTGAGTGCTTTGGGGCCGGCGATGGCAACAATGCGCTCTACCGGCAGTTCACCGGTGGCGAACAGCTTGCCGATGTCGATAACGTCCTGATAATTGACGCTCCAGACCGTTTTGGTAACAGAAACCGGATCAATGTAGTGGATATGGGTGCCCACGTTACCCGCCGGATGCACACCGTCAAATTGCCGGACCTCGATGTTGTCAGCCTTGGGCACGGGCACATTGGAACCCGGTTTGCCGGTTACGAACACCTTGCCGTTGCTCAGGCGGGACAGGATCAGCAGCCCCTGCTCAAACGCCTTGCTGTTTTCAGCGATGATGACCGTGGGGTCTGCCGCGAGCGGATTGGTGTCCATCACAGACACAAAGATGGAGTGCGGAGCAGAGTCAATTTCCGGCACCTTGCTGTACGGACGTGTTCGCAACGCGGTCCACAAGCCGGATTCTACCAGGTTATCGACGACTTGCTGGCGCTCCAGGCTGGCAAGATCTGCTTCATTGTAGCGGGCAAAGGTTTCCGCCTCGTCGCCATCAATTTCGACCACGACAGACTGGAATACACGACGCTCACCGCGGTTGATTTCTTTCACCACACCTGCGGCCGGTGAGGTGTAACGAACGCCTTCGGTCTTCTTGTCCGTGAACAGCAGCGTACCGCGCTTGACACGGTCTCCCTCTTTGACAGCCATCGTCGGCTTCATGCCGTTATAGTCAAAGCCGATCAGTGCCACGTGGCGGACTGGTTTGCCGTCAGTAATGGTCTGTTCGGGAGCGCCGCTGATGGGAAGATCCAGGCCTTTTTTGATCTTGATCATTAGCCTCGTCCAATCATCAGAAACTGTTTCTGGGGATAGTTTACGCCTGGGTCCCCTGCCACCCTGAAAAGCATGAGAAACCGGGACGCCAGACATACCTAAAATCGCGCCAATTATAGAGATTAAGGAAACCTATTTCCACCGGTAAGGAAAATGGTTTCCGGGTGCCCTTTATACGAAAAATCCCCGACAGCGGCGGCTATCGGGGATTGTTCAGGCGGCTGCGCCGGACGGCGCTACGACCTTAGTCGCGGGCGCGCTTGGGGAAGATCGGATAAGTCACACCGGCCATCTGATTAACACAGCGGATCACCTGGGCACTGTAACCAAACTCGTTGTCGTACCATACGTACAGGATCAGCCGCTTGCCGTTGGCAATGGTTGCCTGGGCGTCAACCACGCCAGCATGCCGGGAACCCACAAAGTCGGTGGAGACAACTTCCGGCGAGTTCACAAAGTCGATCTGCTTCTGCAGTTCGGAATGCAGCGCCATGTCGCGCAGGTAATCGTTCACCCTGGCGGCGTCCACATCGGTTTTCAGGTTCAGGTTCAGGATCGCCATGGACACGTTCGGAGTTGGCACGCGGATAGCGTTCCCGCTCAGCTTGCCCTTCAGCTCGGGCAGCGCTTTGGCCACGGCTTTAGCGGCACCTGTCTCGGTAATTACCATGTTCAGCGGGGCACTGCGGCCACGGCGACTGCCTTTGTGGTAGTTATCGATCAGGTTCTGATCGTTGGTGTAGGAGTGGACGGTCTCGACGTGGCCGTCTTCGATACCGAACTCATCGTTGATCGCCTTCAGCACCGGCGTGATGGCATTGGTGGTACAGGAGGCCGCAGACAGGATCCTGTCTTCGTCGGTGATCCAGTCGCTGTTGATGCCATAAACAATGTTTTTGATGTCGCCCTTGCCCGGTGCGGTCAGGATTACGCGGCTGACCCCTTTGGATTTCAGGTGCAGGCCCAGGCCCTCTTCATCGCGCCAGATACCGGTGTTGTCGATCACGATGGCGTTATCAATGTCGTACTGGGTGTAGTCCACCTTGTCCGGGCCATCGGAGTAAATCACCTTGATGAAGTTGCCGTTGGCAATCAGGGCCGAGTTTTCCTCGTCGACAGAGATGGTGCCATTGAACGGGCCGTGCACGGAGTCACGACGCAGCAGGCTGGCACGTTTCTGGAGATCATTTTCAGCGCCACCCTGGCGCACTACAATTGCCCGCAGACGCAGATTGTTGCCACCACCGGCTTTCTCCACCAGGATGCGCGCCAACAGGCGGCCAATCCGGCCAAAGCCGTACAGGACCACGTCTTTGGTGTCGTTATTGCCGTTCTGGCTGGCGTACTGCCCCACTACCGGGCCGATTTCCCGCTTCAGGAATTCCGTGAGATCGCCACCTTCCTCTTTGAACTTGGCCGCAAGCTTGCCAATATCAACGTGTGCCCGGCCCAGCTCCAGCTTGTCCATTGCCTGCAGAATCGGCAAAGTGTCGTGAACCGACAGCTCGCTCTGCTCCACCTGGCGCACAAAACGGTGGGCGCGGATGATATCGATCACAGACTGGTTGATGATCGCTCTGCCGTAAACAGACGTAACAACGTTGTTTTTACGGTAGAGACGACCAATCAGCGGGATCATTGCTTCGGCAGTGGACTCTCGGTCTGTCCAGTTGGACAGGTGCTGGTTGATCTGCTCGTGGCTCACGGTAGGGACCTCGTTTAGCACAGGGGAATAATTGGTGGCGCACATTATCCAACTTAACGCGCCCTACGGCAAATGGGATTCGCCGGGGTTCGGGCAGCCCTATCATGACACTGGCACCCCCGAACGATAGAATAGCCGCCGCTTTTTTCGTTTTCGATACGCCCGTTGCATTGCCCAGGAGAGTTGCCACCCCATGCCCGAAGGTTCTGCCCGCCCCTCAGCTGCCAGTGCACTGATCGCGCCTGTTGCGCCCGAGAAACCGTCTGACCACCGCAGGTGGGGCCAGCTGGCCGGGTGCAGCGACGCCCTGGCAATCTGCGAAAGCGCCCGCAAACATACCGGGCTTACCCTGGTCATCACCCGCAACACCGATGATGCCATCCGGCTTGAGCAATCCATCCGCTTTTTCCTGGACCTCCCGGCCGACGAGGCCATCACCATCTCGGCCGATGGCCTGGAGCTGCTTTCGTTACCCGACTGGGAAACCCTGCCGTACGATCTGTTCTCGCCGCATCAGGACATTACCTCCCGGCGTATTCGCACCCTTCACCGCCTGCCCTCCACCCATCGCGGGATTCTGGTGGTGCCGGCACGTACCCTGATGCACCGGCTGGCTCCGCCAAGCTTCCTTCAGGGCAACACACTGCTGCTGGAAGTCGGCCAGACCCTGCACATTGACAGCTGGCGCCTGCAGCTCGAAGCTGCCGGCTATCACCACGCCGAGAACGTTTACGAGCATGGTGAGTACGCGGTCCGGGGTTCGATTCTCGACATCTACCCAATGGGCTCCAATCTGCCCTACCGCATCGACCTGTTTGACGACGAGATCGAAACCCTGCGAACTTTCGACCCCGAGACCCAGCGCTCAATCGACCGCATTGAGCAGGTCGAACTGCTTCCGGCCCATGAGTTTCCCTGGCACAAAGAGGCGCGTTCGGGCTTTCGCAACCGCTGGTTTGAGCACTTTCCCAGGGCAGATAAAGACGCGCCGGTGTATCAGGATGTCAGCCATGGCATAACACCACCCGGCATCGAGTACTACCTGCCCCTGTTCTTTGACGAAACCGCCACGCTGTTTGATTACCTGCCGCCGGCTACCCTGGTCTTTACCGCAGATGCCCTGAACGATGCCGTGGTTGCCTTTGATGCCGAAACCCGGGCCAGGTACGAGGATCGCCGTCACGACCTGCTACGGCCGATTCTTGCACCCCAGGATCTGTTCCTGTTACAGGACGAGGTATTTGGCAAACTCAGGCAGTACCCACGTATCACCTGCCTGCCCCAGGCCACCGACGGCGCCGCCGGTACCAATTGTGGCGCCGAACAGCTGCCCAACATCGCCATGGATGGCCGGGCGACAGACCCGGCCAGGCGCCTGAAAAGCTTTGTCCGGGAATTCCCGGGCCGCGTACTGATTTGTGCAGAGTCCTCAGGACGCCGGCAGGCGCTGATCGAAAATCTGGGCGACCACAACCTGAAACCAGTGTCGGTCAGCGGCTGGCAAGAGTTCCTTGAGAAAAAAGACCTGGTTCTGGGCATCACCATAGCGCCCATGGAACAAGGCATGGTTCTGCCACAACAGAACCTCGCCCTGATTACCGAAACCGCGCTGTTTGGCGAACAGGTACTGCAGCGCCGGCGGCGTGAAAAACCCACCGAACTGAACGACCACGGTTATCGGGACCTCTCGGAACTGCGCATCGGCTCACCGGTTGTTCACATCGATCACGGGGTGGGCCGTTACAAAGGCCTCGAAACCATCACCGCCGGGGGCCAGGCCGACGAGTTCCTGACGCTGGAATACGCCGGTGGCTCCAAACTGTATGTACCGGTGTCCAGCCTGCACCTGATTTCCCGCTACGCCGGCACCGATGAGGAACACGCCCCGCTGCACAAGCTCGGCACCGAACGCTGGAGTAACGCCAAACAGAAAGCGCTGGAGAAAATCCGGGACACCGCCGCCGAGCTGCTCGATGTCTACGCCCGGCGCGAAGCCCGCAAAGGCTTTCAGTTTGAAGATCCGAAAGAGGCGTATCGCACCTTCGCCGCCGGTTTCCCGTTTGAGGAAACCCCGGATCAGCAGGTGGCCATACAGGCGGTGTTCGAAGACATGACCAGCACCCGCCCCATGGACCGGCTGGTGTGTGGGGATGTCGGCTTTGGAAAAACCGAAGTGGCCATGCGCGCGGCGTTTCTTGCCACCTGGTCCGGCAAGCAGGTGGCGGTCCTGGTACCCACCACCCTGCTGGCGCAACAACACTACGAGTCATTCCGGGACCGGTTCTCCGAGACTCCGGTAACGGTCGAACTGCTCAGCCGTTTCCGCAGCAGCAGCCAGACCAGCAAGGCCATCACCGCCATCGAAGAAGGCAAGGCGGACATCGTGATTGGCACCCACAAGCTGCTGCAGGGAGACATCCGGTTCAGAAACCTCGGCCTGGTCATCATTGATGAAGAACACCGTTTTGGCGTTCAGCAAAAAGAGAAGCTGAAGTCCATGCGCGCTGAGGTAGACATGCTCACCCTCACCGCCACACCCATTCCGCGTACCCTGAATATGGCGATGGGCCACTTGCGGGACCTTTCGATCATTGCCACACCGCCAGCCCGGCGCCTGTCGGTGAAAACCTTCGTACGCCAGCGTGAAGAAGCGATGGTAAAAGAAGCCGTGCTGCGGGAAATCCTTCGGGGCGGCCAGGTGTATTTCCTGCACAACGATGTCGCTACCATCGAGAAGACTGCCGAAGACCTCCGGCGCCTGATCCCGGAAGCCCGGGTAGGCGTTGCCCACGGCCAGATGCGGGAGCGCCAGCTTGAACAGATCATGTCGGATTTCTACCACAAGCGCTTTAATGTGCTGGTGTGCACCACCATTGTAGAAACCGGCATTGATGTTCCCAGTGCCAACACCATCATTATCGAACGTGCTGACAAATTCGGCCTGGCCCAGCTGCACCAGCTCCGGGGCCGGGTGGGCCGCTCGCATCACCAGGCCTATGCCTACCTGCTGACGCCACCGCCCAAAGCCATCTCGGCGGATGCCAGAAAGCGGCTTGAGGCCATTTCCGAAGCCCAGGATCTGGGCGCCGGCTTCATGCTCGCGACCCACGACCTGGAAATCCGGGGTGCCGGCGAACTGCTGGGCGAAGAACAGAGCGGCCAGATTGAGAGCATCGGCTTTACGCTGTACATGCAACTGCTGGACGAAGCGGTGAAAGCCATCCGCGAGGGGCGCACCCCAAATGCGGAGCTGCCCCTGAGCCACGGCACCGAGATGAACCTGCGCATCCCCGCACTCATCCCCGATGACTACCTGCCGGATGTCCACAACCGCCTGATGCTGTACAAGCGTATCGCCAGCGTCGAGACCGACGATGAATTAAAAGAACTTCAGGTTGAGATGATTGATCGCTTCGGTTTATTACCGGAGCCTGCCCGCAATCTGGTGAACCAGACCCGCCTGCGACTGCAGGCCGACGCCCTCGGGATCGTGAAAGTCGATGCCGGACGGGAATGGGTCCGCCTGGAGTTTGGCAGCAGCACGCCGATAGACCCTCTGATTCTGGTTAAAAAAGTGCAATCTGCGCCCGATACCTACCGGCTTGAAGGTGCCAACAGCTTCCGGTTTCGGCTGAATGACGACTCAACCAGTGGTAAACTCGACGCCATCGCATCCATGCTCAAGGAGCTCACGCCGGCTGCCACGCCCCAGGCCAGGTCTGCCTGAGCAAACAGATTCTGTTGGAGTAACTCTTTTGCAAGCACGTGACATCTGTTCCAGACCGCCACTCATCGCCATCGCACTGGCCCTGGCTTTCCTGCTGGTACCGGCGGGCGCAGCCATGGCCCAGGCACGGGCCGATTTTTATCGGGCCGAAATCGTCATTGTAGAACGGCTGGTCGCCCCTGCGTCGGTGCAGGAACAGATGGCCGACAAGCAGGTAGAGCCGCCTTTAAACGGCATATCCTCCCTGTGGGTCGTGGACGCCAGTGGCAACCGGCAGTCCGACGTCAGCCTGGCCGGACGGAATGAGCTCCATCTCAACCAGGCAGCGGCGCGGCTGGAAAACAGCGGAAACTATCGGGTGCTTGCAACGGCCGGCTGGTATCAGAGTTTCCCGCCCAATTACGACGGCCAGCCGATGAAAGTCGCCATCGGCGACTGGCTGAGCCAGGCCGGGCAGCGGGCGGTCGAAGGCCATATCGAGATTGACCGCCAGCGCTACCTGCACGTGAACGTGCATCTTAACCACTGGCAGGACAGCGGCCAGAGCCAGCCTGCCAGCAGTACCGCTGCAGAAGACGGAAACCAGGCAGAGAACCAGCTTCAGCCCGACGCTGCCTATCCGTCCGCCGCTGCGGCGCCGGCAGAGCTGATCACCTGGATTCGCGAAACCCGCCGCATGCGCAGTGAGGAAATCCACTTTATCGATTCCCCCACCATCGGCGTGCTGGTGTTCTTCAGGCGGATCGAGGGCTGAGCTGGCCCAGCGCCGCCACGGACTGCTCAAGAACCTGTTTTACCCCGGCCATGCCCTGATCAATGGCCAGCTCAATTTCTTCCATGGTGATGATGTGATCGGTTTTGCCGGCGGCGCGGTTTACCACCAGCGCCAGGCACACATAGCGCATCCCCAGTTCCGCTGCCAGCACCGCCTCCGGCATTCCGGTCATGCCCACCAGATCACAACCATCCCGCTCCAGCCGCCGGATTTCGGCAGCCGTTTCCAGCCGTGGCCCCTGAGTGGCGGCATAAACACCAAAGTCTGAAAACTCCAGGCCCAGTGCCCCGGCCGCCGCGATCAGAATCTCACGGCAGTCCTGGTCGTAGGGGTAGCTGAAGTCGATGTGGGTAACCTGATCCACATCGTCTTCAAAAAAAGTGCTGGCCCGCCCCCAGGTGTAATCAATGATCTGGTCCGGCACCACGATATGGGCAGGGCCCATGGCCGGGTGGATGCCACCCACGGCATTAACCCCCACCACGGTTCGTACACCGGCGTCATGGAGAGCCTGCAGGTTGGCCCGGTAATTCACCTGGTGCGGCGGTATCCGGTGCGGATTGCCATGGCGCGCCAGAAAAATGATTCTCTGGCTGCCTGACTGCCCGTGAACCAGCCTGTCGGACGGCTCGCCCCAGCGGGTGCTGACGGCCTCTTCGCCCACCACCTCCAATGTGCTGAGACTGGTGAGCCCGGTCCCGCCAATAATCCCGACAGGAGGATTACTCATGATCATGCCCTGGCTCCTCTCTCCGGGTGACTTCGTCACCACTACTTACCTGTAACCCATTGGGCATGTGCAGCGTGCGTGTCGGCAGAGCCACCTGAGCGCCATGGGATTCGATGATCTCGTTGATCTTCAGGAAGACATCTTCCTTAACCTCATGGAAACGCACCCACTGCGTGGTCTTGGTGAAGGTGTACAACATGATATCCAGTGATGAGGTACCGTAGCCCAGCAGGTTCACAATCATTGTCCGGTTGGGATCGATCTCGTCGTGGTTCTTCAGCATGTCACGGATATCGTTGACGATGGCCTGCACCACTTTGGCATCCACCAGACGGATGCCCAGGGTCTCGGAGATCCGCCGGTTGGTCATCCGGGAGGGATTCTCCACAGCAATGGTGGTAAAGGCCGCGTTGGGCACATAAAGCGGGCGCTGATCAAAGGTACGGATCGTGGTCAGACGCCAGCCAATATGCTCCACCGTACCCTCGATATTCCGGTCCGGCGACCGGATCCAGTCACCGACCTTGAACGGCCGGTCCAGATGGATGATAAACCCGCCAAAGAAGTTGGCCAGCAGGTCTTTGGCGGCGAAGCCAACAGCTATACCGCCGACACCACCAAAGGCGAGTACGCCTGAGATACTGAAACCCAGCGTCTGCAACGCCGTAAGAACCGCCGTTATGATGATCACCGCGCGGAGCAGTTTGCTGATGGCATTAACCGTGGTGAAATCCATCGGCTTGCGCATCTTGACCGGCGAGGTCAGCACCTTCTCGATCTCTTTCACCAGCCCGAACAGAAACCACACCAGCACCCACACAAAGCCGATTTGCAGCATGACTCTGTTGGCGGCAAAAATTTCCGCTTCGGAAAAATGGTGGGCGATCTGTGCCGCCCAGAACACTCCCTGCAGCCATACAAACGCGATCACTGGCTTGCGGGCTGCGTGCAGAAACGCATCGTCCCAGTTGTTGCGGGTGGCATTAAACCGGCGTTCCAGCGCCAGCACCACACGGCTGGCGATAAACGCCGCAATGGCTGTCCCAAGCACCACAGCAAAAATCAGAATACCCGCACGCCAGCCCTCAGATAAGGTGGCAAACTCCCTGACCCAGCCGTTCAGCATTCGTAGCAATTCAGCAATCATCCTGTTCCTCGGAATTGTCCCTTTAACAAATGTCTACACGCATCCCGGCCGACACCTGATCAAACAGCTCAGCAATATCCGTGTTGCGCATACGAATGCAGCCATGAGATCTGGCACTGCCCATGGGCTCGGTATCCGGTGTGCCGTGAATGTATATGAACCTGCGGAAGGTATCGACCCCGGGCCCGCGGTTAATGCCCCACGCCCGGCCACAGAGCCAGAGAATGCGGGTAAGAATCCAGTCCCGGTGAGGATGGGCGGCCGCCAGCGCCGGAGAATAGATTTCGCCCGTCGGGCGACGGCCACGGAACACCGTATTCAGGGGGAGACCGGCACCGATCCGGGCGCGGACAAAGTGTTCGCCGCGAGGCGTGCAGCCGCTGCCCTCACGCTCCCCGGGGCCATTCAGCGCGGTCGAGACGGAATAGCTGGCGACCACCCTGCCCTCAGGGCTGCGCACAGTAAGGGTCTGGCTGGCCAGATCAACATTCAGATACGATCCCGGACCGGTAGAGAACGGCACAAACGACTCCCGCAGACTGAAACCAGAGGGAAGCCTAACCGAGGCAGGTTATTTCAGGCAACCGGAACCGTCATGTCCGGCAGCGACGAGAGCTTCTTTTCCGGAGCCTTCATGCCCGCGGCAAGGAAAGGCACCAGGCGGGTGACAATTTCCTGGACCGAGGTCGCCACCCCCAGTTTGTTTTCCAGGATATCAATGAGCGCATCGCTGCTGGACATGGTAAAGGCCGTTGCCCCGAGCATGAACTGGATACGCCAGTATCGGTCTACCGCCGACAATTCGGGCGTCGCTTCTTTGAGCAAACGCATAAAGCGGGAAAAAGGCTCGCTGTATTCCTGCTCCAGAAACTTCCGCAGATGGCCCTGGCTTTGGGTATAGGCCAGACCAAGCAGACGCATGAAAATGGAAATGCCGCGCTCGTTACGCTGAGGCATGCGAACGGCACTCTCGGTCAGCGCCCAGAGGGTCTGCTCCAGGGTGGCCGGCTCGTCCCCGCACTTTACCTCGAGTTCATCAAACGCTTTTTCCAGAGTCGCCGAGAAGGGCGTCAGAAAGCGGGCAAACACCGCATGAATAAGGGCATTTTTTGAACCAAAGTGGTAATTGACAGCGGCCAGATTTACTTTAGCCTTACTGGTAATCATGCGGAGAGATGTCTCCGCAAAACCACGTTCGGCAAACAACTCCTCAGCAGCATCAAGAATGCGGTCTACGGTATCGGACTGTGCCATCTTGTTATCAACGCCTCTAACGAACATCCGTTTGAAACATACGTTTGAACCCCCGTTCTGTCAAGCATACCTTGGCACAAGAGCCACTCGCCGGTATCCTTGCCCCACTACCAGGGGGGAAGCCAGCCCCCCATCTGTTCAGGAGACTTTTGATGTTTACAGGTATCGTTCAGGGCCTTGCCACCATTGCTGACATCATCCGGGCACCGGGCCTGAACACCCTGGTGGTGCGCTTTCCCAAGGCCAGGGTGGAAGGCGTCAGCATCGGCGCATCGGTCGCCATCAACGGCACCTGTATGACCGTTACCCGCCAGGACGGCGACCTGCTGTACTTTGATGCCATGCAGGAAACCCTGCGCCTGACCACCCTGGGGGACCTCCGGGAAGGTGACGTGGTGAATTTTGAGCGGGCCGCCCGGATCGGCGACGAAATCGGTGGACACCTGCTGAGCGGGCACATTCATACCACCGCCACGCTGGCCAGGATCGTCCGCTCAGAAAATAACGTAACGCTCTGGTTTGAGCTGCCCGAACAATGGCTGAAGTACGTGTTTCCGAAAGGCTTTATCGCCATCAACGGCGCCAGCCTCACCATCGGCGAGGTAACCGGCCAGCGCTTTAACGTTCACCTGATACCGGAGACCCTGCGGGCCACCACCTTTGGTCAGGCCCAGGAGGGCGAGCAGGTAAACATCGAAATCGACAGCCAGACCCAGACCATTGTCGACACCCTGGCCCGGCTGGGTTACCGACAACCCGCCACCGACGCTTAACGCCGGATGGCCCGGTAAACGGTAAACCGCCGGTCCTGGGCCAGTTTTTCGACGGGGCCGATAAAGCGCTGGATCAGGGATTCGTAAGGCAGAAAACTGTTCGCCACCAGCCGCAGCTCTCCTTTGGGCGCAAGGTGGCCCGCAACCTCCCGCAGGAACTGTTCCGTCATTGAGGTATCGGTTCTGACCCCACTGTGGAACGGTGGGTTGGTGACCACGGCCGGCCAGCGGCCCTCAATGCCCGCCAAGCCGTCTGAAGCATGGATCTGGCCTTCAGCCCCGCACCGGGCGTAGGTCTGCCGGGCACAGGCGACGGCCTGAGCCTGCACGTCCACCCCATCGACGGTGCCCTGGTCAAGGCCCCGGGAACGCCGGAAGAGCTGCAACCAGCTGCCGATCACCCCCGCTCCGCAGGCAAAATCCAGAACCCGTCCGGCCGCCAGCGGCGTTTGTACCAGAGTCCCCAGCAGCATTTCTGTACCGGCATCCAGCTCACCCTCGCTGAAGACGCCGGGCAGGCCGGCGATCTCCAGGTCGACACCCTGGCAGGTGATCCGGGTCCAGCGCTGCCAGTCAGACAGATCAAAACGTACCAGTGGCTGATGACAGGCCCCGCTCCACACCTGACAGTGCCGGGCACTGTCGACCTTGAAGGGCTTCTCTGCCACCGCCGCAAACTGTTTGGCCGCCCCGGCTATGCCTTCTCTTTTTTCGCCGATCAGGACCAGGGTGGCGCCTTCCCGCGCCAGGTAACGCGCCATGGCCAGACGCAGATCCAGCTCGGCCCGGGCTTTGGGCAGGAACACCACTACCGTGGCGAAGGTGTGTGCGCAGCGTTCATCGCATTCGTAACCAAACACCGCGTCAACCTGGCTATGGCCCGCCAGCTGCCGGTACACCCCCGCATGCTCGCTCATGGCCAGCCTGATTTCCGGGCACTGTACCAGCAGAGCGGGTTCAGACACGCCCAGCACGGCCACCGGGCCGGCCAGAAGGCCGGCATTACGAATCAGAACACTGTGAGTATTGGTTTGAAGCTGCGCCATAACGTCTTGCCCTTGCTGTTGATTCCCGCGCTGAATTGAACGGGAATCAACAGCCTAACGCAAGCTCCGGTTACTGCTGCTGGTGCATGGTGCTTTGCGCAAGATCCAGAAGCTCCCTCAGGGCGACCGAGAACATGGCATACTCCGGTTCCCGCACACTCCTGATCTCGGCCAGCATGGAGTTCCAGCGCGCGATCATGTGCTCGTTCTTCTGCTGCCAGCTTTCGATCGTCTCAGGGATGTTACTCTCCTCCCCGGCAAGCCGAAGCACCCCGGTGGTCAGGGACCGTTGCTGCCAGTCCAGATCCTCCCGGAAGCTCTCCCGGGCCAGCGCCTGCCAGTGGGAACTGGGCGTCAGCGCAGCAATGGCCTCAGCAAACCAGGTCAGGTCCAGGCGCTCCCCCAGATCGTAGTAGAGATTGGCCACGCTCTTGAGGGACATTCCGGTGGTCTCCCGGGACTCGATGATACTGAGTGTGGCATAGAGATAGTTGGTGCCGGACAGCACCGCGGCCAGATCTTCCGCGAGCCCGGCTTCCTCCAGGTAATGGCGACGCTGCTCCCAGTGCTGGCGTGCCTGATCGCCCAGGTAGTCCGACAGATTGGAGGTAATTGCCCACACGTCATCGGCAAAGCGCTCCATATGGCTCTGGATACTCAGCTCGGAGCGACGGTTGCGCAGCAGCCAGCGGACCGCCCGTCGCATCAGGCGCATCAGGCTTTGCATCAGCTCCAGTTGCAGCTGAGCCGGCACGTGATAATCCAGCGCTTCGATCCGGTCCCACCAGTTATCAATGCGGAACACATCCCGCACAATCAGCCAGGCCAGCGCAATGGATGGGGCATCGGCACCGGTGGACTGGCCCAGCCGCTCCACAAAGGTAATCCCCATGTGGTTGACCATATCGTTGGCAACCTGGGTGGCAATGATTTCCCGCCGCAACTGGTGCCCGTCCAGCTCCCTGGCAAAGTTGGTAACCATCGCCTTCGGGAACACCTTGTACATCTCACCAGTCAGCAGCGGGTCATCAGGCAGGCTGCTGTCCATCAGCGTTTGCTTGAGGTCGGCCTTGACGTAGGAAAGCAGGATCGCCAGCTCGGGGCGGGTGAGGCCTTTCTTGGCCAGCTTACGCTCCGCCAGCACCTCGTCATCCGGCAGGAATTCGAGGCTCCGGTTGAGCTTGTCTTCGCTTTCAAGCGTGTTCATCAGGCGACGGTATTCATCCAGCCGCGGAGCCGTGTCCATGCTGGCCAGGCTCATCGCCTGGGTTTGCCGGTAGTTGTTCTTCAACACCAGCCCGGCAACATCGTCGGTCATTTCCTCCAGCATCTGGTTACGCTGCTTGCTGGTCAGGTCGCCCTGGGCCACCACCCGGTTCAGCAGGATTTTCATGTTGACTTCGTGGTCGGAGCAGTCCACACCACCGGAGTTATCGATGAAGTCAGTGTTACCGCGACCTCCGTTCAGGGCATATTCAATCCGCGCAAGCTGGGTAAAGCCCAGGTTGCCGCCCTCGCCCACCACCTTGCAGCGCAGATCGGCGCCGTTCACCCGGACACCGTCGTTCGCTTTATCGCCGACATCGGCGTGGCTTTCCGAGGTACCCTTCACATAGGTTCCGATGCCACCTACCCACAGGAGGTCTGCCTCTGCTTTCAGGATGTGGCTGATCAGCGTGTTAGGGGGCAGCCGATCCGCATTGATGCCCAGCAACTCCTTCATTTCCGGGCTGATGGAAATGGACTTGGCAGTACGGCTGAACACCCCGCCACCCTCGGAGATCAGTTCCGGGTTGTAGTCCATCCAGGTGGAACGGGGCGTTTTGAACAGTCGCATACGCTCTTTATAGCTTGCGGCTGCATCCGGGTTGGGGTCGATAAAGATATGGATATGGTTGAACGCCGCCACCAGCCGTGTTTTTTCGGAGCTGAGCAGGCCGTTACCAAACACATCGCCACTCATGTCACCGATACCAATGGCGGTAAACTCATCCTCTGCCGGATTGATCCCCATTTCGCGGAAGTGACGCTCAACCGAGACCCAGGCACCACGGGCGGTAATACCCATCTTTTTATGGTCGTAGCCATTACTGCCGCCGGAGGCGAAGGCGTCGCCCATCCAGAAGCCGTATTCTTCCGCCAGGCCATTGGCAATGTCGGAGAAAGTGGCGGTACCTTTGTCGGCGGCCACCACCAGGTAATGGTCGTCGGTGTCCTGGCGTACCACCCGTTCCGGGTACCGGATACCGCCATCAACCAGGTTGTCGGTAATGTCGAGCAGCCCACGGATAAAGGTCTTGTAGGCCGCGATACCTTCAGCCTGGAAAGCTTCCCGATCGGAAGGGTCTGGCAACTGCTTGGCCACAAAGCCGCCTTTTGCACCCACCGGAACGATCACCGCGTTCTTCACCTGCTGCGCTTTCACCAGGCCCAGGATCTCGGTGCGATAGTCTTCATAGCGGTCAGACCAGCGCAGACCGCCCCGCGCCACCTTGCCACCGCGCAGATGCACACCTTCTACCCGGGCCGAATACACGAAAATCTCGAACATGGGCAACGGTAACGGCATGTCCGGGATTGAGGTCGGGTCCAGCTTGATGCTGATATACGGCTTGGGTTCGCCGTTGCGGCCGGTCTGGAAGTAATTGGTGCGCAGCGTCGCTTGCATCAGCTCCAGGTACAGGCGCAACACCTTGTCTTCGCTAAGGTTATCCACCTCTTCAAGACCGCTGAGGAACTCGCTCTCGAGCTTTTTCTGGGTCGCTTCGCTCTTGCCCTTATTCTTGCTTCGATCCGGATTGAAGCGGATGTCGAAAAACTCCAGCAGAATACGGGTCAGGCCAACGTGGTTGACCAGCGTGTTAGCAATGAACGTCTGAGAGTTGGGCACCCGGATCTGCTGCATGTAGCGGGAATAGGTACGCAGCAATGCGATTTCCCGCCAATCCATATAGGAAGTGAGCATCAGGCGGTTGAACGGATCGTTCTCTGCCTCGCCGTTCCAGACACGCCGGAACAGCTCTTCAAAAATCGGACGCATCCGGTGGATATCCACCGCGCCGGTGGGCGCATGGAGCGTAAAATCGCTGATCCACATGATCTTGCCGTTCAGATCGGTCACCTCATAGGGGTGCTCACCGATCACGCGAAACCCGAGATTATCAAAAACCGGCATCACATCCGACAGGGGTACCGTTTCGTCCGGGCAGAACAGCTTGACGTGCAGCGTGCTCTCATCCTCGTTCAGCGAACGGTAGAAGCTCATGGTCATTTCGCCAGAGCTGGTTGCATCGGCGATATGTTCCAGATCGATGGCCGCCCGCTGAGGCGAAAAGCTGTCGGAGTAGCTGGCCGGAAAACCCGCGGCCCAGATCCGGTAAAGCTCATTGCCACGCTCTTCGCCGTAGGCTTCGATCAGGGCGTCTGACAGACCGCCGCGCCACGACTGGGCGAGCTCAACCACCCGCTCCCGCACCTGGGCCAGCGGCAGTGTACGGTTTTCCACCTGAGGCACCCGGATCGTAAACTGGACCCGTGCCAGCGGTGATTCAGAGAAATGGGTAACAAACTCGATATCTTCGGCACCCAGGCATTCAAGCAACACCTGCTCCACCTTCAGCCGCAACTCGGTGTTATAGATATCGCGGGGAAAGAACGCCAGGCAGGTCACAAACTGGCCGTAGACATCTTCGCGCATAAACAGCTCAACGCGGCGGCGCTCCTGCACATACAGAATGCGCTTGGCCACGGTCAGCAGTTCATCCACCTTGATCTGAAACAGCTCGTCGCGGGGGTAAAGTGCCAGAATCTGTTCCAGCTCCTTACCCGCATAATCGTTGCGGATAAAGCCGGAGCCATCCATAACGGCTTCAAACTTGCGACGCAGCAGTGGAATGGCATCGGGACGGGCATTGTAGGCGCGGGTGGTGTACAACCCCAGGAAACGCCGCTCACCAACCACCTCGCCATTATCGTCAAACTTCTTGACCGCGATGTAATCCGGATAAGCCGGCCGGTGCACCCGGGAGCGCTGGGCTGACTTGGCAAAAATAAACATGTCGTCCGCCCGGGTCATTTCGTCCCGTGTGCGCTGGGGCAGCTCATCCAGAAGCACCTTGTCATGGCGTTCGTTGTTCACCCGCAGGATACCCAGCTCGGAATTATCCACGCGCTGGACCACCAGACCCTTTCTGGTCTGGGTGAAGTTGTACTCGTCATAACCGAGGAACGTAAAGTGGTCTTCCGCCAGCCATTTCAGGAACGCACGGGCTTCCTCTTTATCGTCGTCAGGAACCCGGGCCGATGTTGTGTCCAGCTCGCTCAGGATTTCCCTGACCTTGTCTTTGACCAGCGGAAAGTCCTCAACCGCCACCCGCACTTCGTGCAGTACGCTCTGCAGAATCTCTGCCAGTTTGCGCAAATCTTCCGGCGCGCTGTGCCGGTCGATTTCGAGCACAATCAGAGCTTCATCGGAGCCGGTAGACGACGGCTTGGCCGGGTGCAGCTTTTGCAGTGTGCCCGCCTCATCCCGCTCCACCGACAGAATCGAGTGCTGGATAGAGTGAGTGCCGATTTCCCGGCTGTTGATGGCAATCCTCAGAGAGTCGATCAGAAAAGGAATGTTCGGATGAAGTATGAATACCACGGTATGGGTGGATTGCCAGCCGTCGCTTTCAAGGTCCGGGTTGAACACAGACACCGGGGTCTGCTCCGGCGCCCGCTTCTGCAGGAAGTGCCAGGCTGCCAGTACTGCGCCGCACGTATCCTGGAAGCGCCGGCTGACAAGCTCCTCCAACGGAATATGTGCATAATGCTGCTTGGCAAAGTCCAGTACTTTCTGGCTTTCAGGCGTCGGAAGCTTGTCTGAGAACGCTTGTGCCAAGTGCTCAAAAAACTGATCTTTGCTGGCGACTGTCAGCGCATTCATATCCAACCTCAAGGTATTGTGTGAAAGAAACGTAATCCCGGTATGGTCACATAAGCATAGTCAAGCTCTTGATTTTTGCTGTCGTGACCTCAAAACTGCGGCAACTACCTAGGGGCATGAAACACCCCGCCGGTTGCTGTTAAAAACCAAGAGCAATGATCCACATGCCGTTACAACAAACGTTCGGTAATCTCCGGACACAGTTAGCCAAGCGTATCATTGGCCAGGGTAAATTGGTCGACCGTTTGCTGATTGCCCTGCTTGCCGATGGCCACCTGCTGGTCGAAGGTGCACCGGGCCTGGCCAAAACCACGGCGGTCAAGGCCCTGGCTGAACACCTCGAAGGCGATTTCCACCGCATCCAGTTTACCCCCGACCTGCTCCCATCGGATGTCACGGGAAGCGAGATCTACCGGGCTGAAACCGGCCTGTTCGAATTCCAGCGCGGGCCGATTTTCCACAACCTGGTCCTCGCCGACGAAATCAACCGGGCGCCGGCCAAGGTCCAGTCAGCCCTGCTCGAAGCCATGGGCGAACGCCAGATCAGCGTGGGCATGCGAACCTTCCCCCTGCCCAGGCTGTTCATGGTAATGGCCACCCAGAACCCGATCGAGCAGGAAGGCACCTACCCCCTGCCCGAAGCCCAGCTCGACCGCTTTCTGATGCACGTGATCATCGATTACCCCGGCGCCGACGCAGAGCGTGAAATTCTCCATCTGGCCCGGAGCGATTACCGCCAGGGAACACCGACGGCAAACATTCGCATTACAGAGCAACAGGTTATCGATGCCAGAGCCGCAATTTCCGACATATATATGGCCGAGGCCGTAGAACAATACCTTCTGGAATTGATTCTGGCTACCCGGGCTCCGGCCAGCATCGATCCGGAACTGGCGCGCTGGACCGCCTTTGGCGCCAGCCCCCGTGGCACCATTGCCCTGGACCGGTGCGCCCGGGCAATGGCCTGGCTCGACGGGCGCGACTACGTTACCCCCGACGACATCCGCACCATGGCCTTTGATGTGTTGCGCCACCGGATTCTCCTGACCTTTGAGGCAGAAGCCGAAGGCGTGACCGCCGATGCCGTACTGCAACGCCTGATTGACCGCGTTCCGGTCACTGCCTGAGAACCATGGCCGACCGCAACGCAGCAACGTCCATCGCCCTCCCGGAGCTGATCCGGCTGCAAGCCGACGCGCGGGCACTCAAGCTCCCCTCTGCCCATCGTGTGCGCGCCCGTCAGGCCGGGTTGCGCCAGTCACGCCAGCGGGGCCGGGGCATGACCTTCGCCGAGGTCCGGCAGTACCAGCCCGGGGACGATATCCGCAGCATCGACTGGCGGGTGACCGCCAGACGCCAGGCCCCGCATACCAAAGTGTTCGAGGAAGAGCGGGAACGGCCGGTGCTGCTGATCGCCGATCTGGGGCCAAGCCTGTTTTTTGCCAGTACCGGCGCCTACAAACAGGTGCGCTGTGCGCAACTTGCGGCGCTGTTGGCCTGGCTGGCGCTGTGGTCCGGAGACCAGGTGGGCGGGCTGGTGTTTAACCACGAGACGCTGGACGTTTTGCGCCCGGCGCGCCGGAAAAAATCCGTTCTGCGGTTACTGGATGCCCTGGCCAACCGCCAGTACCGGCACGACGGCCCGCCGGGGCCCGCCACACCCGGGCAGAGTCTGGACCGGGCGCTGGCTGAGGCCCGGCGGGTTGCCCATACCGGAAGCCGTATTTTCGTCCTCAGCGACTTCATGACCCTCAGCAGCCAGACCACCAGTTTGCTGGGTGCGCTGGGCCGTCATAACAGCGTCAGCGCGTTGCGCATCATCGATCCTCTGGAACAGCAACTGCCAGCCAGCGGACAGTTTGCGGTGGCAACGCCGGACGGCCCGGTCTGGTTTGACGCCTCAGATTCCGCATTTCAGCAGGCGTGGAAAGACAGGCTGGCGCAGCACGAACACCAGTTGGCCAGCTGTTTCCGGACCTCCGGGGTGCTTGCGGCCACCGTCGCCACCAGCGAAGATCCGGCCACCGCCTTGCGCCATCTGCTTGGTCCGGGGGGACGAGTGCTGTGAACCCGGCAGACCCGCTCTCTCAGCTTCGTGATATCCATCTGCCGGCCACCGGGGGCTGGTGGCCTCCCGCGCCCGGCTGGTGGGTACTGCTGGTGTTGTTACTGATTCTGCTGGCGCTGGCCATCGGGTACCTGCGTCACCACCGCCGCCACAACCTCTGGAAGCGCCAGGCCCGTGCCGAACTGGCGGCCCTGGCCGCTCAGCCCAGACAGTCCCCGGAGTGGTTTGGCGCGCTGAACCAGCTACTCAAACGGGTCGCACGGCAGGTGCAACCGGAACACCGCCCGGAAACCCTGACCGGCCGGCGCTGGGCGGATTACCTGCTGGCCTCCGCGCCGTCAGAACGCACCGGCTGGCGGGACACCGTCGAAGCAATGGTTGCTGCTCCGCTACAGCCCCAGACAACCGCAGAGCCCGGCCCGGCCCTGGAGTTTGCCCGACAATGGCTGGAGGCCCGGTTATGATGTCGCTGGCTTACCCCTGGCTGCTGCTGTTGGCGCTGCTGCCCTGGCTGTTCGCGGTGCGCAGGGCCGGGCGCACCCGCACACCGGTGGCGGCACCGGTGATCCCCGTCGGGCACTGGCTGGCCGGCATGCCCGGGGTCAGCACCCGGGGCCGTACCACGCCCCGGTGGCGTAAACTCCTGTTACTGGCCGCCTGGTTATGCCTGGTGGTGGCACTTGCCCGCCCCCAGCATGTCGGTGAGCAGGTCCGGATGCCGGTCACCGGCCGCGACCTGATGCTGCTGGTGGATATTTCCCCGAGTATGGCCGAGCGTGACATGGTGTATCAGCATCAGGCCCTCAACCGCCTGCAGGCGGTAAAACGGGTACTCAACGACTTTATCGATCAGCGCGAAGGCGATCGTCTTGGCCTGATCCTGTTCGGCACGCATCCCTATGTACAGGCACCCCTGACCTTCGACCGGGAAACTGTCCGCACGCTGTTACTGGAAGCCGGCGTCGGCATGGCAGGGCGCGCCACCGCCATTGGCGACGCCGTTGGTCTCGCCATCAAGCGGCTGCGCGACCGCCCCCAGCAACAACGTGTGGCGATCCTGCTGACGGATGGCGCCAACACTGCAGGCGAAGTCAGCCCGGACAAAGCGATCGAGATCGCTGAGGCCGCGGGCGTGCGGCTTTACACCATCGGTATCGGTGCCGAATCGATGGTCCAGCGCGGCCTGCTGGGCTCCCGTCGGGTAAACCCGTCCCGGGACCTGGACGAAGACCTGCTTACCCGGATGGCCGAGCAGACCGGCGGCCGTTATTTCCGTGCTCGCAGCCTGCCGGAGCTGGAGCTGATCTACGACAGCATCGATCAGCTGGAACCCATCGAACAGGAAGGCCAGTATTACCGGCCCGTCAGCGAACTCTACGTATGGCCCGCAGGCCTGGGCGTGGCCCTCTGGCTGCTGCTGACCGCCACCCGGCTTACCGGCCGCCAGCGCCTTAACACCCTGCAACAGGAGGCGTCCCATGGCTGACTTCCACCTGGTGAGGCCACTCTGGCTGTTGCTTCTGCTGGCACTGCCGGCACTCTACCTGATCCGCCATCAGCTGCAGGCCAGCGACGCCGGATGGGGCCGCTATATACCCGAGCCCCTGCTACGCCCCCTGATCCGAAAACCCGGGCAGCCAGCGGCCGGAGGCGCAACATCATCCCCCATGCTGCCACTGTACATTGCCATCGTGATCATCGCCGTCGCGCTGGCCGGGCCAAGCTGGCGCCAGGCGCCGACCGCCGTCAAACAACCCGGGGACAGCCTGGTGATCGTACTGGATCTGTCCCTCTCCATGCTGGCGACGGATAGCGAGCCGGATCGGCTGACCTTAGCCAAACGCAAGATAAGAGACATACTCAGGGTACGCAACGGCGGCCTCACCGGCCTGGTGGTCTACGCCCGGGACGCCCATGCCGTTACTCCGCTGACGGAAGACACCCGCACCATCGAAGCGCTGATCGGGGTACTCACCCCGGAGATCATGCCAGCCCAGGGCAACCGGGCCGATCTTGCCATTGCAAAAGCCGTTGACCTGCTGGACCAGGGCGCACCTGGCCGGGGCAGAGTCCTGTTGATCGCCGATGGCGTGGCCAGCCAGTACCAGAGCCGGATCCGGGACCGCCTGGCAAACACCGGGTACACCCTGAGTACCCTGGTGGTGGGCAGTACCGAGGGGGGCCCTATCCCGCTCGCCAAACGAGGCTTCCTGCGCAGCAATGGCGACATCGTGGTCGCCCGGGCCGATCCCGCAGGAATGAGAAATCTGGCCCGGAACAACGGTGGAACAAGTGAGATGCTCTCCCTCGGTGATGCCGACATCACAGCGCTGCAGCTGGAGCCGGGGGCTCTGGACGACCGGGGCGAGACCGGTGACGATCGTACCGTTAACCGCTGGCAGGACGACGGCTACTGGCTGCTCTGGCTGGCGTTGCCGCTGCTGCTGATCGGCTGGCGCCGGGGTGCCCTGGCAATACTGACCCTGAGCCTGATCCCGCTTTCGCTGGCGCCCCGCCCCGCCCTGGCTGTGGATTGGGGAGGACTGTGGCAGCGCGAAGACCAGCGCGGGCGCGAACTGATCGATGAAGACCCGTCCCTGGCCGCGAAACTGCTGGAGAAGCCCGACTGGCGCGGAGCCGCGCTCTACCGCAGCGGTCAGTATGATGAGGCCGTCCGGGATTACACCCGCGTGCCGGGTGCCACCGGCCACTATAACCGGGGCAATGCCCTGGCCCGCTCCGGACAACTGGAGCAGGCCGTGGCCGCCTACGATCAGGCCCTGGCGCTGGACCCCGGCCTTGAAGACGCCCGGTTCAACCGTGAACTCGTACAACAGATGCTGGACCAGCAACAGGCACAGGAACAACAGCAGCAGGAGCCACAGGACCAGGGGCAGCAGGAGGGTTCACAGCCAGACAATGCCGAGGGAGAGCCATCACCGGATCGGGCCGAGGATGCGGAAACCGGTCAGCCGGAGGAGGGATCAGGACAAGGTCAGGACGACCCGGACTCGGGGCAGCCTCAGGGCTCACCCTCACCCGGTGAGGATGAAGACGACCACTCCGGCCAGCCCGACGCCCCGGACCAGCAGGAACAGGGCACGGGCCAGGAGCCATCCGGCGAGGACCAGACCGCCGGCGGGAGTACCGCCGAAGCGCCTGCGCAGATCAGCGAGCAGCCGCTGGACCAGGGCCAGGAGCAATGGTTGCGACGAATTCCCGACAACCCGGGCGGCTTGCTGCAACGCAAGTTCATGCAGCAGTACCAACAACGTCAGACTCCACCTGAAGAGGGCGATCTGCCATGGTAAAACCTACTCTTTTCCCACTCGCTCTGTTGTTGGTATTCACTGCCCTGATTCTGCCAGCCCAGGCCAGCAGCCTGGTGGCTGAGCCGGACCGCACACAGATCTACGAGGGCGAGGTACTGACGCTCACCGTACAGGGTTCCCTTGAGATCGACCTGAATCTGAGCAATCTGTTCGACCTGGACCTCACCCGCCTGCCGGCACCGGACATTGAGCAAGTCGAACCGGCGTTCGAAATCCTGGACCGCAAACAGCGCTACAGCGTACAGACCATCAACGGCCGCATGAGCGGCCAGGTTACCTGGACCTACCAGCTGGCCCCCACCACCACCGGTAGCCTGACCATCCCTGCGCTCACCTTTCAGGACGCGCAGTCAGAACCGATCCGAATCGACGTGGTGGCCGGAACGCCACCGGATCAGCCCGACGCCTCCCGAGACATCTTTATCGAGCTGTCCGCCGATAAAGCGGAAGTCTACGTGCAGGAACAGCTGGTACTGACGGTGCAACTGTTTATCTCCGGCAACCTGATTCGCGGTGAACTGTCCGAACCGGAGCATCCGGACGCGGTCATCGAACCACTGGGCAAACAGCAGGAATTTACCCGTTACCGGGACGGCGTGCGTTACCGGGTGGTTGAACGGCGCTATGCGATTTTTCCCCAGCAACCGGGACAGCTCAACCTGCCGCCACTCCGGTTTGAGGGTCAGACCCGCAGCCCCGGTGGCCAGCTTCGTTTTGTCCGGGACCATCAGCAACTCTACGAAGTCCCGGTGAAACCGGTACCGGATACCTGGCCGGCGAACACACCCTGGTTGCCAGCCAGCAGTCTGGCCCTGGCCGAAGATGGCCTGCCCCCGCCAGGTGAGCTGGCGCTGGGCAGCAACCTGAACCGCAAGGTGACGCTGCTGGCCGGAGGCCTGCCCGCCGAGGCCCTGCCACCGCTGCCCGGACAGGTACCCGCCGCGATCCGCAGTTACCCGGAGCAGGCGCTGCGTAATACCGAGACCACCGGTGAGGGACTCCAGGCTGCCTTGCAGCAGTCCTCTGCCCTGGTGCCGGTACAGGCCGGAGAAGCCGTGATCCCGGAAATCCGTATTCCCTGGTGGAACACCCGAACCGGCGAACCCGAAGAAGCCGTTCTGCCCGAGCGCCGGTACACCATCATTCCCCAGGCCGGAGCAGCGCCGGCGGCCCGCCCTGCCACCCCGCCACCGTCAGAGCCGGTAACCCGACCCGACGCCGGCACCGACGTTACCGTACCACGTCCGGAAACCACGCCGCTCTGGCTCTGGACAACGCTGACGTTTGCCCTGCTCTGGCTGATCACTCTGGCACTCTGGTGGCGCCATCACCGGGCCGCGGTTTCTGACCGGGCGGCTACCGAAACTGAAGACAGCAACGAAGCGGCGGCATTCAACCGGCTCAGGCAGGCGATTCAGCGCGCAGACGCAGATATCGCCGGTCACCTGGTACGCTGGGCGCGCTTACGGTTTCAGCAGGAGCGGTTCGACAGCGCCCAGGATGTGATCCGGTTCAGTTCGGACCCCGATCTGCAGGCCCGCTTCGGGAAGGTTCAGGCCCGGCTGTACGCACAGCAGCAACCGCCGGAGTCGGGGGAGGAACGCAAGCAGCTGATTGCGGCGCTGGAACAGCTGCGGCGGCACAAGACAGGACACAAAGACAGCCGCCACGGGCTGCCTTCGCTGCATCAGCTCAGTTAGTCAGTTCCGTGGCAATCACCAGTTGTACCGGCTCACCATCGGCCTCCGGCGGCAACACCGTGGCCTCTACCTGCCCCTGCCAGTCTCCCGCCTGGGGATTGATGCTGCCACTGCGGCTAAGGCGCGCCACAATCTGGACTTCGCCAACGGATGAAATCGTGGCTTCGGGTGTCATCGCGTAACGGTCATCCAGACGGATCTCCAGCGGCAGCGCAGCAGCGGTCATCCTCGCCACGGCGACCGGTGGCCCGCCGGCGGTATTCAGCGGCCGGGCAAAGACAAACAGCGTGGTATCACCGGGAACCTGGCCCCGGAAACCTTCGTCCAGGGAAATCCTCACATCCACGCCAGAAGACGGGGCCGGCGCCTCAGGCGCGGCTTTGGCGGGCGCGTCCTCGCCCAGCCGCTTATAGGCTTCATCAATCCCCCCCTGGATGGCGGAAATCTGCGGGTGGCCGGGGGTCACCTCAATAATCTGTTCCCAGTAACCGATGGCCTCACGGTAGTTCTGCTGGCTGAAGGCATTGATCCCCAGCAAACCCAGCGCGTTGATCTCATCGGGGTCCAGCGCCCGGGCCGAGTCAATCGCCTTCATCACCTCAGGTGTCAGTTCACCCTCGCTGGCAAAATACAGGGCCTGAGCCGACAGGCCCCAGGCGACCGAGCTGGCATCCGGGTTCTCCTTGGTGGCAGAAGCCAGACGCTGAAAGGCATAGGCGGCGTCTTCATAGCGCTCGACCTGCATATAGGTCTGGCCCAGCATGGCCCAGCCATCAATGTTGTCCGGGTCCTGCTCCAGGCGGTCACGCAGCTGATCCGCCAGGGTGATCATCTGGGCCGTCTGGCCGGTACTGCCCATTTCCTGCATGGTAATGAACTGCTCAACGCGTTCCATCGCGCCCCATTTCTGGTACCCGAAGTAAGCACCGGCGGGGATCAGAAGGATCGATGCCAGCGCAATCACCATGGCACTGCGCCGCCCGGCTGTCCGGGTGCGGGGCTGGCCTTCATCGCTGACATCATCAATCATCGCGCCCGCCAGCTCGTCTTTCAGCTGATGATAGCTCTGTTCGTCCAGAATCCCGGCCTGATGTTCGTCGTCCAGCTCCTTGAGCCGGGTCTTGTAGGCCAGCAGGTTCTGGTTTTGGAGGTCGGCCTCCCGGCGTGCCTTGGGCCGGTAGAAGAATACGGGGTAAAGCACAAAAGCCAGGGCGATAAGTATGAGTACCGTCGCGGCAGTCCAGAATGTTTGGGTCATGGAGTCTTCGTCGCAGTTAGAAATGTATTACCGGGATCAGATCTCAGGAGGATCGATCCTTGTCGGCCAGCAGTTGTTCAACCCTGGCTTTCTCTTCGGGGCTCAGCACCGGTTCCTGTGTCTCTCTGCGGCCCGAGCGCATCACCACGCCGGCCACAATCAGGAAGCCGCCGATCACCGCAATGGCGGGGAAAGCCCAGAGCAGGATCGTGCGCCTGTCCACCGGCGGCTTGTACTGAACAAACTCGCCAAACCGCGCCACCAGGGCTCCGACAATTTCATCGTTGGAGGCACCGGCCTGCATCATCCGGTACACCTCATCCCGCATGTCTTTGGAGATCGGCGCATTGGAATCGGCTATGTTCTGATTCTGGCACTTCGGGCACCGCAGCTCGGCGATCAGGTCCCGGTAGCGCTGCTCTTCCGCGCGGGTAGAGAAATCGTAGAACTCGGGAACCTCAGCCTGCACCGGAAGCGCCAGAAGCCAGATAACCAGCAATAACGGAGAAAAGCGCATCAACTGTTACCTTTTGCCTGATTAACGACGGGCAGCAGAATTTCCCGCCACACACGCTCATTCACGACACCCACATGGCGGTAGCGGACGATTCCTTCGGCATCAATTACATAGGTTTCCGGCGCACCATAAACACCGAGGTCAAAGCCCAGGGAGCCCCGGGGATCGTAGATCACGGTTTCGTACGGATCGCCCAGCTTGCGCAGAAAGCTGAACGCGGTTTCCCGCTGATCCTTGTAGTTGAGCCCCACGATGCGAACGCCTTCATACTGTGCCAGGTGCATCAGGTAACCATGCTCATCCCAGCAGGCCGGACACCATTCGCCCCACACGTTCAGCAGGGATACCTGGCCCTCGAACACGGAGTTATCCAGCATCCGCTCGGGGGCATGGAGGTCCTGCAGCTCAAACCGGGGCACCGGCTTGCCAATCAGCGCCGACTCCAGTTTGGTGGGGTCCTTGCCAATGCCGGCAAACAGAAAGACACCGATGGCAACGGCAAAGACCAGGGGCAGAAACAGCAGCAGTCGTTTCATGCTCAGGCCTCCACAGGCTTGCCGGCAGGCGCACTGCCCGCCGCCACGGACCGGTCTTCGGCGCGGGCGCGGATCCGGTAACGCTTGTCAGCAATCGCCAGGAAGCCGCCGATTGCCATCACCAGCGAGCCCAGCCACAACCACCGCACCAGAGGCTTGTATTGCAGGCGGATTGCCCAGGCATCGCCGGAAATCTGTTCACCGATGGCGACAAATACATCCCGGAACAGACCGGCATCAATGTCGGCTTCGGTCATGACGCTCATGCCCACCGGGTAGTTACGTTTTTCCGGGTGCAGGTCGGCCACCAGCTTGCCGTCCAGGAACACGTTAAAACTGCCGTACTGAGCGGTAAAGTTGGGGCCGCGCCGTTCGCCGATCCCGACAAACACCACCTCGTAGTCCCCTACCATCGCCGAGTCCCCCGGCACCATGCGCACATCACGCTCGACCCCGTAATTGGAGACAACGGTAGCGCCAGCCATCACCATGGCTACCCCCAGATGGCCCAGCACCATGCCCCAGTAACTGCGGGACAGACGCTTAAGACCGTACCACCGGCCCTGGCGGGACGAGGACTTGTCCCAAAGATCCCAGAAGGTGGCCACGGCCACCCATACGGCGGCGAACACCCCCAGAAACGCCCAGGGTGCAAAACCGCCATAGCTGATCATGATCGCAGCACTGGCGACCAGGCTGACGGCCAGGGGCCACAGCAGTTTACGGGCCAGGAAGCCGACATCGGTCTTTTTCCAGCGTGAAAACACGCCGACGCCGAGCAACAGGCCAGCCGCAACCGCCAACGGGCTGAAGGTGGTGTTGAAAAAGGGTTCGCCGATGGACAGCTTGCCCGCATCCAGGTAGTCCAGAATGAGCGGGTAGAGCGTTCCGATGGCCACCAGCAAAGTGGCAGACACCAGCAGGACGTTGTTCAGGAGCAGGAAAATTTCCCGGGACATGGAACCATAGCGGGACCTCACGTGGACCACCGGCGCCCGGAAGGCATACAGCATCAGGCTGCCGATCACGGTGATACCCAGCAGCATCAGCAGAAAACTGCCCCGCTCCGGGTCCGACGCAAAAGCGTGCACCGAGGTCAGCACACCGGAGCGCACCAGGAAGGTGCCCAGCAGACTCAGTGCGAAACTGACAATCGCCAACAGCACCGTCCAGCTCTTGAACACACCCCGTTTTTCGGTCACGGCCAGGGAATGCATCAGCGCGGTCCCGGACAACCAGGGCAACAGGGAGGCATTTTCAACCGGGTCCCAGAACCACCAGCCGCCCCAGCCCAGCTCGTAATAGGCCCACCAGCTACCCAGGGCGATGCCGATGGTCAGGAATGACCAGGCAATGGTGGTCCAGGGACGGGACCAGCGGGCCCAGGCGGCATCCAGCCGGCCGTTGATCAGTGCCGCAATGGCAAAGGCAAAGGCTACCGAGAAACCCACGTACCCCATGTACAACATGGGCGGGTGCATGATCAGGCCAATGTCCTGCAACAGCGGATTGAGGTCCTGACCATCTGCAGGCACGTTCGGCAACAACCGGTCAAAAGGATTGGAGGTAACGATGATGAACAGGAAAAAGCCGACACAGATCATGCCCATGACGGACAGCACCTGGGACACCATGGTGGCCGGCAGCTTACGACTGAAAATCGCAACCGCCAGTGTCCATCCGGTCAGCATCAGTATCCACAACAGCAGCGAGCCTTCATGGCCGCCCCAGACGGCACTGAACTTGAAGTACCAGGGCAGCATGCTGTTGCTGTTGTTGGCCACATAGGTGACCGAGAAGTCGTCCACCATAAAGGCATGGGTGAGCACGGCAAACGCCAGCGCCGTAAACACAAACATGCCCGAAGCCAGCGGCCGGGCAAAAGCCTGCAGGCCGTCCCGCCCGGTGAGTGCGCCCGTTAACGGCACAACGGAAAGAAGCACTGCCAACAACAGCGCGAGTATCAGTGCAAGCTGTCCGAGTTCCGGATACATCGGGTTTCTCCAGCGTCAGGTAAAGGTCGGTTAATAGTCGACAGTTTCGGCGGCTTTTCCGGCATCGGCCCGATGCACTCCTTTGGAGGACCGTTCCAATGCTTCTGCGACTTCCGGCGGCATGTAGTTCTCATCGTGCTTGGCCAGTACCTGGTCAGCAATGAACAGGCCGTCGGCGTTCAGCCGGCCCATGGCCACAACGCCCTGCCCTTCGGCAAACAGGTCCGGCAGGATGCCCTCGTACTGAATGGGGACAGAGGCCGCGAAATCCGTTACCCGAAAGTTCACCTTCAGGCTCTCGGTGTCGCGGAGCACACTGCCTTCTTCTACCATACCGCCGGCCCGGATCCGGACATCAACCGGGGCATTGCCGGCGGCAATCTCGGTGGGGTCATAGAACAGGTTGATGTTCTGGCGCAACGCGTAGGTGGTCAGCCCGACCGCCAGCGCCAGGCCAATGAGCAGAAAGCCAATAATCGTAAGTCGTTTTTTGCGAATCGGATGCATGGGGTACCTGTTACTCAGTGCTGGGAAACGTCTACTCGGGTAAAGGTGGCCGCCGCTTTCGGACGGGTACCGGTGGTGCTTCCCTGCTGTTCAATTCCGCGTTTACAGGCCTCAAGCACGGCCCGGTTGCGGCGCGCAGAGCCAATCATCAGGCCCGCCAGAAAAATCACAAATACGGCGTAACACGTCCATACGTATGGACCGTGGCCTTCCATGGCAATGAATGCTGATAATGAGTCAAATGCCATTGGTTACTTCCTTCCTGCCAGGACCAGTTCTCTGACCCACCGGGTGCGGCGCTCACGGGTGAGAATCTCGGTCTTCATTCGTATGCATGCCAGCCAGCCAAAGAGCAAATAGAGGCCAAGGACCGAAAGCAACAGCGGCACCCACATTTCCATCGGCATGGACGGCTTCTCGGTCAGTTTGAATGTGGCCGGCTGGTGCAGTGTATTCCACCAGTCCACCGAATATTTGATGATAGGGATATTTACTACCCCTACCAGCACCAGGACGGCAACCGCCCGGGCAGCGGATTTCTCGTCGTTGATGGCTTTATCCAGGGCGATAACGCCACCATAAAGAAAGAGCAGGATCAGCATTGAGGTGAGCCTTGCATCCCAGACCCACCAGGTACCCCAGGTCGGCTTGCCCCACACCGCTCCGGTGAACAGCGATAAAAACGTGAGGATCAGCCCCACCGGCGCGATCGCCTTAACGAACACATCGGCCAGTTTCATCCGCCATACCAGAGTCACCAGCGCAGCGCTGGCCATCATCAGGTACACCGACTGGGCCAGAAAGGCTGCCGGTACATGGATGAAGATGATCCGGTAGCTGTTACCCTGCAGGTAATCCTTGGGCGCAAACGCCAGGCCCCAAACCAGACCCGCCCCCAGCAGGATCAGCCCCCCCCACAGAAACCAGGGCATAAAACGGTTGGCGATACCGTAGAACCATTTGGGCGAGCCCAGCTTGTGAAAAAATTGCCACATCAGTTGGTCACCATTTTAACTATTGGACAGACTGATTCTGAGCGCAGCCGCAGCGGCGAACGGCGCCAGTGTCAGCGCAAGAACCAGAAACGCGCCCATCAGAGCAACGTAGCCCGCCACCGGCGCGCCTTCGGCCGCTGCGGCCACGGTTCCGGTGCCGAAAATCAGCACGGGAATGTACAGTGGAATGATCAGCAGTGACAAGAGCACACCGGCCGAGCGCAGCCCCAGCGTCAACGCCGCACCGATTGCGCCGATCAGGCTGAGTACCGGCGTGCCGATCAGCAACGTTAGACACAGAATGGCGATGGAGTTCCCGTCGAGATGCACCATCAGGCCCAGCACCGGCGCAAGCAGCACCAGTGGCAGCCCCGTGAGTACCCAGTGCGCCACTGTTTTCGCCAGCACCAGCAGGAACAGAGGCTGGGGCTGCAACACCAGCTGTTCCAGCGTGCCGTCATCAAAGTCATGCCGGAACAGATGATCAAGAGACAGCAACACCGACAGCAGGGCAGCCACCCACAGGATCCCTGCCCCGGACTGCTTGAGGAACGCAACCTCGGGGCTGACGCCGAGGGGGAACAGGGTGACCACCATCACAAAGAACAGCAAAGGATTCAGCAGATCCTGTCGTTGCCGGAAGGCTACCCGGACATCCCTTGCGAATACCGACGCCATTGCCCGGGCAGAGCCAACGGCGCTGTCGATGGGCCTGAGGCCGGGGCGGGCATCAGCATTCATGGCCAGACTCCCCTCCCAGAACAATACGGTGCATGCCGGGCAGCTGAAGATCATGGTGAGTGGTTACCAGAACCGCGCCGCCTTCGGCGGCCCGCTGCAGCAACAAAGACTCAATCGCCTCCACCCCTTGGGCATCAATGGCGGTGAACACTTCGTCGAGCAGCCACAGGGGCTCATCCGCCAGCAACAGGCGCGCCAGGGCTACCCGCCGCTGTTGCCCCGCCGAAAGATTGCGACAGGGCACGTGTTCGTAACCAGCCAGACCGGTTCCCGCCAACGCCTGCAACAAGGCCCCGTCGGACAATGGCCGCCGGCCGGCCATCAGGGCCCGGAGGTTTTCCAGAGGCGTAAGCAACGGTTTGATCCCGGGACGATGCCCCAGGTACAGCATATTACGAAGAAACGCTTCCCGCTGACCGGCCCGGGGTTCGCCACACCACAGCAGTTCGCCGGACCAGGCATCGTTGAGCCCTGCCAGCACCCGCAGCAAGGTGGTTTTACCAGAGCCGTTGGGACCTTCAACACGGGTAACCGTACCCGGCATTACCGAAAAACTGAGGTTCTGGAACAACAGGCGCTCAGCGCGCTCACATTCAAGATTTACAGCCTGTAACAACGGCTCAGACATCAGGGCCCCGTCAGCAGAGCGAAGGACACCCTGCGGGCATCCGGTGAATGAGAGCGCATTATACCGAATGCGTCAGCGGATTACCCATGCGTCAGGTCAAATCCCGGGCGTCTGGCCGCCCCCCACCAGGCGCTCGAGAAAAAACTCCACATGGCCACCAGGCCCGGCGGGCAATGGCCAGT
>Ga0209075_1000143_pt1 | contig 61912 bp, 58 predicted proteins | sample Stecom2011_FD_187523 | JGI IMG/M metagenome (GOLD analysis project Ga0209075, IMG submission 187523) | Agricultural soil microbial communities from Utah to study Nitrogen management - Steer compost 2011 (SPAdes) (version 2) | ecosystem: Environmental > Terrestrial > Soil > Agricultural land...
AAACCTCAATCAGGGATGGGGCATGCAATAACCGTGAATAATGTATTAAGGTTAGATCCTTCACCATTATATAAAGGCATGACTGCTTTTTCATGCACTGGAACTCCTGTGGATTGTGTGAAATTAGCAATTTCTGAAGTGATGCACCGCAAACCAGATTTACTTGTTTCGGGAATTAACCACGGAGAAAACAGTGCGAGCAATGTGTTATATTCAGGAACGATGTCTGCCGCTGTGGAGGGGGCGATGGATGATGTTCCTTCAATAGGTTTTTCATTGTTAGATTTTAGTCCTACCGCTGATTTTACTGCCTCTCGTTGGGTTGTTAAAGAAGTGGTAAAGAGAGCATTGAATAATGAGTTTCCTCGAAATACGTGTTTAAATGTAAACATTCCTCAATTGAGAAAAGAGGAAATCAAGGGAATAAGAATTTGTCGCCAAGCTCGTGCCTATTGGAAAGATAGCTTCGATAAAAGAGTAGATCAGTTTGGAAAACCATATTATTGGTTAAAAGGAGAATTTAATCGTGATGATTGGAATGAAGATACAGATATTTGGGCGCTAGATAATGGATATGTAAGTATTGTTCCTACACAATATGACATGACTGCTTATCACGCAATTGGTGATATTAACGAATGGAAATTTTAATATTTATGAAGTTTTTTGAACGACTAAAAAAGACATTGAATAAACGATATATGGGAATATTGTTTGGTATAACGCTTCCGTTTATCGCTTTGTTTCTGTTGTGGAAAATACAAATGAACGACAGAAGCTTAAGTGAATTCATTGCTCTTATTATTAAGAATACAGATTTGCAAACTAGCTTATTAACATATTCGATTCTACCCAATATGTTTATATTTTACTTCGTAAATTTTAGATGGCGTTGGGATAATTTTACCACGGGATTAGTGGCCTCAACAATCTTTCTTGTTTTAATTATTGCTGCATTAATACTTCTGTGAAAAAGCTATATATCATCGCTGGGGAAGCCTCTGGAGACTTACATGCTTCGAATTTAATGAAATCAATTCTTTCGTTAGATTCATCCGTGGATTTTAGGTATTGGGGTGGAGACAATATGCAAAGCGTGAAAGGAAAACCTGTAAAACATATCCGTGATCTTGCTTTTATGGGGTTTATTGAAGTTGTAGCTAACCTGCGAACTATCCTAGGAAATATTAAGTTTTGTAAACAAGATATTATGGATTATCAGCCAGATGCTATTGTCTTGGTTGATTACCCTGGATTTAACATTCGCATTGCAAAATGGGCAAAGAAAAGAGGAATCCCAGTAATCTATTACATTTCACCACAAATCTGGGCTTGGAAACAAAGTCGAGTGCATACGATAAAAAAAGTGGTCGATAAAATGCTGGTTATCCTTCCTTTTGAAAAAGAGTTTTATAGAAAATTTGATATGGAGGTGACTTACGTTGGACATCCTTTGTTAGACGCAATCGAACAATTTAAAGCCAAAACAGATAAGGCGAATTTGCATCAAAAGCACGGCCTAGATAATCGCCCTATTATTGCTTTACTACCTGGGAGTAGAAAACAAGAAATTAAAGTGAAACTTCCTATAATGTTGGAAAGTCTTGAGAATTTTAAAGATTATCAATTTGTTGTGGCTGGTGCTCCTGCTTTACCTCCTTCATTTTATGCTCCTTTTCTTTCAGAAATGGAAAATGTGCATATTATTCATGGAGAAACATACGATTTGCTCTCAATATCTACTGCTGCTTTAGTTACCTCTGGTACTGCTACTTTAGAAACTGCGCTTTTCAAGGTGCCTGAAGTAGTGTGTTATAAAGGCTCTTCTATTTCTTATTTAATTGCAAAACGATTAATTAAAGTCGGGTATATCAGCTTGGTGAATTTAATTTTAGATAAAGAAGCTGTCAAAGAATTAATTCAACATGAGTGCAATGCTAAATCTATCGAAAAAGAGTTGAAAGAAATATTGCCTGGTGGAGCAAAGCTAAATCAATTGAAAAAAGATTATGATGATTTGGTGAATATTTTAGGGCAAGGAGGTGCAAGCCAAGCTGCGGCACAAGAAATTGTAAATCTGTTGAAGCAAGAAAGAAAGTTCAATTAAAAACAATCATATTTATGTCTTGAATTCACATTAATTCGCTGGACGATATTGAAAAAAAATTAATTCTATTTCAATTCATTTTTAGCGTTTTTTAGTGGATACTTTTCCTTAAATGATAAAATATGAAGTCGAAAATTCTAAATTTATATGTAAATTCATTTTAATTTAGCCACATGAAGTATTATATAGGATTAGTTTTTCTATTGATTTCAACTCATTTTGTGATGGCTAATGATATTCGCATTGGAGTTTATCGTTCTCATCACATTCAGAGCATAGACTTTTCTTATGTAGATGGTGCATACTTTATTATTGGGGATAGTATAAATTTTGGAGAATTATCGGCGACCAACTACGTGTCTGTAGTAAGAAATGGTGAAAAAGTCATATTAAAAAAGGCAGGAAAAACATTGGGTACTTTTGACAAGGTGCTGCTACAACCTCTTTTTTACGATATTTCTATACGCTTGCGTCCTCGTGCTCCAATTCTAAGAGAGCGAGTGTATAATGATGCCTTTGAGATTATTTCTGGAGAAAAAGGATTGACGATTATCAATGAAGTGTCTTACCCACATTATTTGGGCGGTGTAATCGAATCTGAAGGTGGAGGAGGGCGACATATTGAATATTATAAAGCTCAGGCTGTAATTTCAAGAACTTATGCACTTATGCATTATCATCGTCATCAACAAGAAGGGTTTAATTTATGTGATCAAGTACATTGTCAGGCGTATTATAGCCGTTTGACTCACACAAAACTCATTGGGAAAGCAGTTGAAGAGACCAGAGGCATATATATCGTTGACTCCACGACAAATCGATATGTGGAAGCTTACTTTCATGCCAATTGTGGAGGAGAAACAAGTAGTTCTGACTATGTTTGGAGGGAAGATATTCATTATTTACAACCGATAAAAGATACTTTCTGCATTCATACAAGACAAGCCAAGTGGGAAAAGAAAATTCCCAAATCAGAATGGAGAAGTTATTTAGTGAATACATTTTATTATCCCATAGAAGATTCTTTATACAAAGCATTGATTTATACTTTTGAACAACCTTCTCGAAAGGCATTTTACATAAGTCCACATCTTGGTATTCCTTTGCGTGATTTAAGATACAAGTTTAATTTGAAATCTACTTTTTTCTCTTGTTATCCTGAGGGTGATTACGTGGTGCTTAAAGGAAAAGGTTTTGGACATGGCGTAGGCTTATGTCAAGAAGGTGCTATGAAAATGGCTTCTGAAGGCTTTGATTATCGCCAGATCTTAGCTTTTTATTATGAAGGAATTCGATTTAAACAGTATTTTGTACAAGCCTTTTTTAGACAAATTCCTAGTGAAGAACTTAGTTTTTAGAAAACAATCCTTCGTTGTACTGGAGAATGTTTTCATCTAGCATCCAATTCAAAACTCCTGTTAAAAAATAGCGGTCAACTTGTTCTATTTTATGATACAATTCGTCGGTGCTTAAAGAATCATTTGAAAGCAAATCGATGATGATGTTTTTGAGTTCGTCCGTAGAGTATTCAGACCTTTTTTCTGCTAAACAAACATCACATTTTCCACACTTTTCTCCTTCTTGCCCAAAGTATTTTAGCAAAAGAATTGATCTACATTTGGGTTCTTGTATAAAATTGATAAGGCTATTTAATTTTTTATATGCCACTTCCTTTCGAGTTTGGTAGACCTTTTGATCGATTCTCATATATCCCTCTGGCAATCGTTCATGCAAAAGGGTGACTTGAGGGAGCTCAGATTGCCATGTAATGTCGATTAAACCTTGACTCTCTAGGTACTTAAGCTCTTTTTTTACTTGTGGTACAGTTTTTTTTAATAGCTTACCTATTTTACTTTCGTTAATTTCAAAATGATTATTAAAAATACCTGGATAGCTTCTTGCTAATAAAGAGATGATTGGGTCGTACTTCTCATTTTTTAATTGAAAATTATATAGTGTTTTGTTACTCACAATGAATTTCAATTTTGTGGGATGAAAAAGTGCTTCATTAAGTTCAATGGTTCCGTTAAGTACTAATATTTTTAGTGCATTGTATGTTGAAATCAGGTCGAAGTCATATTTTTTTGAAAGTTCTTCAATATTTATTTCATAACTCTCTAGGTTTCCAGAACCAATCGCAATATTTAAATGATTACAAAGTGCCAGGTAAACAGTTTTGATAAAATCAATGGGTGGAAACTGCTTTTCAATTCGCTGCTTCATTCTCGTAATGTCGACAGGTGTATAAAAAGCCATATTTCTTGATGCCTTACCATCCCTTCCTGCACGACCAGCTTCTTGGAAATAAGCTTCAATGTTATTTGGGACTTCATAATGAAGCACAAAACGCACGTCAGGCTTGTCAATTCCCATTCCAAAGGCATTTGTCGCAACCATAATTTTAATCTGATTATTCATCCATTGATCCAGTCTTGTCTTTCTTTCTTCGCCTGTCATTCCACCATGGTAAGCACCAGCCGAAAATTTATGTGCTAAGAGTAGCCTTGCAATATCTTTGGTTTCTTTTCTCGTTTGACAATAAACAATACCTGTCATGCCCATAAATCGACGGCAGGCTTTTAAAATGGCATTTCTTTTATTTTCGACAGCATAAACCTCGTATGAAATATTTTCTCTAGCAAAATTGCCTTCAAAATACTGAGGGTCTTTAAGTGCTAAATGTTTTATTATGTCTTCTTTTACTTCTATAGTTGCAGTGGCTGTTACAGCGATAATCGGAACGTGAGGATGAATATCTCTCAGTTTATAGATGTCTAAATAAGGAGGTCTAAAATCGTGTCCCCATTGTGAAATGCAATGTGCTTCATCCACAGCGATTAGCCCGACATTCATTTGAGAAAAACGGGTGATAAAAATTTCAGTTTGTAAACGTTCTGGCGAGACATATAGAAAATCGAGACTACCAAACTTTGCATTGTCTAAGGTAATGTCAATTTCTCTTCTCGACATTCCAGAGGTAATAGCAGCTGCCCTTATTCCCTTTGATTTTAAGTTTTTAACTTGGTCTTGCATAAGTGCAATTAGTGGAGAAATCACAATGCAGATGCCTTCTCTCACCAAACCAGGCACTTGAAAACAAATAGATTTTCCTCCACCAGTTGGGAGTAAAGCAAATGTATCATGCCCATCAACAACGCTTTGTACAATATCTCCTTGTTGATCTCTAAAGCTATCGTAGCCCCAATAGTGTTTTAATGTCTCAAGTGCTGTCAATAATTCGGTTTTAATACAAATTTAACGAATAATCTTGTAATTTTTGATGAGAGGCTAGCTGCTCTGTTAATAATTCCTTATTTTAGCGTTTTATAAGAATTTAGATTAGATAATAAAATTATAGAATAATGAGTATTAAAGAGTATACAATTAAGACTACGAAAGTAGAGAAGAGTAGAGTAGGCGATGTAGATTGGAATAACATAAAGTTTGGAAGAACATTTACAGATCACATGTTGGTAATGGATTATAAAGATGGAGCGTGGTCTGAGCCTGAATTGGTGCCTTTTTCAAATATTAGTTTTCACCCTGCTTTGTTAGCTCTTCACTATGGACAGTCTATTTTTGAAGGTATGAAAGCATATAAGATGGCAGACGGAACTCCTGTCATTTTTAGACCAGACATGAATGCTAAACGATTTAGAAGATCTGCAAGACGTCTAGATATGGCTGAAATACCTGAAGATTTATTCGAATTCTGTGTAGAACAGTTTGTAAGTTTAGATAGAGAATGGATTCCTTCAGAGTTAGGAAGTTCATTGTATTTACGTCCATTTATGTTTGCTACTGACGAATATATTGGTATTAAAACTTCTTTAAATTATCGTTTTATGATTATCGCTAGTCCAACAGTTTTTGGAGGAGTGTATTATAGCGAGCCACTACGTGTGAAAATTGAAGAAGAATATACGCGAGCAGCAAACGGAGGTGTAGGAGCGGCAAAAGCTGCTGGAAATTATGCTTCTGCTTTATATCCTGAAAAACTTGCAATCGAACAAGGTTATCATCAGTTAATTTGGACTGACGCTAAAACTCACGAATACATCGAAGAAGCTGGTACAATGAACGTGCTTTTTGTAAAAGATGGCGTATTAATTACACCGTCAGAAGAGTCAGATACTATTTTACACGGTATTACTAAAAGAAGTGTGGTGGAGTTAGCTCACGATATGGGAATGCCTGTAGAAGAACGAAAAATTAGTGTAAAAGAGATTGTTGAAGGACTGGAAAATGGTACCGTAACAGAAGCTTTTGGAGCTGGAACTGCAGCCACAATTGCGCCTTTTAGCGTAATTGGATTTAGAGGGAAGAATTATGAGCTTAAGGATGAGGACAGACACTTTTCTAAAAAAGTACTGAAAGAGCTTGACGAAATAAGATTTGGAAAAATTGAAGATCGTTTTGGCTGGTTAAGAAAAGTGTAAATAAAATATATTTTGCTTTAAAAAGTAGCTGTTTCCAAGTTGAAACAGCTACTTTTTTTTGTGGACATATCCTAATCACTTATATAAAAAGTAACTGCTACTTTATTAAAAAGATACTTTAATAGACTTTCAATTATTGTATATTTACCTCCAAAAAACAGAATAGAGATGAAACGCCGTGACTTTTTTCGTAAAACATCTATTGCAGCTGCAGGTTTATCGATTTCTCCTTCACTTTTTGCTTCGGGCGAGGATATTAGCACCGCGTGGACAGATAACACACTTAAAAAAGAAGCCAAAAATATCATCTTTTTAGTCTCTGACGGAATGAGTGCAGGAACTTTGACATTGGCAGACTTTTACATGCGGAATACATTCAACAAACATTCTGTGTGGGTGGAAAACTACAAAAACGGAAATTTTCGGAGAGCAATGATGGATACTGCTTCGGCGAATTCATTAGTTACAGACTCTGCCGCTGGTGGCTCAGCATGGGGAGGAGGTGTACGCGTGCCTAATAACGCATTGAATGTAGGGGCAAATGGCGAACATTATACTCCCATTTTACAAAAATTTAAAAAAGAAGGAAAAAAAGTAGGATGTGTAACAACTGTCGCAATCACACATGCTACTCCTGCCTCTTTTTGCGTAAATAACATAAGTAGAAGTAATCAAGATGAAATTGCTGAGCAGTATTTAAAATTGAGATTTGACGTCATGCTAGGTGGAGGTGATAAGTATTTTTCTAGAGATAATAACCTTTATCAACGCTTTTTGAATGCAGGATTTGATGTGGTGAAAACAAAAAATGATCTTCAAAATACTATTGATTCAGATCAGCCTTTGTTAGGTGTTTTTGCTCATGATGATTTGCCTTATGCAATCGACCATGCACATCATGAAAAGTGGAAAAAAGAAATCCCTACGCTTGCAGAAATGACTTCAACTGCTATTGATAAGTTGAAAAATAATCCCGATGGATTTGTTTTACAAGTGGAAGGAGGTAAGGTGGATTGGGCTGCACATGCTAACGACGCTGCAGGATTGATTTTTGATCAACTTGCCTTTGACGAGGCCGTAAAAGTAGCGATGGATTTTGCCATAGAAGATAAAAACACTTTGGTTATAGTTACTACCGATCACGGAAATGCTAATCCAGGATTATTTGCTGGAAAAAATGTTAATCATAATTTTTCAAGATTTCAACGGATGAAGAAGTCCAATACACTTGTGATTGAGGAAATGAAGACATGTATCAATCCTTCACAGGTAATTGAATTAATTGAGCAAACACAAGATTATGTTATTACAGCACAAGAAGCTAAAGCATTATTTTCACATATCGATAGATTGAGTGAAAATGAGTTAGAAGATTATTATAAACTACCTTTCGAAAAGTTAGCACAAATTCAAAAACAATACACAAATGTAGGCTTTGGAGATATGGATCATTCCGCAGATTTTGTTGAGTGTTCTGCTTATGGTCCTGGAAGTGAATTGCTTCCTCCTTTTATTTTAAACACTTTTCTTCATAATATGATGTTGGAAGCCTGTGGCGTGAAAATATAATAATCAACCTTATGTTTTAAGCGTACAAATTAACCTGATGAGTACAGATTAAATTTATTGTAAAACAAAGTATGCGTCATTTTATTTTTGTATTTTTGTAATATGTTATTGTTTTTGAATAGTATTAGTTTTGGAGAAATCTTTATAATTTTACTTTTTGTTCTTATTTTCTTTGGAGCAGAGAGTATTCCTGGTTTGGCGAGAACCCTAGGTAGAGGAATTCGCCAAGTGAAAAATGCTACGCAAGATATTCAAGATGAGATTATCAAAACAAGTACGGATATTAAGCGTGAGATGAATGCTAACAGGGCATTAGAACAAACTAAAAATGCAATAGAAAAGCCGATTCAAGACTTTACTCAAAAATTAGAGAAGTCAGCTAGCGAAGTGAAGACAAATATGGAGAGGGAACTAGATTTAGAAGATAATCATACGGAATCAAAACATGAGTCAACTCCAGAATCTTCAAGAGTATATTCTCCAGCGCAAAAGAAACCTAATGTTCCGTTAGATCAACAAAGTTTAGACGAAAACGAAAACTAGATTTCTACTTAGTTTTTACTCTGATCAAATAAAATAGCCTTTTCTCTTTTTGTTAAGCTGTCATAACCAGACTTGGATATTTTTTCTAGTATTTTATCAATTTCCTCTTGTCTCTTTTTTTTCTGAAGGTTGAATTCTTCATCACTTTGCGCTTTAGCGTTTGGTTTAGCAGAACTGTATTTTTTACCACCTGCATAACTTTTCATTTTAGGTTTTCTTTTAAATGAAAAATTCTCAATCTTTCTTTGGACGAAGTTGATGATGTTCGATTTTGAATCGATGTTTCTGATGGATAGAAAGCCAAAGATAGCTCCTCCTAAATGTGCGAAATGAGCCACATTACTTCCAGTTGATCCCATTTGAATCAAATCCATAAAGAAGAAAATCAATGCAATATAAATCATTCTAATTCGAACAATTCCAAATAGATGTACTTCTGCCATTGGTCGATAAAAAGCAGCAGCCATGAAAACCGCATTCACTGCTCCTGACGCACCTACTACGTATGTTGTAGTATTTTGAAGTGCAGGAAAGACAGAATATGCAATGATTTGTAAAAGTCCTCCTGCTATTCCTCCTAAAATATAGGTGTAAAGCATCCTTTTATTTGAAAAATACATCAAGAAGAATCGAGAGATAAAATAAAGGAACACCATATTGAATAATAGGTGCAATAAATCATAATGAGCAAAAATACTAGTGACTAATCCCCATGGACGCGTAACAATTCCATAAAAATCTCCCCTGAGCATAAAAATGTAGTCAACAAAAAATGACATTGGATTTCCTGACGTAGTGAGCAAGGCACCTACAGAAAGAAGAACGTTAATTAGTAAAAAAACAGCTATGTTGATACCAATTAACTTGGTGTGCATTCCACCATATTTCCATTGATGTTTTATTTCTTCGCTAAAAGTTCTACTCATAGTTAATAATATTTAGGTGTGCTTTTTCTCCAAAATAACACTAAAATAAATCCGATGAGTGCTCCACCAATATGCGCTAGGTGTGCAATGTTGTCTCCTGGTACAGATTGGAATGTGTAATAAAACTCAATTCCTAACATGATAATCACAAGCCATTTAGCCTTGATTGGAATAGGAGGGAAAAGCAACATTAAACGTGTATTTGGAAACAACATACCAAAAGCCACAAGAACACCATAAACTGCTCCAGAAGCTCCCACTACAGGAATTGAAATCCCCGTTACATAATCCTGAATGAGCGGAAAACTCGATGTTAACATTCTACCACTACTACGTAGCTCTCTCATTCTGTCATTCAGTTCAAATATGTCATTTTGATTTAATCCACTTGCTAATAGCTGATTTTTAATATATTCAACTTCAAAATAACCAACCATTTGATGAAGAAAGAAAGCACCTACTGCAGTTGCAACATAGAAAATGAAAAAACGCTTAGGTCCCCAAACTTGTTCAAGAATAGAACCAAAAACAACTAATGCAAACATGTTAAAAAACAAGTGGAAGAAACCACCATGCATAAAGAAGTGCGTAACGATTTGATAAGGTTCAAAAAATGGCGAATTGAAGACGTATCCACCTAAAAGATAGCTTAAATGTATACCTTGCATTCCTGCTAGTATCGTTAATCCATACATCACTAAGTTAAGGATAACTAAGTTCTTCACCACAGGTGGCATATTTCTAAAAATAGAGTTCATGATAAATATTTGTTCAGTTCTTCAATAGGTATTGTATTCATAATTTTTTTTCCACTAGGAGAAAATTGATGTTGCTCATTTTGAAACAACTTTTCAATTAAGTGGTTCATATCTTCTGTAGATAATTTTCTTGATTGCCTTCGAGATGCAGCTTTCGCTAATGAAAGAATCAGTTCGTGAGCTACTTCTCCTTTGTCAATATCAGTATGAGCTATCCTCTCAATAATTCCGTCTAAACAACTCTCCACATTTTCAATTTCAAGAACAGAAGGAATGCTCGAAAGTACTAAAGTGTTTTTGTTCCACTCCCAAATAAAACCAAGCCTTTTAATAATTTTTTCGTGGTTGTCCCATTCTAGCTTTTGTGTGGGCTGCATTGGGTATTCAAATGGGAAAAGCATTTGTTGTGAAGCGATTGGAGATACCATAAAATGATTCATTAATTCATCATAAAGTAAGCGCTCGTTTGCACGGTTAATGTGAATTAATAAGATGCCTGACTTTACCTGGGTAAGAATCAGGTTATTGTGAATTTGAATCTTATTAGCTGACAGATTAGAAGTGTGAGTAAACTCAAGCTCTTGGTCTAAAGATTGCTCTTGACTGATTTCTTCTTCTTCTTTGATTTTATAGAAGTTCTCCCACTCTTCTTTATTGGGAGACAAAGGCTTAAAACTATTAGATGTTCTAGGACTTGATTGCGTTTCACTAGATCTACCTTCTGAACTTTTAGTGCTTTCAAAAGGATTGTAAAAAGGATTGACTTGTATTTCGGGCTCTCTTATTGGCTTGTTCATTTGTTCAATAGACAAGTCGAACTGTGGCTCTCGGTCAAAGTCAATCGTGGGCGCAACGTTATATTTTCCAAGCGCTAGTTTTACAGAACTTCTCAGAATGCTATAAATGTTTCTTCCATTTTCAAATTTAATTTCTGTCTTTGTTGGATGAACATTGACATCAATTGCTTCTGGTGGCACATCTAAATAAATAAAGTAAGAAGGGTGAAACTTAGGTTGAATTAAGTTATCATAACCAGATACGACAGCATGATGCAAGTAGCTGTCTTTAAAAAACCTATTATTCACAAAAAAGTATTGTTCTCCTCGCGTTTTTTTAGAAAACTCTGGCTTCACAATAAAACCTCTTATTTTTACAATGTCTGTGCTTTCTTCAATAGGAACAAGTTTAGCATTAAAGTTTCGACCGAAAAGATCAACTATTCTTTTTCTGTGATTTGCCTTTTCTACGTTGTATAAAATATTTTCATTATGTGAAAAAACAAAAGCAATTTCGGGATGTGTTAATGCAATTCTGATAAATTCCTCTATAATATGCTTGGTTTCGACATTATCAGATTTTAAAAAATTTCTTCTTGCTGGTACATTGAAAAATAAATTCTTAACAGAAATAGAAGTTCCTGCAATTCGTGTACTCTGCTCTTGGGATGTGATTTTACTTCCTGCAATTTGGATTTTGGTACCAATTTCACTTCCTTGTTCTATAGTGTCCATTTCCACATGAGCAATTGCCGCAATCGATGCTAGCGCTTCTCCTCTAAACCCTTTCGTTGTTAGTGAAAATAGGTCGTCTGCTTTTGAAATCTTACTCGTGGCATGTCGTTCAAAAGACATTTGCGCATCCATTTCAGACATCCCTTTCCCGTTGTCTACTACTTGAATTAAGCTTTTTCCTGCATCTTTTATGTGTAGTTCTATTTTATTTGCACCCGCATCCACAGCATTTTCCATTAATTCTTTGACAACAGATGCAGGGCGTTGAATAACTTCTCCAGCTGCAATCTGATTGGCAATGTGATCAGGGAGCAAATGTATTATATCGGACATATATTATTTTAAATATTACTTTTACATGAAAGCATTGGTTTATTTATCTAAATCAATTACTTCTGCAGCAAAGATATCAACATAACCTAATATAGCTGTTGCTGCAATAATTAAAGCCGCTAAAATAATAATCAATCTTAGATTCGCATAACGCGCTTGCTTTGAATATGACTTTTGTGAATGCCATGCGTTTTGAATTCTTTCACGTACTTGTGCCTGACGTAAAGAAGAATCTTCCTCATCTACTTGTGCGTACATTTCACGAATTTTATTGATTCGCTCTTTACGTTCATCGTAATAACGAGGAGTGAAGTCAAACTTCTTGTTTCTGTTCACTTTCATGAATCGTATGCGCTGTAATATCATCTATTCGTTTCTTTTTTTAATTAGAATATATAAAGTTATAAAGATACAATTTATCCGAAGTTTAAGATAGTTAAAAGTTATGAAAAAAACAAAACTCACTAACAATTGTTCAAAAACATTGTTTTTAGTTTACCCTCGCCTTTTATTTCTATCTATATTTAGGCAACATTTTTGTAGTAAATGGTTTTGTTAATTATACTTTATCGTTTGTTTAATGAATAAAATTTATGCAATTTCTCTTTTTTTGTTAATCTCTAGCGGATTGATGAGTCCTACTTTATCTATTGATGAAAGGTTAGAGGATACATCGGCGGATGAAAAATCTTTACCTGACTTTATGAGATTATCTGCTCAATGGGCACTCGAGAAGTTGGAGGATTTAAACTTGGAAGAAAAAATTGCACAAAGTTTTATGCTTGAAGTCACTCCAAATAAGGGAGAAGAACACATAAAAGAGATAGACTCCTTAATTTCTCATTATAAGGTTGGGGGATTAATTACTTTTCAAGGTGATGTAGAACAAACAAAGTCCACTTTAAATTACCTACAGTCTAAAAGTATAATTCCTTTATTAGTTGGTATCGATGGAGAGTGGGGTAGTCAGATGAGGCTAAAAGATGGAGAACGTTTCCCTTTTCAGTTGACAATGGGAGCGGCTAATCAATTGGAGAGTACACGTGTAATTGGTCAGGCAATGGGAGAAGAATTGCGAGAACTAGGAATACACATGAACTTTTCTCCAGTAGTAGATGTGAATACAAATCCAAATAATCCTGTCATTGGCTTTCGTTCGTTTGGAGAAAATCCTTTGTTGGTTTCACGACATGCTGTAGCGCTGATTAAAGGAATGCAAGAGTATAGAATTTTGACCAGTATGAAACATTTTCCAGGACATGGTGACACAGATGTGGATTCTCATTTTGATTTACCCACTATCAATAAGACAAAGGAAGAGTTAAACCGTATTGATTGGTTGCCCTATCGTCAAGGTCGTTTAGCAGGTGCTTCTTCTGTGATGGTCGGACATTTGAATGTGCCTACTCTGGATTCTAGTGGAACGCCTTCTAGTTTATCTTCGATAATTATTCAAGATATACTTCGCGATAAACTTAGATTTCAAGGTTTGATTGTCAGTGATGCACTAAATATGAAAGCACTGACAGATCGATATGGTGATGTAGACATTGTAAAAAAAGCATACTTAGCTGGCAATGACATTTTACTCTATCCGTCGAAAATTAAGGAGTCAATTTTAGCAATTCGGGAAGCTGTGGAGCAAGGTGAAATCACTATTCAAGAGGTGAACGATAAGGCGCTTCGAGTGCTGAGGGCTAAGTATTATGCGATAATAGCTGATGGAGCACTGGAGGTGCCTAAACTTTCAAAGGAAAAGGTAGAATACGCAAAAATGAATATCTATGAAAAGAGTTTAGTCGTTGTTAAAAATGAGGATGCTATTCCCGTAAAAAATGTGTCTGGAAACAATCTTATTTTATCGATTGGTGGTAATGGAAGTGCATTTCATGAGTCAGCTAGTAACTATACTCATGCAGACACATTATTTGCTCAAACTGCCGATGAAGCATGGGAACTATATGGCGATATCTTGATAAATTATCATCACATTTACATCAATTTAATTGCGCCCTCTGTTTTGCCGAGAAATAATTACAGTTATCCGAAAGGATGGAAGGAGTTTTTAGCCAAACTACCTACGGAGCCACACATCTACGTGTCATTTTTTGGCAATCCTTATGCCGTAAGCGATCGTTATGATTTTGATAAGGTTGATGCAGTAATTTTAGGTTTTCAAAATACAGCAATTGGTCAGAATAGAGCTGCTCAATTGATTTTTGGCGGTTTTCAAGCTACTTCAGTACTCCCCATTACACTAAGCGTGGATTATCAAGAAGGCTTTGGATTAATCACTGAACCAGCTTCACGTTTGAAATTTACAGTGCCGATGGAACTTGGTATTGAATCCAATGCGTTACAAGCGATAGATTCAATTCTTCTCCATGGAATAGAAGAAGGAGCTTTTCCAGGTGGGCAAGTGGTGGTGGCAAAAGATGGAAAGGTGATTTATCAAAAAGCTTTTGGCTACCATACGTACGAGAAAAAACAAGCGGTAGATAATAAAACAATTTATGATTTAGCATCTATCACTAAAATTGCTTCGGCCACAACGGGATTAATGCATTTGCAAGATGAAAATAGATTTTCTTTGGATAGTACTTTGGGAACTTATTTAAGTAATATCACAAAAGGAACGGTGTATAATAATTTAAAAATGAAAGAGGTAATGTCGCATCAAGCAGGATTGGTTCCATGGATTCCTTTTTATACACAAACTTTAATTAATAATCAGCCCAATCCTGAGTTGTATTCATCTGTTGCAAAAGACCATAAAACAAGTATAGTTGCGAATAACTTATATTTAGATTCTACCTACGAAGATAGTATTATTCGACAAATTCTCATGCGACCATTGAGAGCAAAAGGAACATATAGATATTCAGATTTAGGCTACTATTTTGTAAAAAAAATAATTGAGCAAATCACTGATCAACCTTTGAATGAATATATGTACAAAGCGTTTTATGAACCAATGGGCTTGACAACAATGGGTTATTTACCCCTAGAACGGTTCGGTCTTACTCAAATAGCTCCTACTGAAGAAGATAGCTATTTTAGGCACCAAACTATACACGGTTATGTGCATGATATGGGCGCAGCGATGACAGGAGGAGTAGGTGGACATGCTGGATTATTTTCAAACGCAACTGACGTGGCTGGGTTTATGCAAATGTTATTGAACGGTGGAGTATACGGTGGTAAGCGTTATCTTTCTAAAAAGGTGATAAAAGAATATACTTCTTGTCAATATTGCCCTAAAAATAGAAGAGGTGCTGGGTTCGATAAGCCAATAACTTCTGGCACAGGTGGACCATCAAGCAATTTAGCTTCTAAGAAATCATTCGGACACACTGGTTTTACGGGAACAATAGCATGGGCAGATCCAGAAAATAATATTAATTACGTTTTTCTTTCAAATAGAACTTATCCCGATGCGGAAAATTGGAAACTAGTGCAGATGAATATACGTACTGAAATACAAGAGGTTATATATAAAGTTTTAAAGTAATTGAACAAGTTGTTGTTGAGCGTGTATATAAAATAGATAACTTTAAAGGATTAAAATAAAATAAATATGAATATAGGAATTGTACTCTATCCTACATTTGGAGGAAGTGGAGTAGTAGCCACAGAATTAGGAAAAGCTTTAGCTGAAAAAGGACATAAAATACATTTTATAACCTATTCGCAACCAGTACGACTAAATTCATTCAGAGATAATATTTTTTATCATGAAGTCTCAGTAAGTGATTATCCTTTATTTGAATATCAACCTTACGAAACAGTTTTGACAAGTAAAATGGTAGATGTGGTGAAACATGAAAAGCTAGATTTACTTCATGTCCATTATGCTATACCACATGCTTCAGCTGCTTTTATGGCTCAGCAGATTTTAAGAAGCGAAGGGTATAATATTCCTTTTATTACTACTTTGCACGGTACTGACATTACATTGGTTGGAAAAGACAAATCGTTTGAGCCAGTAATTACTTTTTGTTTAAACCAATCAAATATGGTAACTGCTGTTTCTGAAAGTTTAAAAAGAGATACGTATAAACATTTTAATACCAAGGCTGAAATTAAAGTGATTCCGAATTTTATACCTGCTTTTACCGAGTCAGTTAAGAAGATGGACATGACGCAAAGAAGAAAATATGCCGCAGATGACGAGCGAATTATTTGTCATGTTTCCAATTTTAGAAAAGTGAAGCGAGTGGAAGATGTAGTTAGAGTTTTTCATAAAATTAATCAGTCAGTGAAGTCGAGATTACTGTTAATCGGTGATGGCCCTGAACGATATAATGTGGAATTACTTTGTCGTGAGCTCGGTACTTGTGATAAGGTGATGATGGTGGGTAAAATTAGAGATTCAGCTCGATTAATGGGATTGTCGGATATGTTTTTGCTTCCTTCTCAAACAGAAAGTTTTGGTTTAGCGGCATTGGAAGCCATGGCTGTTGGTGTTCCTGTTATTTCGTCAAACACAGGAGGAATTCCTGAGGTAAACAAACATGGATTTTCAGGATATTTGTCGGATGTAGGAAATATCGACGAAATGGCTGCTTATGGGATATCTATTTTGAAAGATGATGAAGTATTGAAGAAATTTAAAAAGCAGGCAACAGAACAAGCTCAATTATTTAGTCTTGATAAAATTTTACCAGAATACGAAAGATTATATGAAAGGGTGTTGAATGAAATGAAAACAAAACTATAAGTATTGTTTACGCATCTCTTTTAATTCTTTTATCCTTTTTAATTTTCCTTTTTCTCTCATGTTTTTTGAAGTGACGGTGTAATATTTGTGTTGTTTTTCAAGGAAATTAAGTTGAAAGTCAATCCACTCTAAATCCGTCATGTGTTTGCCAAAATTAGCGAGTTCACTTCTTAAATTTCTTGCGATAAAATGATAGTCAGCACGTCCGAGATAATCATGTTCAGCATCACAAAGTATTTTCTCTAGAAGGGTAGTTGGAAAACTGTCATTTCTACTTGTGGCGTTAATCATACTGCAAACAATCTTTATTTGCATTCTGTCGTAGCCATATTTAGGTAACTCTGCTTGTGCTAATTTTATTCCGTATACATCGTTGGCTTTGTAATTATAAATAAAGCCTGTACTTCGAAATAAAGCTGCAGTTCTGAGTAGAATTAAGTCTTCAATTTGAACGCCTTCAATGTTCGCTATACGAATAGCAGCTTCTTCTAAAGCTAAGGTGTATTCTACGTTATGATACTCCATTTTATCAGGTAGTGAAGCTTTTAATTTATTGATGAGGTATCTCCGAACATAATCAAAGTCCATTGGCGGAAGATCGCATTTCATTCTCAGAGCACTGTTGGGAAGTCGACCGTTATTAAACATAGAGAGGTCATTTTTTAATTTATGAACAAAGAACATGGTAACTTTTCCTCCATTTTTTACCGCTATATCTCCTCTTTTTTCAATTTCAAAGTAGTTTTGAATTCTTTCTTTTATCTGCTCTGTGATGGTAATGTTGTTTTTTGTTGAGTTCTGCTCTGCTCGTGCAGCAATATTTACAGTATCTCCCCAAATGTCAAAACTGATTTTTTTAGTACTAATGATTCCTGCGACAAGTGGCCCAGCATGTATACCAATACGAATGTCCCATGCTACTTCATTTGTGGCAAGTGACACAGCATTTTGGATGCGCACATAATCTCTTATTTCAATGGCGGCAAGAGTGGCTCGAATTGCTGGCTCTCTGTTGTCTTCAGTAACTCCTGCTAAAGCCATGTAGGCATCTCCAATTGTCTTTATTTTTTCTAAATTATAGCGTGTGAGAATTTCATCAAATTTATTAAAGTATTTTTCTAGTTTTTGGATAAGCTCTAGCGGACTCAGCTCTTGTGCGGATTTTGTGAAAGAAACAAAGTCGGTAAATAAAACAACGCCTTCATCTATTTTTCTTGGAGAAAACTTACCTATGGTATTGAGGTTAAACAACACGTTTTTAGGAAAAATGTTCTCAAGCAGCTGCATGATTCGTAAATCTTTAAAGTGAAGTTTCTTGTAAACTTGAATCTTAGCTTTGACTAAAACAGGATTAAACGGAGATGTGATGTAATCTACTGCTCCTTTTTTAAATGTTTTGATGAGTTTCTCTTCGCTTGTGTTATTATTGTCTACAATTATATAATAGGCTTCTCTTGAGTGAGCATTGAGCTTTAACTTTCTGAGTAAATCAATATAATGAACAGATTTATTAAGTGTGGTGTTGATCAGAATAATACCTATTCTTTGACTGTTGAGTATTTTCCAAACTTCCTCTTCGTTTTGGGCAATAAGAAGATTGCTATTGTCGTATCTCAATATTTTATGAAACTCATTTATTAAATAAGAATCATTGGCTATTAGTAAAATGTTTACAAACCTCTCCACACAGTCTATTGATTAAATGATTACGCATATAAATATAAGACTAAATAATTAAAATGGGGAATTTTCGGAATGGCAATGTATATTAGATTGATATACAGTGTGTTGCAAGGGATTGTGTGTAGTGACGGTGTTTTGTGTAAATTTAGCGAGGATGTATGTGATCTTATTCAATACAATCTCATCGAAGTATTTGCTTCGATGAGATTGTATGATTACACTTATTCTAAGTGCATAAAGTCTTTCTTTTTTAATAATTGCTCGGTTGTTTCTCTGTAATCAGGATCATCTACACAACAATCTACTGGGCAAACGGCTGCACATTGAGGTTCATCATGGAAACCTTCACACTCAGTACATTTGTCAGGAACAATATAATACACATCCATATCAATTGCTTCTTGTCTTTGATCAGCATCTACTTCCTTGCCGTCTAATGTTGTAATAATTCCACGAAGTGAAGTTCCATCGGCCCAATTCCAGTCAGCTGCTCCTTCATAAATTGCATTGTTTGGACATTCTGGTTCACAAGCGCCACAATTAATACATTCGTCTGTAATTATTATTGCCATTTTACTACTTTTTTATTCGTTCTTCTTACCTTTGCAAATATAACAAACCTTTGGGAACATTGTTTAGATACTTAATATTTGTCAAGTAATGATTATGGATAGAGCAAAAATAATAAAAACTTTTTCAGTATTAGGAGAAAGCATGGTAAAATGGGGAGAAAAAGCAAGTTATGAAGCTTTTAATCCATATATCGCTGAACTTTTTCATGAGCGTGCGGAAGGTACTATTTCTGTCTTGAAGGCTTTCAATGGTTGGTTTACAGAAGAGTCTGTTAGACAAAGTCTTTATAATTTTGGGACCATATTAACCGAAGAAAAGCTTCAAGAGTGGGTAAAGGAATATCCACTTGTGAAATCCCCGAAATTAGTAGGTTTGATTCTACCAGGGAATATACCTATGGTAGGGTTTCACGATGTGTTAACAACTATTTTTTCTGGAAATAAAGCAAGAATAAAACTTTCTAGCGACGACAATAAGTTAATTCCATTATTGTTAGATGTGGTGGTGGCCTTACAACCTGAATTAAAAAATCAATTTGAAATTGTAGAACGCTTGAATGACGCTGAAGCCATAATTGCAACTGGAAGTGACAACACCGCTTTATACTTTGAGAAATATTTTGGTCATCTACCGAACATTATTCGCAAAAATCGAACCTCAGTTGCAGTTTTAAATGGAAATGAATCAGAGGAGGAACTCAAAGCCTTAGGAAAAGATATCTTTTATTACTTTGGATTAGGCTGTAGAAATGTATCTCACCTTTTACTTCCTAAAGACTATGATTTAAACAAAATATTTGGAGCTATTGTGGGATATGGAGATGTGATTAATCATCATAAATACTGTAATAATTACGATTACTATAAGGCTATTTATCTAATGAACCAAGAGGTAATCACTGAAAATGGATTTGTAATTTTTAGAGAAACTAAAGAGTTGTTTGCGCCTGTGGCAGTATTGCATTATCATTTTTATGAAGAAAAAGATGAAGTGGAGGAGTATTTGAAGGAACATCAGGATAAAATTCAGGTGGTTATTGGAAAAGATTATTCTCCTTTTGGTGAAGCACAATATCCGCAACTCAATGATTATGCAGACAATGTAGACACAATGGAGTTTCTAACTTCACTTTAACTCAGTTTATGGTGCTCTGCTTTATCAAAAATGAAAGCGTTTTAACAAAACAGAGATTTCCCATATCATGGCTTCGTTTTAAAAGTTATATTTGCAATAGAATCATAATTTACAATGGATTATAACGATGTCTTTATGCTCTCTCTTGCTTTCTTTGGAAGCCTTATAGGAACTTACTTTGTAATCCCAAAGATAGTCGGCGTTGCCCAATACAATAAATTAATGGATAACCCCAATGCAAGAAGCTCTCATAAAAATCTTGTGCCTCGTTTAGGTGGAGTTTCATTTTACATGAGCTTTATATTTGGAATGTATCTTCTTCGGAGTTATAATTCTGGAGACATTACAATTGCCATGATTGCAGGAATGAGTGTGTTGTTTATCATTGGCCTAAAAGATGATTTAACCATTCTGACACCTAAAACTAAACTGGTAGCACAGTTCATAAGCTGTGTAGTGATTATGATTAATCCTGACTTTCAAGTGCAAACCCTAAATAATTTCTTAGGAATTGGTGATGTGAGTGTGTACATAACCTTTCCCTTGGCAATCTTTTTTATGCTTTACTTAATTAACTCCTTTAATCTTATTGATGGAATTGATGGTTTGGCAGCTACTATTGCAATTATTGCATTTGTGAGTTTCGGAGTTTTATTCTTTTTTGTAGAACGCTACTTTTATGTAGGAATTTGTTTGATTGGTTTAGGAAGTTTGATTTCATTCCTAATTTATAATCTATCCAAAAAGTCGAATAAAATTTTCATGGGCGATACTGGTTCTATGATTTTAGGATATATCATTGCTGTGTTAAGCATGCGGATTTTAAGTTATAAAATGGAGCGATTGAGTTATCTTCCGTTGGATACAAAAAATCTAGTTTTGCTTGTGATTGCGATATTGTTTGTTCCTCTTTTTGATACGGGAAGAATTTTTTTGGTTCGCTTATTTAAAGGTAAAAGTCCTTTTAAAGCAGATAGGAATCATATTCATCATTTGTTAATTGATTACTACAACTTATCTCATCGAAGAACTAGTTTTTATATAGGAGGTTTTAACTTTGCTTTTATCATCCTATTTTACTTTTTAAGTACAAAGTTTAATTATTGGGTAATGTCTGGGGTGATGCTACTTACAATTATTTGTCTTTTAGTCTATTTTCAAGTGATAGATGCGAAGAGAACCAAGAAAATGGAGCTAGAGAAATAAATTTAAAGCCTAGTTAGTTTAAAGTTGTTTTGCACTTCTTTATCCTCTTTTTCCTTAAAACGGTAGCCGTAAGTGAGCTGAAATGCAAAATATAGTTGATTGTATTGAAGGTGTGAAAACTCAATTGAACTATGGTCAAAAGTAGCATTGAACATTAAAAACCAGTTGCTCACGTTATATCCTCCTTGTATGCGTAAATCAAAACGAGGCGCTAAGCCCAAGAAACTACGGGAAGTTTCTTCAGACTGATAGCTTTTAGCTTGAATCACGCCACCAAGACCAGCAAAAGCGCCAAATTGCCAACCGTTAATGTTGTTTAAATAAGCATACCCAGGCACAGCACCAAAGTCTATCGCTGAAATGGAACTTGCTTTGTGACTCGAGTGAGGGGATGATAGGTATTCGTAGGGAATTAAACTTCTTTCAGATGAAATTCCATAAACGCTTGTCGTAAAACGCAAGTAAAATCCATGCGCTGATCCTGTATATCGACTTACAGCTCCAATTGCTGCCTTCATGTTAAGGTCCGGGTTGATTAAGTAATACACATTAAGACCTAGTCCCCAAGATTTTAAATTGTTGTTGAGGTAATATCCTACGGGAGAAACAGGAAGAGAATCAGATAATTTATCAGCTCCTTTGATTCCATAGCCGTTATAATCTGTAAAATTAAGAGAAAAATATAGCTTTTTAAGATTGAAACGAAGCCCTACATCAAAATATTTGGTTTTACCATATTTCTCTGTACTTCTTGTATAGTTTGGGAGTTTATAGTTAATGTTTAATGAAAACCATTTGTATGCAACCCCAATTCCGTGAATTAAGTTTAAATTGGCTTGATAATTGAGTTGATTGATTGAGTCAAAACTTCCTTGCAAATTAAAAGGAGCGCCTTTGTATGAAAAAGAAGTACTTAAAACGACTCTTTCATGATAAGAATTAAATGGAAGGCTATCATTTTGACTAAATGACAGGTTATATACAAACGAAAATGTAATTAGAAAAAATAAAATAACTCTAAACATGAGGCAAAAATACATTTTTCGTATGAAATTTATTAATTTATAATTAAAAATAGTGAAACACAACGAATGGTTACATTTGTCATCATAATTAAGAATTATGGAAAGTAAATGGGAGAAGGTAAATAATGAGCATGTGATTCATACTGATAAAGGTGTGTTGTATTATTGGAGGGATAATGATTATGAAAGAAAACGCCGTAAAGGCATGAAAAAAAAGGAGATTAATAAGGAGACCTTAAAAGTGAAAATTGACGAGATTGCTAGAGGATCAACTATTTCTCATCAAGAAAACGGAGCCCCGATTTTGCAAAGCGACTTGTACAAAGAAATATCAATTTCACACTCAGATGCCTTTTTTTGCCTTTATTTTTCAGATCATTCTGTGGGTGTAGATATTCAAGTGTTGAAGAAAAATCTTTATGATGGAAGAGCCTATTTTGTGAATCAAAGGGAGGAAGAAAAGATAGACTTAAGTGAATTGAACTTACACTTGATTTGGAGTGCAAAGGAAGCATTTTATAAGTTATTAAAAGGAGATATTTTGAATTTAAAGGAAGAAGCAGTGATAACAGAAATTAATTTAATTGAAAAAAGCATATTCCTTGAATATCATCAAGATAAATTTGAACTAAATTTTTTGCTTCGTGAAGAATTTGTGTTGGTATGGATTTGAAATATGTTACCTTTACAGTTATTTTTTTAAATAAATTATAGTTGTGAAAAAGATATTAGTTATATATTACTCTCAGACTGGGCAGCTAAAAGAGATTTCGGATAATTTACTTTTACCATTCAAAGAGGAAGAAGGTTATGAGGTTGATTATTATGCAATTCAACCTGAAAAAGATTATCCTTTTCCCTGGAATGGAGAAGAGTTTTATAATGCTTTTCCAGAATCTTTTCAGCAGATTCCTATTGGAATTAAACCGCCTCCAAATACCATTTTAGAGAAAAACTATGATTTGATTATTTTGTCTTATCAAATTTGGTTCTTGACTCCCTCAATTCCAATTAACTCTTTTATGAAATCCGAGTATGCTTCTCAACTTTTGAAAGACAGAAAAGTAGTTACAGTAATAGGATGTAGAAATATGTGGGCAAAGGCACAGCAAAAAATGAAGCATTTGATTGAGGATGTGGGTGGAAAACTAGTAGGAAATATTGCATTTGTTGATCGAAGTCCCAATTTGATTAGTGTAATTACTATTGTTCATTGGTTGATGGGAGGAGAGAAAACAAGAAAATTTGGCTTCTTTCCAAAACCAGGAGTTTCAGAAGAAGACATTAAAGGTGCTTCGAAGTATGGAAGTTTGGTGTTGAATGCCCTAGAACATGATGATTTTAATCAACTTCAAAACAAGGTAAAAGAGATGGGAGGCGTTGATATTAGCCCATTTATTATATTTATGGACGAGAAAGCAAATAAAATGTTTTCTTTGTGGTCTAAGTTTATATTAAAAAGTCAAAAAAATAGAAAACTAAAACTTAAATTATTTAAATACTATTTATTGACAGCTTTATTTGTAATTTCGCCGATTGTTTTTACAATTTTTATGTTGAGTTATCCACTAAGACTCCGACAGATTAAAAGAAAAGAGAAATTATATTGTGGGGTATAATCTTAAAAAAGAATTATGAAAAATGTATATATAACAAGGACTTCAAAGTTTTTACCTAATCAACCTGTGAGTAATGAGGAGATGGGTGAAATTATTGGATACTTGAATAATTCTGAAAGAATTAAAAAAATTGTTTTAAAAAGTAATGGAATCTTAAATAGATACTATGCTTTTGATAAGACAGGTAAACGAACACACACAAATGCTGATTTAACATACGAGGCGATTAAAAATTTATTGGACGAAGATTTTAAAATGTCTGATATAGATTTATTGTCTGTAGGAACTACATCGCCTGATCAAATTGTTCCTTCTCATGCTGTTATGGTTCATGGTTTAATGAAGGAAAGTAAACACCTTGAAATCAACTCGGCAGCAGGAAACTGTACTGCAGGTATGAATGCCCTAAAATATGGCTTTATGTCTGTGAAAATGGGCTTAGTGAATAATGCTGTTGTTGCAGGTTCAGAAGGAATTGCTAAATGGTTGAGTCATGACAAATTTGAATATGAGTTAGATGTAGCCAGAAAACTTGAAGAGCGCCCTGTTTTAGCTTTTGAAAAAGAATTTTTAAGATGGATGCTTTCAGATGGCGCTGGAGCATTTTTGTTAGCTAACGAGCCAGAAGAGAAGAGCAAGTATAACTTTTTAATAGAGTGGGTTGATGGTCAGTCATTTGCCGACAACATCGAAACTTGTATGTATGCAGGTGCTGAAAAAGGCAAAGATGGAGAGCTAATTCCTTGGTCAAACTATTCATCTGATGAATGGGCAGATCGATCGATATTTTCAATCAAGCAAGATATTAAACTACTTGATGAACACATAATCGATAAAGGAGCAAAAAGTTTGAAAACCGTATTGGAAAGAAATAATTGCCCTGCGGAAAGTATTGACTACTTTTTACCCCATATTTCGTCATTTTATTTTAAAGATAAATTAATGAATGGGATTAGGGAAGAAGGAGTGAACATTTCTGATGATAAATTATATACTAATTTAGATCGTGTGGGGAATATCGGAGCAGGGTCAATATTTATTATGCTGGATGAGCTGGCTAAAACTAAAGAATTGAAAAAAGGAGATAAAATACTTTTATCTGTGCCCGAAAGTGGACGCTTTAATTATATGTATTCACTTTTAAAGGTTGTATAATACTAGAAAATAATATGGAATCAATTATTTCGTTTGATTTATTAAAAAAACTATTGCCACAAAAAAATCCTTTTGTGATGGTGAGCCATTTGTTGGAATATTCTGAAGATGCCATAACCACAGGAATGATTGTGGAAGAAGAAAATCTTTTTATAGAAGGAGGCTGTTTTAATGAGTCTGGAATGATTGAAAATATTGCTCAAACTACAGCTTTACATACAGGCTACGACTTTTACTTACGCAAAGAAAAAGCACCTATTGGTTATATCGGAACTATAAGTAATGTAATTGTAAATAGACTCCCTAAATTGAATGAAAAAATTACAACTAAGGTTGAGATTATTAAAGAATTTATGGGTGTTACAATGGTCCACGGTAGCATTTATGTAGGAGATGAAGTGTTGATGACTGCGAAAATGAAAACATTTTTAGAAAGTCAATAGTTTGAGTTTTTTAATTTAAATGCAATAAGATATGGAGTTTCCAGTGAGTATCAGAAGGTTTTTGCCACATAGAGAACCTATGTTGATGGTGGACGATGTGCTGCGTTTAGACGATCAATGTATTGCCACAAGTTTTGAAATCAAAGAAGATAATATCTTTGTAGAAAATGGGTTTCTAAATGAATCTGGATTGATTGAAAATGCAGCTCAAACTTGTTCTGGAATTGTAGGAAAACCCTATTTTGATGCCAATAAAGAAGGTGAAGATTATAAGGTCTTAGGCTATATTTCAAGAATTAAAAAAACGGAAATATTTAAGTTCCCAAAAGTGAATTCTGTTTTAACAACAGAAGGAAAGTTGTTGTCAATGCATCCAATAGGAGAGGTGTATAACTGCGAGATGAAATGTCTCACCTATAGTGAAGGAAAGTTGATGGCTGAAAGTAGCTTTAGCCTTATTATTCAAGGATAATATATCTAAAGTGCTAAAATTTAGGGATAACCCTAATTTAATAATTCTTTTATATCGCTAAAAAATAAGCTATATTTGCAACGAATAATCGAACCTTTTGATTCATGAGAAAAGACGAAATTCCACAGGATAGAAGTAAACTCGAAGATAAGAATATTAGAGAGGTATACTATGTTGTTGATGAAGACGGAAAATATACAACAGGATTAAGTACGGGCTGGGAGGCAAAATCTATCGCTCTAGACTTAACCATGGAAAATTTGAATCAACAAATCGAAGAAGCAAAACAAGAAGTTCTGAAAGGAAACAAAAGCCCGATCTACTACTTTATGTGGAGAGAAAAAATGGACGAAGGAATCCTAGCGAGTTATGTCGGAAAATTCAAGTTTGTTGTGAAAAGACATTTTAAACCTAAAGTGTTTAAAAAGTTAAGTGATAAAACTTTAAAAAAATACGCTGAGGTATTTAATGTTGACATAGAACAATTAACCAACTTTAATGAATAAATTAGATTTTACACATAGACAAGCTGCTCATTGTGAAAATGGAGTGGCGGCGAATATATTTCAATACAATGGACTTGATGTGAATGAACCACTTGTGTTTGGAATTGGTGCGGGATTGTTCTATATTTACATACCTTTCGTTAAAGTAAATCATGCCCCAGCTATAAGTTATCGACCGATGCCAGGATGGATTTTTTCTAGGGCAGCAAGAAGGTTGGGCGTAAAAGTAAAAAGAGAACATTTCACAAGTGTAGATAAGTCGTTTAACGAGTTAGATAGAAATTTAGATCAAGGAATCGCCACAGGATTACAAGTGGGTGTATACCATTTGCCTTATTTTCCTGATGAATATAGATTCCATTTTAATGCTCATAACCTAGTGGTTTATGGAAAAAAAGGAGATGAGTATTTGATTAGCGACCCTGTGATGGAATTTACCACAAGTTTAACACGTGAAGAGTTGACTAAAGTGAGGTTTACGAAAGGATTGTTCTCTCCTCGTGGACACATGTATTACCCAATAAGTATGCCGCAAGAAGTCGATTTTGAAAAAGCAGTGAAAGGCGGAATCAAAAGAACTACCTTGGATATGTTAGCACCTGTACCGTTTGTTGGAGCAAATGGAATAAAGTTTGTAGCTAATAAAATTCCAACGTGGAAAGAGAAAAAAGGAGTGAAGGTGACAAACCATTATTTGGCTCAAATTATTCGCTTTCAAGAAGAAATAGGAACTGGTGGAGGAGGATTTAGGTTTATTTATTCTGCTTTCTTACAACAAGCATCTGAAATTCTTAATAAACCCGAATATGTGGAGTTTTCTCAGCGAATGACTTTAATTGGTGATCAATGGAGAGAATTTGCGCTGTTGGCTTCAAGAGTGTGTAAAAACAGAGATAAAAATTCAGATTCGTATGGAGATTTAGCAAGTATGTTACATGAAATCTCTTCGAAAGAAAAGTCGTTTTTTATAGACTTAAAAAAAACATTATAAATTATGAAAAAGAGCGTTGAAGTAGTAAATTTAGTTCATACGTATGAAGGTACAGACTTTAATGCTCTTGATGGTTTGTCCCTCACTGTTAATAAAGGAGAAATATTAGGACTGCTAGGACCAAACGGTGCGGGTAAAACGACTTTAATCTCAATTCTCACAGGATTGATTAAACCCACTTCTGGAAAGGTCTTGATTGAACAATATGAAACCCATAAAGATATTCAAAAAATTAAAAAAATTATTGGTGTGGTTCCTCAAGAATACGCACTTTATCCTAAACTCTCAGCTGTAGAAAACTTACAATTTTTTGGAAGTATGTATGGTGTGAAGAAAGATGTACTCCACGAAAAAATTGAAAAAGCCATTGCCCGCTTGGGCTTGAGTAAATTCGCCAATAAAAGAATTGAAGCCTTTTCAGGAGGAATGAAAAGAAGAATTAACTTATTGGCTGGTGTGCTCCACGAACCTAAAGTGATTTTTCTGGACGAACCTACGGTTGGGGTAGATGTACATTCAAAAACCCTAATTATCGATTTTCTTAAAGAATTAAATGAGCAAGGAACAACCATTATTTATAGCTCACATATCCTGCATGAAGCTCAAGAGTTTTGCACAAAAGTAGCCATCATCGACAATGGGAAAATTCAAGTGGAAGGACCTACAACTGAGGTGATAATGAGTAGGGGAGAAATGAAAACCCTCGAAGAGATTTTTTTAGAAAGTACAAGTAAGAATGTGAATGGGTATGTATAAAGTTTTCCATGCAATATTAAAAGAGCTACGCTTGTTGAAAAGAGACCTACTTGGGTTTGCAATCATCTTTTTAATGCCTTTAGTACTCGTGATTACAATTACCTATATTCAACATAGTATAGAAAGTAATATGGGTGGAATAGAACTGCCTATTTTGCTAGCCGATAACGATAAGGGCGAATTGTCACAAAAAGTAATTGAAAACTTAAGTCAAAGCAACAACATCAAAATTGTTTCAAAAATAGACGGAAATGATGTGACCACATCGCTTGGCAAGGAAATGATCAGCACTGGGGAACAAAGAATTTTAATTGTGATTCCTGAAGGTTTTTCAGCGTATATACAATCACAAACCGATCTTCATGTCGCTAAAATACTTAGCGAAGTGATACCAGACCACGAAGAAGTTGTGCTGGAGAAAAAAGAATTAAAAGAAGTGGAGATTTATTTCGATCCAGCGGTAGGTGCAAATGTTAGAAACTCATTGAAAACGGCAATTGACAATATGATTTCTAATATAGAAACTAAGGCGATGTATAGCACTTTTGAAAGAGAGTTTGATACCGACTTTAGTTTTATAAGTGAAGAAAAGCTAATCACTTTTACAGAACATTCTTTGTCTATTTCAAAACAAAATATTGTGCCTAATGCTGTCCAACATAATTTACCTGCATGGACTTTGTTTGCATTGTTTTTTATCGTTCTTCCACTATCAATTAATATGGTAAAAGAAAAAAACCAAGGTACTTATGTTCGGCTAAAAACATTACCCATTTCTCCCTTTTACTTGATGCTGAGTAAGATTATCGTATATCTTTTTGTGTGTATGATTCAATTCTACCTTATGTTAATGGTGAGTATGTACCTGTTTCCTGTAATTGGTTTACCTGCCCTCGAGATAGAAGGTAAATTTTGGGCACTCAGCATCGTCGCTTTCTTTTCTGGACTAGCAGCTATTGGATTAGGCGTTTTAATAGGAACATTTGCCAATACACACGAGCAAGCAGCACCGTTTGGAGCTACATCTGTAGTGATTTTAGCAGCTATCGGTGGACTTTGGTTTCCCGTATACGCCATGCCAGAAACAATGCAAGTGATGGCTAAGATATCTCCAATGAATTGGGGCTTAGAAAGCTTTTATCACGTATTGCTGAGAGATGCTAGTTACGCACACATCACACCCTACTTGATGATGTTAGTGGCTTTCTTTTTAATTAATATGGTAATTTCAGTACTTTATGAGAAGAAAATCAACCGACTTTAATAGAGTGCGCCACCTGAGTAGTACTTATTCAGCTAGGGTTAAGTTTAATGAAGTCGATTCACTCGGCATCGTGTGGCATGGACATTACATTTCTTATTTTGAAGAAGGAAGAGAGGCTTTTGGTAGAGAATATGGCATCTCTTATTTGGAAATTAAGAATAATCACTATACTACGCCAATTGTGAATGTAGTATGCGATTATAAAAAATCTTTACGGTATGGTGAAACTTTTACCATAATAACATATATCTTAGACAATCTATCAGCAAAAATCATACTTGAGTATGAGATTTACAACGAAAATAATGAATTGGTTTGTGAAGGTCAAACAACTCAAGTTTTTGTAGATAGTGATGGAGTTTTGGCTTTATATACTCCAGACTTTTATCAACAATGGAGAAAGAAATATATTATAGATTAACAAGTGAAAACAAACTCTAAATTATCTGTTTACGTTCATCAAAGAGATTGCATTACACCACTCGGTTTTGGTATTGAAAAAAATATAGAAAAAATCGAACAGGGAATATCTGCTATTCACTTACACGAATCGAAGCAGCTTAGTCCAACACCTTTTTACGGAGCAATGATTAATCCTTCCGTATTGAGCTATCGATTTTCTGAGACTAAAATTGAGGGGACTTTCTCAAGATTGGAGCAAATGATGTTGCTTTCAGCAAAAAGTATTAAAAAAGATTTTGGAAAGTTTTTTAATAAGCGATGTGGATTAATTATTTCAAGTACGAAAGGGAATATAGATGCTTTAGAAAAAGGAGATATTTCAACATATTACTTACATCAATTGGCGCAAAAAGTGGGAAGGGAATTAGGTATTGAAAATGAACCTATTGTGCTTTCTAATGCTTGTGTCTCTGGTCTTATGGCGATTTCTGTTGCGAAAAGAATGATACACGCTGGAAAATATGATCATGTGCTTCTTATTGCTGGAGATATTTTCTCAAAGTTTGTGTTCTCAGGATTTCAGTCTTTTCAAGCAGTAGCAAACGAACCGTGCCGACCTTACGATGAGAATAGGGCAGGAATTACTTTAGGAGAAGCAGCAGCATCAATGTTTGTTTCAAAAGATAAAAATGTTTTTAAAGACGTTAATTGTTTTGAAGTTTTAGGTGAGGGTTCAATCAATGACGCGAATCATATTTCAGGACCATCAAGAACTGGAGAAGGCTTGTATAGAAGCGTGTTGAGTGCATTGAAAGAAGCAGGCATGGAAGCAACTGAAATTGACTCAATATCTGCGCATGGAACAGCTACAAATTACAATGATGAAATGGAAGCACAAGCTTTTAATCGTTTAAAATTGGATAAAGTTCCATTATATAGCTTGAAAGGATATTTTGGACATACTTTAGGTGCTGCAGGACTTTTAGAAACTGTTATCGCTTTAGAATTTGCTTCACGAAATAGTGTTCCGCAATCAATTGGGTATGAAAAACATGGCGTTACACTGCCTTTAAATGTGACAAAAAATGTGCTTCAACAGGAAGTGAATGTAATCCTAAAAACCGCTTCTGGATTCGGAGGAAGCAATACGGCTGTAATCTTTAAAAAGTGCGTGAATCATGAAGAATAATATTGTGAAATATTGTAATATTAAGAATAACGAAGTCTTTCTGGATGGAAAATCTATTTTTCATGATGAAGAAAAGTTAGATTTTAACGAGTTTATAAAAAAAGTGTACAAAAACTTTGAAATGGAATATCCTAAGTTTTATAAGATGGATCCTCTATGTAAGCTCGCTGTTGCAGGAAGTAGCATACTTTTAGACCAATTTGAGGAAGTTGATTCTGAAATGGCAGTAATTCTTTCTAATAAATCTTCTTGTATTGATATAGATATCGTTCATCAAGCATCTATTTCAGAAGGAAATGAAGGCTATGCGAGTCCTGCTAATTTCGTTTATACTTTGCCAAATATCGCACTTGGAGAAATAAGTATTAAGTATAAGTTGAGAAGTGAAAATTCTTTTTTTATATTTGAAGATTTTAATCCAGATTTTTTAATCGATTACACTACTAGTTTAATTGGTTTAAAGAAAACAAATCAAGTGATGTGCGGATGGGTTGAAATTTTTAAAAACGAATATAACGCTTTTTTATTTATTGTGAAAGCGGAAAAAGGAATAACGTTCAATAAAGAAAATTTGTTAAAACTGATATAAATAACTAAGATGGAAGAACTAAAGAAAGAACTTAAAGAAAAGATTATTGAGGCATTAAATTTAGAAGATATGTCGATTGAAGACATCAATGATACAGACATGCTTTTTGAAGAAGGTTTAGGATTGGATTCAATTGATGCTTTAGAGTTGATTATTATTCTAGATAAAGATTACGGAATTAAACTAACTGATTCTAAAGAAGGAAAGAAAATTTTCCAATCTATTGAAACAATGGCTCAATATATCTCTGAGAATAGAACCAAATAATTATGGCTCAAAATATTGCTATCACTGGAATGGGAATAGTATCAGCAATCGGGATGAATGTTGAGGAAAACCTAATGTCCTTAAAAGGCAATAAACATGGAATTTCTAAAATTGAAAATATTGATACAATTTTACGAGATTCAATTTTCGTCGGAGAAATAAAAAAAATAAATCAAGAACTGCTCGATTTGTTGGGGGTTAAAGAAGTAGTGAATAATTTTTCAAGAACTTCAATGTTAGGCACATTAGCTGTAAAAGAAGCTATAGAAGACGCTGGGATTGATGTTCGATCTGAAAATATAGGGTTTATTAATTCAACTACGGTTGGAGGAATGGACATTATTGAACGCTACTATAATACTTTTGAATTCGAAAAAGATGAGCAACATTACATTGAAGTTCATGATGCAGGAAACAATACCAATGTGATTTGTGACTACCTTGGAATCAAAGGGATGGTTACAACGATTAGTACTGCCTGCTCTTCTGCTGCAAATGCAATTATGTTGGGAGCTCGCCTGATAAAAAGCGGTCGTTTAGACAAGGTGATTGTTGGAGGAATGGATGGGCTTTGTAAGTTTACAATCAATGGATTTAATACATTAATGATTCTTTCTGATGCGCATAATCAACCTTTTGATGATCAAAGAAAAGGACTTAATTTGGGAGAGGGCGCTGCTTATCTTGTTTTAGAGGCTGAAGAATCATATACCAAACGAGGAAAGAAACCTTTGGCATTTTTAAGTGGATACGCTAATGCTAATGATGCTTTTCATCAAACCGCATCTTCAGAAAATGGTGAAGGCGCATTTTTAGCAATGCAAAAAGCTTTTGAAGTCGCTGGATTAGACGTAGGAAGTATAGATTATGTAAATGCGCATGGAACTGCTACACCTAATAACGACTTGTCGGAAGGTAGAGCAATATTGAATGTGTTTAATCAGAATGTACCTGATTTTAGCTCTACAAAGCCGTTTACAGGACATACGCTAGCTGCAGCGGCTGCTGTGGAAGCTGTTTATAGTATACTTTCATTAAGAGAAGGAATTATTTATCCAAACTTAAACTTTGAAACTCCAATGAAAGAGTTTGATTTAATTCCCAATCTTCAATTAAAAAGTAAAGAGGTGAATGCAGTACTTTCCAATTCTTTTGGTTTTGGTGGAAATTGCTCAAGTCTTATTTTTGTAAAATAATTTTGTACGCATGGAAAAGTGTTTTATTAATGGGCTAGGCTGTGTTTCAAGTCAAGAGACAATTAATGATGACTTTTTAAAGTCACCCATCGATTATTCAGATGCTTTTCTAATTCCCGCGCTCAAACCAGATTATAAATCATTTATTCCGCCAGCAGCTATTCGTAGAATGAGTAACGGAGTGAAAAATAGTGTGGTGGCTTCTGCGTATGCAATGAAAGAAGCAAATGTGACTGAAGTTGATGGAATTATCACAGGAACGGGAATGGGATGTATTCAAGATTCTGAGAAATTTCTAAGTAAATTGATTGAGTACAATGAGGAATATTTAACACCTACGCCGTTTATTCAATCAACCCACAATACTGTAGCAGGCCAAATTGCATTAAATCTAAAATCAAAAGCATATAACTTTACCTACGTCCATGCAGGAAATTCATTTCAATCTGCTTTACTTGATGGAATGATGAAAGTGCAGTTAGATAACAAAAATTCTGTATTAGTTGGAGGAGTTGATGAGATTGGCGACCACTCTTTAATGCTGTTTAGATTGGTAAATATCTATAAAAAAGAAGATGAAAAGAACGACATCTTTTACCCTCAAACTCCTGGAGCAGTCATGGGAGAGGGGGCTACATTTTTTGTTCTTGGAAATGAAAAACAAGATAATACTTCTGCCGAGTTACTTGATGTAGATATGCTCAGCAAGGTGGAAGATGATAATGTTCCTAATTATATTAATCAATTCTTAGAAAAGCATAATCTTGTACATGATGATATCGATGCCATTATTTTAGGTAATAATGGAGACGTTAAATTTGACCATTTATATACGAAAGCAGAAGAAAATTTCGAAACTGCTGAGAAAGTTTATTTCAAACATCTTTTTGGAGATTTTCACGCTTCACCATCCATTGCATTATGGATTGCATCGAATATTTTAAAAAAGCAACATATACCTGAAGTATTATACAGAAATATTCCTCGTGAAAGAAAATCATCCTATAAAAAAGTATTAATATACACTCACTATCGAGGTCAAGATCATAGTCTAATACTGTTAAGCAATGTCTAAACATCAAGTTGGATATTTAATATTTGGTCTGTTTACAACCCTCTATTTATACGGTTTTTTTACTCTTAGTTGGCCATTTATTTATTTTTTTATTGGAGTATTCATTTGGTTGTTTTTCGTGATTTATGGCTCGTTTTCTATACGTTCTAATTATCATGTGAAAGCAATTAACAGTGTGAAAACAAAAGAGAAAGTTGTGGCTATTACTTTTGACGATGGTCCTACTGAATATACACCTAAAGCGATTGAATTATTAAACAAATACGCTCAAAAAGCTACTTTTTTTTGTATAGGCGAACGGGCATTAAAACATAAAGATATACTGTTTTCTATAGTTGAAAATGGACATTTAATTGGAAATCATACGTTTTCTCATTCAAAAAAAATGGGTTTTAAAAAAACAGATGAAGTCATACAGGAAATTCATGCTGCAGATGAAGTGATTGAAGAGATAATAGGAAAAAAAACAAAGTATTTTAGACCTCCTTTTGGAGTTACTAACCCTTCAATTCGACGAGCCCTCGAAAAGACAAACCACTTGGTGATAGGATGGAGTATTCGTTCTTTAGATACGATTAAAAAAGACGAAACAAGAATCTTTAAACGCATCAAAAAAAGAATTCAACCGGGTAGTATTATACTCCTTCACGATACATCGATGAAATCAATCAATATCTTGGAACAGTTATTGATCTACTTTGTAAAAGAGAACTATAAAAGTGTAACAATTGAGCAATTATTAAATCCAAAATCATGAAGTATTATTTAGTGGCTATATATACTTTTTTATCCTTAGGAATTTTGGGGCAAGGCATCAAAATGACGACAGGTGAATTGAATGCATTTAAACAAAAGATTGAAAAGGAAACTCAAGCTTTAACTTCAATTCAAACAGACTTTATCCAATCTAAGCATTTAGCCTTTTTATCCAATGATATTGAGTCGAAAGGAAAAATGTATTTATTAGCTGATGGGACTTTAAAATGGGCATATCACACGCCTAATCAATACAGTATTATTTTTAAGAACAATCAAATCCTCATTGATGACAATGGTAAAAAAAGTAATGTAAGTGGAGGAAATGAAGTGTTTAATAAAATAAGTCATTTGATTTCGGGTAGCGTGAGTGGTAAACTTTTTAATGATAAAGAGTTTGATGTGGTATGTTATAAAGACGGAGATGAAATTGTGGCACACCTTACACCAAATGATAAAACACTTAAAAAGTATATTAAGGTGGTTTATCTATATTTCAAAAAAGACGAATCAACAGTGTCAAAAGTTAGACTTGTAGAACCCTCTGAGGATTATACACTAATTACTTTTGTTAATAAGCAACTCAATGTTAAAATTAATCCAAGTGTTTTCAATCATTAGCTTGGCTTTCTTATTGGTTTCCTGTAAACATTTAAAAGTTGATGGAAAGCTGATTAAGACTAATGAAGAGAAGTTTATTGTTCCGTATTTTAATGTGGAGAACAAAGACTATTTGTTTTCAACAAGAATTAAAGTGTATGGAAATGAAATGAGTGGACTTTTAGCTGTAAAAAAGTTAGGCAATCAACACAAGCGACTGGCTTTATTAACTGATTTTGGAAACACGCTGATAGACATGGAGTTTCAAGGAGAACAGGTGAAAGTTAATTATGTGGTGGAAGATTTAAATCGCAAGGTGATTATCAATCAATTTAAACGCAATTTTCAATTGTTGTTGCAGTCTGAATATATAGTGAAAGACGTATATGAAGTAGATGAAGGGAAAGTATTCACCTCAAAATTCCAAGGAAAAAAGATTCATTTACATGTGAATCAGAATGAAAACCTAACCAAGTTGGTGCAAGCTAATGTATTTAAAAATAAAAATGAAATTAATTATTTTAAAAGTCTTGAAGGATCAGATTCAATTTACTTTACTTCACATCAATTTCCTATAGAAGTAATTCTTAATGAAAAGATTAAATAAATGCAATTCAATTAATTATTATGAAATAATCTGATTTAGTTACATTAAATATTATGTATATTTCATTTTTTTACTAATACTATAATTTAAATAAACCATTTCAAACAAATTAAAACCAAAGAATAGAATGAAGGAGTTAACACAAAAAACTGAACTATTCAGTAAAGATTCATTTCGTGCAATTGAGGCAATGAATCACGCACATTTTATCGCTTTTGCGCCTTATGTATGGGAAGCATCAAAGTTGTTAGCTGATAAAAATATTTTGAAACTCCTCGAAGAATCTGATGGGTTGACCATTGAGGAAATTGCTCAAAAAACGAACATATCTCATTATGGAGTAAGAATACTTTTGGAAGCTGGATTAGGAATTGGTCTGGTTTACAGAAAGGATGATGTTTATTTCTTGTCAAAGGCAGGATACTTTTTTATTACCGACAAGAGTATCATAGCAAATTATAAGTTTATGAGAGATGTTTGCTTTGAAGGAGCAAGATATTTAGAAGAAAGTATAGAAACTGGGAAGCCAGCAGGTTTGAAAACCCTAGGAAACTGGGATACTATTTACGAAGGATTATCTACTCTACACGAACCTGCTAAATCAAGTTGGTTTGAGTTTGACCATTATTATTCAGACATTACTTTCGACAAAATTCTACCTATTGTTTTCAAAACTGAACCTAAAAGCATACTTGATATTGGTGGAAATACAGGAAAATGGGCATTAAAATGTTTTAACTATTCTCCGACTGTGGAAGTTGGATTAGTAGATTTGGGAGTTCAATTGAAAGTAGCAGAAAAAAACATTACTCAAGCTGGATTTAGAGACAGAGCTCAATTTCATGAAATTAATATGCTCGATGATACAAATAAATTACCTAAAGGATATGACGTGATTTGGATGAGTCAGTTTTTAGACTGTTTTTCAGATGACCAGATCTTGTCTATTCTTAAAATGTGTCACAGCGCTGCAGATGAAGATACAGTCATTTTTATTAATGAAACATTTTGGGATTTACAACGCTTCGAAGCATCAGCTTTTGCTTTGCAAATGACTTCACTCTACTTCACAACTTTAGCTAATGGGAACAGTCAAATGTACGATAGCAAGGTGTTTTTTAAACTTATCGATGAAGCTGGATTTGACATAGTAGAACAAGAAAATATGATTGGAATGGGACATACTTTGTTGACTTTAAAGAAAAAGAAGTAAACCCTTTCAATAATTACATAAATTATCGCTCAATACAGACAAGGTGGTATTGGGCGATTTTTATTTTAATAGTTGTTTTTTTGACCCTCTCAAGTCTATTACCCATTTTGGCTTTCGACTATTCTGTTGCATCATAATTTTATTGATTTCTTCAGGTGCAACAAATTCCATGTTCGGAACAACTCGTATTTTAGCCCTAAATGCTTCTTTTAATTCTTCAATAAAGTCAAATGAGGGATTGGAACAGGTCATTTTTACAGTAATATGATCTGTATTTAATTCATTTGTCTCTAGAATTATTAAGTGCTCTGAAATCTCTTTAAATCCATTAAGTACGTCGTGAATAGCTGGTGGAAAAAGCGTTGTGCCTTTATATTTTATCATTTGCTGAGCTCTTCCAATAACAGGTCCAACACGGGGTGTGTTTCTACCACAAGGACATGGTTCCTCTTCAATTTTTAAAATGTCTCCTGTTTTAAACCGAACTAAGGGCAAGCCTTCAATACCAAGCGTAGTAATTGTTAGCTCTCCATATTCTCCCGCTGCAACTGGTTGATTGTTTTTGTCTAACACTTCAGTGATAATCAACTCTGGATGTAAGTGACCACCTTGCAAATACTCACATTCTGTGAAGGCAGTACTCATTTCCGTAGATGCGTATGTGGAGAAGAGTTTAATATTCCACTTTTCATTGATTCTTTGTGCAAGGGAAGAAGGGGTGAAGTCTTGATTTCTCAAAGGTTCACCAATACAAATTGCAGCCTTAATCCCAACATTATTCAAATCAATTCCGTTTTTTTCAGCATAATCAATGAGCTTGAGTAAAAATGAAGGAACAGCAATCAAATAAGTAGGTCTGTTTCTTAAAATTGACTCCCATTGCAATGCAGGTATTCCAGCGCCAGTGCGAATAATTCCAGCGCCTAATTTTCTTAAACCAAGGAAATACGCTAAGCCCGCTACAAATCTTCTATCCATTGTAGTCATGAGTTGGACAACATCATCTCTTTTAATCCCTGCACAAGCAAAAGAAATCGCTTCATTGTAGGCTAATCTATCCAAATCCTTATCTGTAATTCCAAAGTTGACAGGCGCTCCGGTTGTACCTGATGTACTTGCAAAATCAATGATGTTAACCATGTCTACACAGAAAAAATCATCGTTGTAACGCTGTAAATCTTCTTTAGTAGTGATAGGAAGATTTCTTAAGTCTTCCAGATTTTTAACATGGTGAATATCCACATTATTTTCCTTCCAAATCCTCTTATAATACTTTGAGTTCTCATTTACATATTTGAGTTGCTCAATGAGTTTCTGCGTTTGAAAGGACTTAATTTGTTCAATATGTTCTTTTTCTATTGCTGGAATCATTTTATTTTTCGGTCAGTTTTACGTAATATCTTTTTTACTTCTTTTTCATCTGGTAATGTAGTAATTTCTTTCTTTAATGCTTCCTCGAATGCATTTTTTGCTTCTTCATAACGTTCGGCATTGTATAGAATCAACCCTGCTTTGTAATGAACCAACCACATGTCGGGGTTTAAATTGCGATAAGAATCTAAGAGTTGAACATCAATGTCTTTTACTTCATCTCTGATGATTTGGTCAATTTTTTTATCTAAAACTTTATAAGCTTCATAATTTTTGTAGGCTTCTGTGTAGATAAAATCATCTTCTTCTATTGTCATCGAATCAATGAGTTGAGGCGAATAATCTAAGTTTTTATTATTCTTAAAAACTTCATTTAAGTCATAAGCTGTGAAAGCTCCCAGTTGATATGGATGTGAAGAAATCCAGACTTGTCCTAAGTGAGGTTTAAAAACAATGCCATGATGAGCTACGAGTTGGTTTATCGCTTTTTCGTTGCCATAGCCAAGCTTAATGTCTTTTAAGCCTTCTTTGTTTCTTAAAATATCGACCATCATTTTTGGATTCACTTTTGGCACTTCATCAATGAGTTCATTCATTCGGTCAAAACGATATTGAGTATGGCTATTTTCAATGGCATTTGCGTTTCTTTTATCTTTTTTATATGCTTCACTTTGAAAATGATTTGAGCAGACTAAGCGAGAGTTTGACACTTCATAAACACCGAAGTTTTTTGGAGACATTTCAATGAGTACAGCACGATTATCATGTGCACTTCCAATCATAAGCGCTTCAGAAACAAAAACCTCACTTTCTTTTGCGATTGCAATTGCAGCTTCGATTGTTGAAGCATATTGCAATATTTTTCTTGCCACAATAGAAATAGGTTCTTTTGCGGTTAGGGGAATTTTTGATTTTCCTGCGTTCATTGTAACTGTTAAGCCTTCTTTATTCATTCCTGAAACTACACCTAAGAATCCAGGCCAAGTGACAGAAACAAAAGGAATTCCTTCGTCTGGATTGACAAATAAAATGACTTTTTCTTCAGCAAACTCTTCGCCTACATTGAAGTCTAAGACACGTCCGAGGATTAATTTGCCATCTTCACTTTCTTCTCCCCATAAAGCAGAAGAGGTACAGCCTATCATTGCTAAATCGACAAGGGCGTGACCAATATCATGTGCACCGTGCAAGTATAAGTTGCGCACATAAGGCGGAGCAATGAAATCAAAGTCATGCGAAGAATAGCGAGATAATCCATAAATTTCCGCTTTGTACTCTTCTGGAATGTGTTGATATAGCTTTCTATTGTACCATCTTAAAAATTTAATGATTCTTTTTTGTTTCTTTTCATCAGGAACAAACTCTTCTATTTTGTTAAAGAAAATGTGTTCTTGTTTATACAATAAAGAATCCATTAAAGCACCTGCAAGCAGTCCTCTTTCAAATGCGTTGCCTTCTATGTAAAGCTCCCATTGACCAAATTTGTTTTTTGTGAGAAAATTATTACCAGCAGTAAATAAACTGTCGTTGTGCTTTATTACTTCAGGACGAGAAATAGTGTCATAAATGGTAAGGTCGGGACGATCACGAAGTGATTTCTTAACTCCAATGCATGAATTAAGTCCAAATCCAAAAAATATAAAAAGGATGATATAAAAACTATAATACGAACGTCTCATTGATTTCTTTTGTGATTGATTGAAGTAAATGTTTTCTCCCTAAAATTTCTGAACAAGTGTTCACTGCACCAATAGTAACTCCCATGATTCCATGCATATTTACACTTTGCCCAGTAACAAGTAGATTGGGAATTTTTGTTCGTGGAGAAATTAAAGTTTTTAAGGGATAATCTGCATCTTTTTTAAAGCCATACATATTTCCATTCCTGCCACCAATATAATCTCTGTACGAAAGCGGAGTAGTAGAATAAGTAGAAAGTATTTTCTCCTGAATCCCAGGAAACTTTTTTTCTAGCTCATCTAAAAGTAAATTTGTACACGCTTCTTTAAAATCTTTATAGCTTTCCCCTCTATCGTTTTTGTTAACAACAGTATTGGTCGTGTTTTCCCATTTTTTAACGAGTTCAAAATCCATATATGTCATTACTGTCATACTTTCTGCATATTTTAAGTTTTTCTGACTTGTCCCCATGGAAATCATATACATTTGTGGCCATTCGTTTGTTCCTTTTTCACTCGCTTCCCAGACAGACTCTTTGTTTTTGAAATGATAAATATTGTGGTTTAAATAAGGGAAAGTATTGGGTTTAAAAACGATGTGTAAAGAAAAAGAGGAAGGTGTGTCTTCCAAGTTTTTTACCCGATTTCGCAATGACTTTTTATAAATTGGCTCGCCAGCAAGTTGAATAGTGGCATTCAAATCAATGTTTGAAATTATAGTTTTTCCAAAAAATTCTCTACCATCTTGAGCGCGCACCCCGATAAGGGCATCATTTTGATATATAAAATCTTGAATTTCAGTTCTTTTAAAAATATCTCCTTTGTATTTTCTTAATTGCTTTACAAGTGCTTTTGAAATTTGACTTCCGCCCTTTATGCACCGCCATGCACTTTGAATATAGGAGTTCACAGATAAAGCATGCACATAAAATGGCGTATCTTTGTTCCCTGCATATAGAAGATTTGACCCAGCTAAAACAGCTTTTAAAGTTTCATTCTCTGTTAATTGATCCAAATAATCCTTTAAGTTTAAAGAAAGGATATTCATATCATAAGGAGAGCCTTCTTTTAAATTATATAAGGGAAAGGCTTCACAAACCTCTCGAACTTTATCGCAATACTGAATGATGTTGAGCTTTTCGTTTGGGAAAATATGGCTTAATTGAGCAATGAAATTATCATAACCTTGGGCATGCGGATAGCTTTTATCATCTCCTTCAAAATGAATGTAATCATAAGCATTAATATCCATTTTTTCTAATTGTATGTCTTCAAGAATGTCTAGATATTTAAAAAGATGATATAGATTTTGTCCCTTGTCTAAACCACCAATATAATGAACACCAGTGTCAAATATAGTTTTATCTCTAGCAAAGGTCTGAAGATTTCCTCCGTATTGGTTGTTTTTTTCCAATACACATACATTTTTACCTTCTTTTGCTAAAATAACAGCAGAAACAAGTCCGCCCATTCCACTCCCTATGATAATAGCATCGTACAAATTGTTTAATTAATCATTCGTGAAGATGAAAAAATGTTCATTTTTCACTTTTAATTTATAGTCAAATTTATCAAAAAACTCAGGATTAACCGAGTTGCTAATTAAAATAATAGATTTAAAAGAATTTTGCTCTAAAATTTGAATAATTATATCTCCATTCACTTGATCAGTGATGAGTAAGTGACTTGCTTTTCTCTCAAGTGGATGATCAAGATAAACCAGATTTCGGTTATTTACAAGGTAGCTTTGCTTTGCTATATTCCTGTATTCTTCGTTCTCAATATAGCTGTATACCTTTCTTCTTCCTTTTTGAAGAACCAGCATCATGTCCCAAATTCCTAAGTCATTTCCTAATCTAAGTATGCTTTGTCTGTCTTTTATGTGTATATTAAGTTGATGATATACTGCTTTGTTGAGCTCAAACTCGTTCATTGCTTTTGAATAGATAGCGCTACTTTTATAATAAAAGTCTAATTTTACTTTCTGCTTAAAATAATCTTCATCCTCAAGCTCATAGCGAATTTCTTGGAACCAGTTTTTATAGATTCGACTGATAGAATTGGTGATTTTTTTTGTGTCCTGTTTGCGTTGTGTCTCGCTAAGGCTGATTCTTTCTCCTATTTCTATGGTAAATGTTCCGTCAAAAATGATGAAATCACCTTTAGGTAATAAATTAGAGCTTCCATGAATGTATATGGGTAAAATGTCAATGTTGTATTTTTGAGCTAATAAAAATGCGCCTTTATGAAATCTTCCAATCGAACCTGTTGTAGAGCGTGTACCTTCTGGAAAAACGATTAATGAATTTCCTTTTTTAATTGTGTTTACTAGCTCTTCCTCTCCATTTATAATTCCACTAGTGGTTGGGTAATATTCTACATAGCGAATCGCTTTGCCAAAAATGGGCGAGTTGTATACCCAGTCGTTGACAAGCATAATGTAGGGAATGGGTAAAAAACCCATAGCAAGAGTATCTAAAAGTGAGGAATGATTAGCAATGATGATAGCTGGTTTTTCAAATTTTTCATCATGTGGATTTCTCACTACTTTTTTAACACCGTAATTGCTGTATAAAACTGATTTGGTATATCGCCCAATGGCTAATCGCAACCAATGCTTTTTCTTTTCTCTTTTAAAGGGGAGAATACTGAAAATTATGCCAAGGATGGAAAAAAGAATACCCCCTAAACTAAAGTAAAGATGTGAAAGTAGAGCTGTAAATGTTAATCGTATGGTGCTTGGTGCTTTCCCTTTTTTAGAACGTGAGGAAATAAATAGTTTGAAAAGAAGAGGGTAAAAAGTAAAGGTAATCAACATTGCAGAAGTAACTCCAATTAAAGAAACCCAAGAGATAGATTTTAAAGCAGGATGTTTGGCGAAAATCAAGGCACCAATTGAAAGTAAAGTGGTTAAAACAGCTAATATAATAGATGTTCTATACGTAGAAATTTCATTCTTTCCATTTGTATATTGTTTTTGAAGTGCGCTCGTCATAAAAATACTGAAATCAACTCCGATTCCTAGAATTAGGGTGGTCACAATCGTACTGAAAATATTTAACTCTAAGTTGAATATATATATCAAGCCCGTGGTTACAACCCCAGTTAAGACAATCGGAATGAGACTGAGTATCGTGAGTTCGAGTCGTTTGTAGTATAAAAGTAAAACGAAAAAGACAAGCAGTAATGAATAGTTGATTAAATTGCTAAAGTCATCTCGGATTTGACCTAAAAACTGTTCGTTTAAATGCTTTCTATCAATGATAAGTACTTGCTCTTCCTCTAAGGTCTCAACTACAGCGTTGTAATTTAAACTGTCTACTTTAATTATTGTTGAAAGGGTGATAAAGTCATCTTTTTCAATCAAAAATTCGTTCATTGGAATTGCATCTAATGACTGAAAATCATACGTTTCTATTGGATTAAATGCTTTGTCGAGCAAGATGTTAAGGGAAGAGAATGCTCCTTCGTTAAAACCTAATCTTGCTGCAGCTTGATTCACATAGAGCAGGGTGGAATCCTTTTTATTTTCCCAAAAATCAACCCAACGTGCAATCTTTTTAAGTTGGTCTTCTTCTGATAAAACAATACTTCCAATTGAATTGTAATCTTTAACTATTCCTTCATTTTTATAGGTGCGTAGTTGTTTTTCAAGTTGCGTATTTTTAGCTAAGATTTGCTCTAAATTATTGCCATATGTTGTGAGATATATGCTTTTAGCACCAATTGAGCCAATTTCTTCAAGTTGTTTCTCCGATTGAATCATGTTTTCAGGAACATAATTTAAGTCAGAAAGATTGCTGTTGAACTCAACTTTTGAGAAGGAAAATATTCCAAGCACTATCATAATTAGCGAAACTCCAAGGAGAAACTTGTTTTTCTCGTAGTTGTAAGCTCCTAACTTATCAATAATCGAGGATTTTTTAAGAATTTCATTAGGTTTATAGACGTGTGGAATAAGGAGTAATGCAAAAAAAGCGGCAGAAAGAATACTGATGGCAGCAAATATTCCTAAATCTTGTAAAACTTTTGATTGAACAAATAATAAGCAAAGAAATGCAATTGCGGTTGTGACACTACAGCCGATTAATGGAATAGTGATGTTTTTATATAAATCTTCTACTTGAGTATGTTCTCGATAATGAGTAATAACATGTAAGGCGTAATCAAGCGTAATACTTAATAAAATTGCTCCGACACTAATAGAAATTGCAGAAATACTCGGATGAATGAAGTAGAGGACGGATAGCGCAACGACAATTCCACATAAAGCAGGAATAAATAAAATGACAGGGATATAAAGTTTTTTATAAAACAACATCAAGATAATCATTAACACAGTTACAGAGATTACCACAGTGCTTTTGATATCTGATTGAATTTGTTCAGCGTTGGCTAAAGCAATAAAAGGTGAGCCAAAATAACTTAGTTCAGCATGTGCTTCATGAGCTAGGTTGATTTCTTTTTGATACTCATATAAGTGCTTTACAAATGGTTCGTTGGACTTTGAATCTGTACCTGAAAAAGTTGGGGTTATGAATAAAAGTAAAACAGTACTATCAGCGGTTGTGACAAAACCATCTTTTAAAATAAAATCTTGAGAAACGCCTAAATTTTGTAATTTCGTTAATCCTAAGAAAGCAAGACTTAACGGGTCTTTTAATATAAAATTACGGGTTACGATTCCTGAAGGGGAAATTAAAGAATTATAATTGCCTTGCATTTTAGCATCTATGCTGTCTTTGCTTAATTTTTCTTCAATTATCGTATAATCTCCCGCTTCTAAAAAAAGGGGCAGATGATCATATACAAACGAATAGGTTTGCTCGATTTGTTGATTGTCAACTTTTCCTTGAATTTCAGTATAATAAATTGAATCTGGCTTTATTTTTTCTAAGAATATATGTGAAATATTGGCTAATTCTGCTTTTCCTTGTTCATTTTTAGCCTTTATCATCACGGTGATTTTGTCTGAAAAGTTAAGCTGTCCTAAAACTTTGGCTACTTCATTGCTTTTTTCTCCGCTCGGTAGGATTTGTGTAATATCTTCCTCAAAAGTAATGTGACTAATTGTGTATATTCCTGCTCCAAATAGTAAAGCAAAGAGGATAAAAAAAGCCGCTTTCCGTTTTTTGATTAGATAATATGTGCGTATAAAAAAATTATCCATTCTGTTTCTTCTTTTTCTTAAGTCTGTTAAGTATTGTAAAGCTCACTAAGCCTACTGAAAGTGCTGTAAAAGTGGCTAAAATTACGCTTCCAACGAGATATTCTATAAAATAAATTTTAAAACTTTGGAGCGAGCTTGAAGTAATTTGTGAAGATTCCCTGTTTAAAACAAATTCACCAATTTTAATGGAAGCAATAACAATAATTGGAATCATTGGAGGAATACTGATGTTGGATGCAGCAAAAGCAAGTAGTTTATTTAACCTAAAACTTACAGCAAGAAAAAGTGTAACTATTGTTTGAAATCCCCAAATGGGTAAAATACCAACGAAAACACCGAGTGCTAAAGATAAAGATTTTACGCTTGGACTGTCGTTTCCTCCTAATACGTCTTCTCTAATAAAGTCCTTGAACTTTTTTTTTTAAAGCTCTTGATAAAATTGTACGGAAGAATATAAGTCAATGTGATGAACACCAATACTGTGTTAAGGATACTAATTCTTGTGAAATCTTTAAAAGGTCTGAAGTGGCTCACTCGTTCTTCTGGGTCGTATTTGATTTGAATAGGTACATTCTCAACCGGAATATCTTTCCATGCAGAGCGCACAATAGCTTCAATTTCAAATTCAAACTTCGTTGTATACCATTTATTAGACATTAAATACAATGGATAAACTCGAAAACCTGATTGTGTATCTGTTAATTTGATTCCTGTTTCAAACCAAAACCAGAAATTAGAAAATTTATTACCAAAACTACTTTTGCCAGGCACACCCTCTTGCTTCATGTTTCTTGAACCGATAAGCAAGGTGTTTGGCTTTTCCTTTGAAGCTTCTAATAGAGTCGGAATATCTTCAGGAAAGTGTTGCCCATCCGAATCGATGGTAATGGCATGGGTGTATCCTTCATCAAGAGCTTTACGAAAACCGAGTCGAAGTGCGTTTCCTTTTCCTTTGTTTTTAGGAAGATGAATTTGTTTTATTTCCTTATATTCTTTTAGAATAGATGCAGTGGAATCTGTAGCGCCATCATTAATGATAATAATATCTTCTCCTGCAAAATGAAGCAACACACCGTCAATAACTCTTTTTAAAGTCTTTTCATTATTGTAGGTTGGTATTATTAGACAATATTTGTAGTGGTCTATCTTCATTTCAGGCTACTTTAGTAGTGCTTTTTCTTCAGGACTAAATACTTTGGTTTCCTTTGCTATGTCTTGTATGTATTTTTTTAAATCGGGCGATGCTTTAGAAAAGTTTTCAAGAATAAACTCCTTATCCATTTCTATGTTTGCGCGATATCCTAAAATAGCAGGAGCATTGTATTGAATGAGTAGACGAACAATTCTTATTTCAAGATTGTGCGGCTCTTCTTCAACTGCTTTTTCAATGTGTTCTTTCCCAGCATTAAACATTTTAACCCGCTCTTGAATAGAACCATCATGTTTTGCCAATAAGGTCATTGAAGCACCTAAATAAGCTTTTTTTACATTCTTATTTAAATGCAGCTCTTTTTTCATGAGTTCGTGAAATTCCTCTGCGACTTCCTTACTGTTTTCAGCTTTTTGGAAGGCTTCACGTACATCATTAATAGAGGATGGTGCAGCAAGGAAAAAAGGCACTAAGAGTATGAGAAAACTTTTCATTTTAATCTACAATTGAATACTTAACTCCCATTTTAAGTGCGATTATTTCATCTAAATAGCACTTGTTTCTCACTTGAATTGTATCATTTTCTTGTGTGATATGAATAGTGAATTTAACATCAGGAGTTAACTCCGGATTGATGAGTGCCATGAACTTGATATTACTCGCACTTTGCATGGTTAATTTCGTTTTTGTTATTTTTGAAGTAAGCTCCTTCAAAATCTGTACCATACATACACCTGGAGCAACGGGGTTGTCAGGGAAATGTCCTTTAAATATCTCGCTGTCTTTGTTTAGACGAACAACTGCTTCAAACTCATTATCACTATCACCAACGGGTTTAAGCGTTTTTAACTCATAAAATTTATCCCTTAACATTTCCTCTATTTTTATGCAAATTTACAAATTGTTTTTTAATGAATATGCGAGACTACTCACTGCTCGATAATGTTTTTTCACAAATGGATTCTCTTCGTTCCATACATAACCCGCCAATACGGCACATATTTTTCTTTTTACCTCCTTGTTTTCAGGTCGATGAAAAAATAATTCTTGTAAATTTCCATTATACCACTCTTTCACATAGGTTGAAAACACTTCATATCCACGATTCATATAGTCGGCATATTCTTTTTGCCAATCTACTTTTTCTCCATCTTTCAACTCTCGCGTAACAAGTTTAGCAGCAAGCAAGCCTGAAGTTGTTGCTAATGCCACGCCAGAAGAAAAAACGGGATCTAAAAAACCAGAGCTGTTTCCTGTCAACACAAATCCTTTTCCAAACTGTTCACTCACTGTACAAGCATAGTTTTTTTTGATAAAAGGATTATAAATAAAATCATTGTTGATGAACCTATCTCGGAAGTGGTCAGTTCTTTTTATGATATTTCTTAAACTTTCTTCAGCATCTCCAGTAGGTGAAAGTGCGTCAATTAACTCTGTACGACCAACAACCCCAATGCTCGTTACTCCATTTGAAAAAGGAATAACCCAAAACCATACTTCTTGTTCTATCACTTCGAATGTAATTTGAGTACCTTCAATGCCATCAGGACGATTTACATCCACTGTATGAGTAAAAATAGAGGAGTTTCCAGTTAGGTTAGAAGGCGCGTCTAAGTTGAGCAAACGGGGTAAAACCCTACCATATCCACTTGAATCAATAACAAATTTAGCACGTATTTGCTTTTCATTACCATCTTTGTCTTTAATCGTTGTAAGTGAATTTCCATAATGATCAAATTCAATTGCTGTAACTTCTGCTTCAAACTCTATTTCGACACCCTGTTTTTGTGCTTCATTGGCTATCACTTGATCAAAGTCAGCTCGAGGCACTTGCCATGTCCAATCCCATCCTTCTCCAAATTTATCATTAAAATAAAAAGTGCTGTTTACGCCATTTCGCAGAAAACGAGAACTGTGCTTTTCTTGAAAACCTGCAGCTTCAATCGCAGGGAGAAAGCCTACTTCATCTAAATTGTCCATCACTTTAGGAATTAAACTCTCACCAATCACTAATCTCGGAAACTTTGACCGTTCAACAACCTTTACCTTAATTCCTTGTTTATTTACATAGGCTGAAGACACACAACCTGATGGTCCTGCTCCAATTACTAACACATCAACCTCTTCTGTTTTCATTTTATTTTTTTTTATTTGAAAAAATCATTTAAGTATGTTTAAATTTGTAAACTTGCAAAAAAATAATAGTTATAAACCTAGCATAGTCTATTATAGTTAGAATAAACAAAAATATCTAAATGATTGTATTAAACAAATATTTGAAGAATAAAGATTTCATGCGTTTAATTGAAAATAATGAAATTATTGAAATCCATGAAGAATTGAAAGACGCTGTCCAAAAAAACCATGATTTTTTAGTCGATTTTTCAAATAATAAAGTGATTTATGGAGTGAATACAGGATTTGGGCCAATGGCACAATTTCGTGTGTCTGATGAGAACCGATTGAAGCTTCAATACAATCTTATTAGAAGCCATGCCTCTGGATCAGGAAAAGTTATGTCAGAACAGCATATACGAGCTACGATGATTGCTCGATTGAACTCGTTAGCACAAGTGAAGTCTGGTGTTCATCCAAGTGTGATTGAAACACTCACAGAACTGATTAATAAAGAAATTTATCCAGTGATTTTTGAACACGGTGGGGTGGGAGCAAGTGGAGATTTAGTTCAGCTCGCTCACGTGGCACTCGTGCTCATTGGTGAAGGTGAGGTAATATATAAAGGGAAAAGACAAGCTACGCGAGAAGTTTTTGAAAAAGAAAATATTCAACCCATCACAGTTGCTGTTCGTGAAGGATTAGCATTGATTAATGGTACTTCAGCAATGACGGGTATAGGATTGATTAATCAATCTAAAGCTGAGAGATTGTTAAACTGGTCAATTCGTTGCTCGGCATTAATTAATGAAATTGTAGGTGCTTATGACGACCATTTTTCTGATGAATTAAATAGCGCGAAAAGACATGGAGGACAAGCAGAAATTGCTGCAATTATAAGAGAACATATTAAGGATAGCAAACGAACTAAAAAACGTGACCAACATCTTTACAATGGTAAAAATCAAGAGAAAGTATTTAAAGAAAAAGTGCAAGAGTACTACTCGATTCGTTGCATCCCTCAAATATTAGGACCTGTATACGATACTATAAAATATGTGGGTGAGGTTTTGGAAAATGAACTTAATTCAGCAAATGATAACCCAATTATTGATAGTGAGAAAGGTCAGGTTTATCACGGTGGAAATTTTCATGGGGATTACGTCTCTTTAGAAATGGATAAGCTGAAATTGGTAGTTACCCGAATTACAATGTTGGCTGAAAGACAATTGAATTACTTAGTTAATGCTAAATTGAATGAAATTTTACCGCCGTTTGTAAATAGAGGAGTGCTTGGATTGAATTATGGAGTTCAGGCTGCACAGTTTACTGCAACTTCGACAACTGCTGAAAACCAAATGTTATCAAACTCAATGTATGTACACTCTATTTCATGCAATAACGATAATCAGGATATTGTGAGTATGGGTACAAATGCAGCACAAATTACGAGTAAGACAATAGAAAATGCTTTTGAAGTTTTAAGCATCGAAATAATCGCATTATTTCAAGCTGTGAAACATCTGAATATTTTAGAAGATTTATCAACTGAAAGTAAAGAAATTATTATTAAATTAGAGGCGTTGATTCCAGATATTATTGAAGACAAACCTTTGTATCCAATAATCGAAAAAACAAAGCAATACTTAATAGCTACAAACACTTAAAAAAATGATTAGGCTAACATTTATTCTACTCTCATCTTTGTTTTTACAAACTTTGAATGCTCAAGAATTAGCTCGAGTTGTAATTAAACAAGATAAAACTACTGGTTTTATCAATAAAAAAGGAGAACTGGTCATTCGTGGAGAATACTCTAATGGTAGAGATTTCCATGATGGCGTTGCCGCTGTTGTTGATAAACAAACAAAAAAGTGGGGATATATTAACCGAAAAGGAGAAAAAGTAATCGATTTTCAATTCGATAATGCAAAGGATTTTAACAGTGGGATTGCTTTGGTAAGCATTGAAAAACGATGGTTCTATATCGATAAAAGTGGGAAAGAGTTAAAGAACTTTCCAGAGTCGGAAAAGTTATATGATTTTGAAGAAGGAAGGGCGCTTTTTAAAACGAGTGAAGGCGTTGGAGTCATCGATACTAAAGGTAAAATCGTGGTTCCTCCAGTGTATCATACCATAAGACCTTTTGTTGATGGCTATGCACGAGTGCGAAAAGATGGACTTTGGGGGGTGATTGATAAGAATGGAAAGATTTTTACAAATATTGAGTACAATAATATTGGAATTGTAGTCAATGGAGTGAATTTTGGACAAAAAGGAGATGAATGGGGAGTGATAAAAGGAAATAAATTTATTCCTGTTGAAGGAGCGGTTAAAATTTGGGACTTTAATAAAGATGGCATTACTTATGCTCGAAAGGGTAATTTATTAGGATTTATTGACAGTTCTGGAAAATGGATAATAGAACCACAATACGAAAAGGTACGTGCTTTTGTGAATGGATTAGCACCTGCCATGCAAAATAAAAAATGGGGATATATAGACCTTAAGGGAAATTGGAAAATTGAACCAAAATATAGGAACGCTGAAATCTTTAGCGAAGATGGATTGGCGCCTGTGACCGAAAAAAAGCTTTATGGCTTTATTAACACAAAAGGAGAGGAGGTTGTTTCACAAGAATATACTGTAGCTACAACTGATGGTTTCTTTTCGCAAGCATTAGAAGGCTATGTAAACGGTTTGGCACGAGTGAAAAATAAAAAAGGATGGAACTTTATGGATAAGCAAGGTAAACTACTGTGTGAAGAGAGTTTTTTACATGCTTGGTCATTTAAATAAATATTAAAATGAAATACGTATTAGTAACAGGAGGGTCTAGAGGTATTGGAAGGGCAATATGTGAGGTGTTGGCTAAAAATACAGATTATGGCATTTTAATTAATTATAATTCAAATGCAGAAGCAGCAGAAGAAACAAAAAAGATTGTAAAGGCACAGGGAAATAAAGCTGAAATTATTGCTTTTAATGTAGCTAATAAGGAGGAGGTAGACAAAGCCTTAACTGAATGGGAAGAAAGAAACCCAGACGCATATATTGAAGCATTAGTAAACAATGCGGGAATTACCAAAGATGGTCTTTTCATGTGGATGAATGAAGAAGATTGGTCGAGTGTAATCGATACAAGCCTAGGAGGGTTTTATAATGTGACGCAATTTGTAATTCAAAAAATGTTGCGCAAACGATATGGAAGAATTGTGAATGTCGTTTCTGTGTCTGGAGTGAAAGGAACTCCAGGGCAAACCAACTATTCAGCAGCGAAAGGTGCGGTTATTGCAGCTACAAAAGCGTTGGCACAAGAAGTAGCTAAAAGAAAAGTAACAGTAAATGCTGTGGCTCCAGGGTTTATTAGAACTGATATGACTGGTGAATTGGATGAAAAAGAATTGATTAGATTGATACCTGCAAACCGCTTTGGTGAAGCATGGGAAATTGCTGAACTGGTTAATTTTTTGATTTCTGATAAAGCTTCTTATATTACCGGAGAGGTGATTAATATTAATGGTGGAATTTATTCGTAAGAATGATGGAGAGAAGAGTAGTGATTACAGGAATGGGAATTTACTCCTGTATTGGAAAAAATATAGAGGAAGTGAAGGATTCCTTATTTCAAGGAAAATCTGGAATAGTTTTTGACGAAGAACGAAAAGAGTTTGGATTTCAATCAGCGCTCACTGGAAAAGTGGAGCCCGTGAATCTAAAAAAAGTGTTGAGTCGAAGACAGCGAATTATGATGGGAGAAGAAAGCGAATATGCTTATGTAGCTACAATTGAGGCATTGAAAAATGCTCATATTGATGAAGACTTTATGAGTAGAAATGAAATTGGTATACTCTACGGAAACGATAGTGTGTCAAAATCTATAATTGAAGCTACGGATATTGTGAGAGAGAAAAAAGATACTGCTTTGGTCGGTTCTGGAGCTATTTTTAAATCGATGAACTCGACAGTAACCATGAATCTCTCCACGATTTTTAAATTAAAAGGGATTAACTTAACTGTTAGTGCAGCTTGTGCGAGTGGTTCTCATTCAATTGGACTGGCGTATATGTTGATAAAAAATGGACTGCAAGACATTGTAATTTCAGGTGGTGCACAAGAAATCAATAAGTATGCAATGGCAAGTTTTGATGGTTTAGGTGTTTTTGCACCTGATAATGGAAATCCAGCTCAGACGCTCAAGCCTTTTGATGTGAATCGTAGTGGATTAGTTCCAAGCGGTGGTGCAGCTACATTAATTGTTGAAAGTTATGAATCGGCAGTGAGAAGAGGGGCGCCAATCATTGCGGAAATTATAGGATATGGTTTTTCATCTAATGGTGGACACATTTCTACACCAAATGTGGAAGGTCCAGCAATTGCTATGAAACGAGCATTAGAACAAGCGAATGTCAATCCTAACGAAGTTGATTATGTAAATGCTCACGCTACTTCAACTCCAATTGGAGATGCGAATGAAGCTTTGGCTATACATAGTATTTTTGGTGATAATGGACCTGTAGTGAGTTCTACAAAATCCATGACTGGACATGAGTGCTGGATGGCAGGAGCAAGCGAAATAGTATATTCTAACTTGATGATGTTGAATGATTTTATTGCTCCGAACATTAACTTTGAAAAAGGCGACGAAAGTACACAGAAAATTAATGTGACAGGAGAAAGAGTAGATAAGAAAATTGACCTATATTTGTCGAATTCATTCGGGTTTGGAGGTACAAACTCCGCGTTAGTAATAAAAAAAGTATAAAATTAGAAATATTGAAATGAAAGCAATAATTGACCAAATTAGAGATGTTTTATCTGATGAATTTGAAATTGATGTAGATGAAATCCTCCCACATGCAAACCTAAGGGAAACTTTAGACCTTGATAGCCTTGACTATGTTGATTTAGTGGTTGCAATAGAATCTATCTCAGGTGTGAAGTTGGGAGAGGAAGATTTTAAAGAAGTGGAAACTTTTGCAGATTTTTATAAAGTGATTGAAAATAAAATGGCGTAAACCTTATGTCAGAATGGAAGGGTCAATCAAAAGGAAGTCTATTAGGATATAAAATATTCGCATTTAGTGTGAGGAATATAGGGCTTAGATTTTCCTACTTTATTCTACTTTTTGTTGCACTTTACTATTTTATTTTTTCATGGGAAAGCAATAGAAACATATATAAATACTTCAGAAATGCACACCGCTATTCAAAAATAAAATCCATTTTTAGTATATACAAAAGCTACTATGTCTTCGGACAAACCTTAATCGACAGAATTTTAATATCCTCTGGTAAAAGAAATCGATTCACGTATGAATTTGATGGAGTTGAAAACATTATCCAAGTGCTAAAGGAGGGAAATGGCGGAATACTAATCAGCGCTCATCTTGGAAATTTTGAAATATCAGAATACTTTTTTGAAGATATTGGGGCAGACATGGTAACCAATATTGTAACTACTGATAGAGAACGACAAAGCATTAAGAATTTTCTTGAAGGACTTTCTTTAAAATCAAACTTAAAATACATCTTAATTAAAGACGATATGTCTCATATCTACGACTTTAATGAAGCACTTTCAAAAAATGAAATTATTTGCATGACTGGAGATAGGTTTGTAGAGGGAAGTAAGTTTCTAGAAACCGATTTCTTTGGAAAAAAAGCAAAGTTTCCCGCTGGTCCCTTTCTCTTAGGATCAAGATTGAAAGTGCCTGTTTTATTTGTTTATGTAATGAAAGATAGTCCAACGCATTACCATCTATATGCAAGAAAAGTAAATGTTGAACACAGAAAAGAAAAGGTGCTTTTAGAAAGTTATGTAGAAAGTATCACTTACTTTGTTGAAAAATATCCCTATCAATGGTTTAATTTCTTTGATTTCTGGAAATAAGAAAATAAAGCGGATAAAAAACAAATCTTTTTCTATCTACAATTATATTTGTTACATTGTCTTTTTGAATTATGATGAAAAAATTATATAAATTTTTACTGAACACACTTCCAAGGCCTGTTTTAATTCGTTTAAGCTACGTTTTTAAAAAGGTAGCACCTATTTTGTATCGAGGTGATAATGTAGCATGCCCAGTTTGTGAACGGTCATATAGAAAGTTTTTATCTTATGGTTCAAAAGTTGCACATAGAGAAAATGTACTTTGTCCTTATGATTTAACCTTAGAACGTCATCGATTAATGTGGCTATATCTAAATCAAGAAACAAACTTTTTCTCGACACCTCAAAGCTTATTGCACATTGCCCCAGAACAATGCTTCTATGGAAAATTTAAAAAACAAAAGAATTTAAAATATCTGACGGCTGATTTAAATTCACCTATTGCGGATATGCATTTTGATATACATAATATTCCGCTTGAGGATGATCGCTTTGATGTCGTTTTTTGTAACCATGTAATGGAGCATGTGGAAGACCCATTAAGATGTATGGAAGAAATATATAGAGTGATGAAGCCGGGTGCTTGGGCGATTATGCAAGTGCCGCAAGACTTTAATCGAGCAACTACTTATGAAGATCCAAGTATTGTTACGCCCGAAGATAGAGAAAGAGAATATTGGCAAAAAGATCACTTGAGATTGTTTGGTCGTGATTATCCAGACTGGTTGATGAGAGCTGGATTTCAAGTCGAGGAATTTCATACTTCAAAGGAATTCTCTACTGAAGAAATTAATCGTTTTAGACTTTCAAAATCTGAAATCCTTTATATTGCCCGAAAACCAAATGAAATATAGGGGAAATGATTTTAAAAGTCGAGAATATTAGTTTTAGTTATCCCTCAAAGAAACAGGTTTTTAATCAAATAAGTTTCCAATTATTGCCTGGTGAAATTATTAGCATTATCGGACCAAGTGGAACTGGAAAGTCGACATTATTGAAATGCTTAGCAGGACAACTTTCACTCGATGAAGGTGAAGTTTACATAGAAGGTGATAAACTGATAGACCCTAAGGAATTATTAAAACCTGGTCATCCTGAAATAGCATTAGTTAATCAACTTTTTGAATTAGATGATTACTTTACTGCTTATGAAAATATTTCGAATCATCTACATCATCTCCCTCAAGAAGAAAGAGAAAAGTTTACGCAGGAATTATTAGAAGTTTTTGAACTTAAAGAAGTAGCAGATTTAAAGTCAAAGAATATTTCAGGAGGAGAGAAGCAACGACTATCGATGGCATGCGCTTTGGCAAAAGAACCAAGATGCCTCCTGTTGGATGAGCCTTTTGTGCATTTTGATGTGCATTTGCATAAAAAAATAGGTGCTTACCTAAGAAAACTCGTTGAAATTCGAAAAATGGGTGTTATTCTTGTGACACATAACGGAGAAGAATCCCTCTCGTGGTCTGATCGCATTTTACTAATGAGAGAAGGAAAAATAACGAATACCTACACACCACATCAGGCATACTTTAAGCCTAAAAACTTATTTGAAGGACGCTTTTTTGGAGAGCTTAACAGTATTTACATTGAGGGAAATCAAGTGCTGTTTAGACCTATATCATTTAGCGAAACACCAAATGATAACTTTTCTAGAAAAGTAGAAGTCGATTTTGTGGATTCATACTTTAGAGGCGTTTTTTACGCAAATTATTTTAAAATTAGGAAGGGTAAAGAAATTGTGCTATATTCAAAAAATGAGTTAAGTAATACCAAGGTGATATATGTCTGAGGAAAAACAAAACACACAAATAAAGCCTAAAAAAGAAAAGACACTTAGTTGGGCTCAAGTATGGGAACTTACAAAAACAAGCTTCATTGAGTTTTTCAAAGGGGATAGTTTTATGCATGGAGCAGCTTTGGCATACTACGCTGTGTTTGCTTTAGTTCCTATCATCTACTTGGCTGTAACATTTTTCGGAAAAATTGTAGGACAAGATAGGGTCATCGAAATTGTGACTGATTTACTTGAATCAAATATGGGAATGAAAGAAGTTTCAACCGTAACGGATTTGATGTATCAATGGGATATTGGAGTAGGAGGAACTCCAATCATTCAAGTTGTAGGACTTATAGCTCTAGCTTTTACCGCCACAGCAATGTTTAACTCCTTGAGCAAAAGCTTGAATTTTTTCTTCGGTGTTACACAATCACAAAATAAAAGTGCATTTCTAAGAAACATAATAAGAAGACTTATCTCTTTTGGATTAATGGCACTTTTTGGTGTGATTATTCTTGTTATTTATTTTGCTCAATCGGTATTAATCTCAATAGGTGCGCGCTTACTCTCAAACGGAAGTGTTGTACAAGATATACTTTATTCTTTTTTAGAGCATGTGTCAATTATTACAATCAACTTCTTGGCATTTACCTTTGTTTTTAAATTTTTACATGATGGAGTGGTAAGATGGAAATTAGCCATGACTGGAGCAATTTTTACCGCAATATTATTGTATTTTGGACAGTTAATAATCAATTATTATTTAGCCAACTATTTCTTTGCTAAGAATAGTGGCTTGGCTGGAACTCTATTGGCAATTTTAGCTTGGATTTTTTACACTTCACAAATTATTTTCTTGGGAGCAAAATATATGTCAGTATATGCGAGGATGACAGGAACGCCTATCTCTGAAAAATAATATTAAATAACATCTCATTTGGATACTGTTTCTGAAACTATCGCTTATTCATTGTATGGCTCACGTGTTTCCAAAGTAAAATCTTTTTAATTCCCTGAAAGAACCCAATAATTTCTTTATTTTTGTATTCCTTAATATAACTTAGAAGAGCATGAAAATTTCCTATAATTGGCTTAAAAATTACGTTAAAACAGAACATTCTCCAGAACGTTTGTCTGAAATTCTAACTGACACGGGATTGGAAGTAGAAGGGTTGGAGAAAATTCAAAGCATCAAAGGGGGACTTGAAGGTGTGGTGATTGGAAAAGTTACGAGCTGCCGTCCACATGAAAATGCAGATCGCCTTAAAGTGACCACTGTGGATGTAGGAGGAGATGAAGAACTACAAATCGTTTGTGGTGCACCAAACGTAGCTGAGGGACAGAAAGTAGTTGTAGCAACTGTTGGCGCTACTTTATATCCAACACCAGATGAGCCTTTTAAAATCAAGAAATCTAAAATTAGAGGAGTCGAATCTTTCGGAATGATTTGTGCCGAAGATGAATTAGGTCTTGGTCAATCACATGATGGAATTATTGTGCTGGAAGACGATGCGATGATCGGACAGCCCGCTGCAACATATTATCAATTAGAAGATGATTACCGAATCGAAATAGGATTGACACCAAATCGAAGTGATGCATTAGGACACATTGGTGTGGCTCGTGATATAGTGGCTTATAACAAAGTACATAAGTTGGAAAATAGCATTTTGAGAATGCCAGATATCAGTTCCTATGAGGTTATTGAAAGTAGCAATAAAATAAAAGTGCAAGTGTTAGAGCCAGAAGCTTGCAGTAAATATATGGGCTGCGTTATTTCTGGTGTGAAAGTACAACCTTCACCTGCTTGGCTTGTCAAAGCTTTAAATACAATTGGACTTTCTTCAATTAATAATGTGGTTGATGTTACAAACTATGTGATGCATGAGCTTGGAACACCATTACACGCTTTTGATTTGGCTAAGGTAGGAGATGAAATTGTCGTGAAAAAAGCAAAAGAAGGAGACAAGTTTATTACATTGGATGGCGTAGAACGAACTTTGCATGCTGATGATTTAATGATTACTAATGGCAAGAAAAACCTTGCAATTGCTGGGGTTTTTGGAGGTGAAGATACAGGAGTAAGCGAACATACACATAGTATATTTTTAGAAGCAGCTTACTTTCACCCTGTTTCTATTCGTAAAACCGCCAAACGTCATGGCTTAAATACTGACGCTTCTTTTCGTTATGAAAGAGGAGTAGACCCTTGTATGATTGAATTTGCAATGAAACGTGCAGCAACTTTGATTGAAGAATTGTCTGGAGGTCGCGTTTCACATGAGCCGATTCCTTTTATAGCCAAACAAATCGAACCAAATGAAGTGCTATTTAACTTCTCAAGATGTAATAAAATCATTGGTAATGAAATTGAAAAAGATGTAATCACAGACATTTTAACCGCATTAGATATTAAAATTATTCACAATAATGGCGACAGCTTGAAACTGAAAATTCCTACTTATAGAGTGGATGTAGTGCGTGAAGTGGATGTGATTGAAGAAGTGCTGAGAATTTATGGTTTTAATAACATTGAATTACCTAAAAAATTAAACATAAGCCTTTCTAAACATGAATTAAGAGATAATGAGTTAAAGTTGAATGTGATTGCGGATATGTTGTCATCTAAAGGCTTTTTTGAGATGATGAATAATTCTCTCACTTCAAGTAAATGGATTGAAGAACATGGTAAAGAGGCTATTTCAAACCTTAATTCTGTTTATATGTTGAATCCATTAAGCTCAGATTTGGATATCATGAGACAAACGCTAATTTTTCAGGGTTTGAGTTCAATTGTACACAATAAAAATAGACAAAATAGTAGTCTGAAGCTGTATGAGTTTGGAAAGGTGTATCACAAGTTTAATGAGGAGTATGTCGAGAATAAACGTTTATCCATTTTTGTAACAGGAGCTAAAGAGCCTGAACAGTGGAATGGAAATTCAGAAGAAGTTTCATTTTATACCGTGAAAGGAATTGTAAAATCAGTATTTAAACGATTAGGTTTAGATGATATGATTACTACAAAAGCGCTTAAAAAGTCGATTCTAGAAGATGGAGTTCAATTGTACATTCAAAAACATAAAATTGGAGAATTGGGATGGACAAGTGCTGAAGTGAATAGAAGTTTAGGATTGAAACAAAAAGTTTATATCGCTGATTTAGATTGGGATATGATATTAAGTCTAGGAAATAGAAATAAGGTGATGTTTCAACCCCTGCCTAAAACTTTTGCAATTCGTAGAGATTTCTCTTTACTGATCGATAAGGAAATAACTTTCGAGCAGATTGAGGGAATAGCTCTATCAACAGGAGGAAAATTGTTGAAGGAAGTGGGTCTTTTTGATGTGTATGAAGGAGACAAACTTCCAGATAATAAAAAATCTTATGCTGTGAGTTTCTACTTTCAAGATGATGAGAAAACATTGAAAGATGCTCAGATAGACGCAATTATGGATAAGATAAGAAATCAATTAGAAAATCAATTAAAAACAGAGTTAAGGTAGATTGAGTCTATTTTACTGAAAAATATATATTTTATGTCAATAGAAAATTATAATCACAGTGTGACTGAACGTTTCATGCGTTATGTTCAAGTTTATACAACTTCAGATCCAAATTCAACTTCTTTTCCTTCTACTGAACGACAAAAAGATTTAGGTAGAATTTTGGTAAAAGAACTTCAGGATTTAGGCATTGAAGATGCAGAAATGGATGAGTGGGGGTATGTTTTTGGAACAATAAAAGGAAACACTGAGAGGGAAGTGCCAACAATTTGTTTTTGTGCACACATGGATACTGCGCCAGATGTATCTGGAGAAAATGTAAAGCCTATTTTACATAAAAATTATGATGGAGAACCGATTGTTTTACCCGATGATAATTCACAGGTTATTACAACTGAAAAACATCCTTACTTAAAAGAAAAAATAGGAGATGATCTCATTACAGCAAGTGGAACAACTCTCCTAGGAGCTGATGACAAGGCAGGAGTAGCCATTATTATGGATTTTGTCGCTTATTTAATGAAAAACCCAGGTGTAAAGCATGGAGATATTCGTATTTTATTTACACCAGATGAAGAAGTAGGACGTGGGGTTGAAAAACTAGATATGAAGAAACTAAACGCGGATTATGGTTACACCCTTGATGGGGGCGTTTTAGGCTCAATAGAAGATGAGAGCTTTTCTGCGGATGCGGTAAAAATTACTATCCATGGAGTGAGTGAACATCCAGGGTATGCAAAAGGAAAGTTAGAAAATGCATTAAAAATAGGTGGGAGAATTTTAGCTGAACTACCATTTGATAGCTGGTCTCCTGAAACTACTTCAGGAAGAGAAGGTTTTGTGCATCCTTCCTCATTCGAGGGAATTCAAGAAAAAGCAACACTGAGCTTTATTATACGTGATCACGATACAAGCAAGTTGGCTGAGTATGAAAAACGTTTAGAAGATATTGTTAAGAAAATAATGGCAGATTATCCTAATTCAAGTTATGAGTTTGAGGTAATTGAGCAATATCGAAACATGAAAGAGGTGATTGAAACTGTACCTTATGTGACGAATTATGCAATTGAAGCGATGAAAAAGACGGGAATTACGCCTCGACCTAAAATTATTCGTGGTGGTACTGATGGCTCTCGATTATCGTTTATGGGATTGCCGTGTCCAAACTTGTTTACTGGAGAAATGGCGATTCATTCAAAACATGAATATGTGAGTGTGCAGGATATGGAAAAGGCTGTGGGGGTTATGGTTGAGTTGGTGCAGATTTGGGAAAAACACTAATATAAAGGCTGATTAGACAAGGAAATAACTGCGTTGCATTCAATTTTAAAACAGTCACTGACAAGAATCAAGTCCTTGGGTCAATTCCAAGATTAGTAGTCTTACTTTGTAAATTGTTGTCTATAAGCGATGCTAAAAGGTAAATTAATATCTTCCATTGGAATCACTTGGCTCCAACCGCCACCAGTTGCTCCACCTTTTATTTCAAAATAAAAAAAGCGGGAAATCATGATGAAATCCCGCTTTTTAAAAGTTTTATCTGATTTTAAATAGATATCAATGCTTATTGTTTGATAATTTTAATTTGACTTCCTGTGCTACTTTCTTTGATAAAGTATAT